>Ga0209541_10015650_pt1 | contig 11302 bp, 9 predicted proteins | sample RifCSPlowO2_01_FD_184027 | JGI IMG/M metagenome (GOLD analysis project Ga0209541, IMG submission 184027) | Groundwater microbial communities from Rifle, Colorado - Rifle CSP2_plank lowO2_0.1 (SPAdes) (version 2) | ecosystem: Environmental > Aquatic > Deep subsurface > Groundwater | place: Rifle...
AGATTTTCATAATATGGCGGATCTTGTCCACTTCCCCCCCCATCTCGGAAGCTACTTCCTCCGGCATCGGCTCGCGGCCGAGATCCTGCACTAGCCGACGGACCACCTGCTGATACTTATTGATCGTCTCGACCATATGCACCGGAATGCGAATCGTGCGGCCCTGGTCGGCCAAAGCACGCGTGATCGCCTGGCGGATCCACCAGGTGGCGTAGGTTGAAAATTTGAATCCTTTTTTGTAGTCGAATTTTTCGACCGCTTTGAATAAGCCCAGGTTTCCTTCCTGAATCAAGTCGAGCAAAGTTAAATTAGCGGATCGGCCGACATATTTCTTGGCAATCGATACTACTAGCCGCAAATTGGACACGGCTAGGCGCTGACGCGCCGATTCGTCGTTTTTTTCAATCCGCTTAGCCAAATCTGTTTCCTCTTCGGAAGTTAGGAGCGGATACTGGCCGATTTCTTTGAGATACATCTGGACCGAATCAGCCGATGAGTCGCCGAATTCGTCCTGGATTTTTTTCTTCTCGTCGTACTCTTTGACTTTCTCTTCTTCAAATACCCGTCCAGACTCGATGATATTGATATTAGCCGATTCCAGACGTTCATAGAGCGCCTCCAGGCCGGTAATATCCTTTTCGATATTCGGAAACGCGTTGAGGACTTCGACCTGCGTGATAAAGCCGCGATGGCGCCCTTTTTCAATGATGGCTTCGATCGCGCTCTCACTAATTACTTCTTTTTTCCCTGACGTACGTAAACCTGCTCCTAAGCCTTGCTTAGGAGCAGGTTTTTTCTTAACCGGCTTGAGAACTTTCTTTGGCCGTCGGCTGGCGGATGGTCTCGGTTTCTTGGCCGCCGCCGGCTTTTTTAGTTGCTTCTTCGTTTTTTTCTTCGCCATGTCTATTGATGATGGTTAACTGACGGGCAATATCGTTAAATTCGGCCGCAAGCGTCGCCACGCGCTCCCGCTGCTGATTCGCTTCCGCCTCTTTGAGATCGAATTGGAGGGCGACCAAGCGCGTGGTGAGGGCCCGCTTGCGTGCCATATTGAGCAGGCGTCGGAATTCGAAGGCAAGTTCTTCTTCATCCAGTTCGTTCCATAACTCCTGGGCTCTAAGATTCGCGAATTCCAGATGCATCGCTGTTTCCGGAAAACTGGAGATTAAGGCCGAGAATTCGAACGGCTCATTCCTGTCAGAAATATGACGGATCACGGCTGAAGTTCTTGCATCGAGCAGATCATGAGGAATGCCAGATTCTCGAGCCACGGCCGGATTTTTCAAAACTACTGACAGAATCGCCTCATTCAGCAGGTCGGGCGCTAATTTGGAGGGGGCTTCGCTCTGCGACTGCTCGCTCCTGCCTCCCCCTTCCGAATTATCGTAAACCACGAAGTCGTCTTTGATATTCTGAAGATCAGCGATCACTGCTTGTTCAGGCACACGCAACAACGCGGCCAGCTGGCTGATCCAATGGGACCGTTCCACATTGCTGGCTAGGCGCTTCACGAACGGCGCGACGCTCGCTAAAACCGCTTTTCCTGATTCGGCTTTGGTGGGATTGTAGGCTAAACGGGCTTTGTCGAAATAATAATCGACAACAGGTTTGGCCGCGGCAACGAGTTCGGACCATCGCGGTCCGTATTTCTGTACGAAGTCTGCCGGGTCCTTGCACTCTTTATCTTCGATTGCAAGAACCTTGATATTAAATTGTTGGGCAAGCGCAAGACCGATGCCTCGCTTCGTAGCCATGGCACCGGCTTGATCGGTATCGAAACAAAATCCCAGATTTTTGGTGTAGCGCTGCAAAAGCCGTAGATGATGGGGGGTGAGAGCGGTACCGGACGAGGCGACGACATTGCGTACGCCGGCTTGGTATGACATGAGGGCGTCCATATTGCCCTCGACCAAGATGCATTGGTCCGCTTTCTTTATATCCAGTTTAGCCTGTAATAGGCCATATAATACCCGGCTTTTGTCATAGATCAGCGTCTGGGGTGTATTTACATATTTTGCCACAACATGATCTGTTTGGTCAACCCCTTTATCTACAGGCTGGGTCTGAAGATTCTGTGAACCTGATGCCTCCTTCGCTGAAACTTCGGCGGCCAAAGCAAATACCCTGCCGCTGAATCCAACGACTTGGCCAGAAATATCGGTAATCGGAAACATTATGCGAGAGCGAAATCGGTCATATATCCCCTGCTTTTTCTCACTCCGAATCGCCATACCGGCATCGACGATTTCTTGATCCGCATATCCGCAGGTGCGGAGATATCCGGCAAGAGACTCCCAATCCTTCGGCGCGAATCCAAGCCGAAATTCTTTAATCGTCTCATCAGCCATGCCACGATCGCGAAGATACTGCAACGCTTTTTTGCCGGTCGTGGATTCGAATTGCTTTTTAAAAAACTTCGTCGCCAGTTCGCAGACTTCATAGAGGCGCGTTTTGGCGTCGCGCTGTAAAGACGCTTCGCGAGTAAAGGTTTCCAACTGGACGCCCGCACGCGCGGCTAGAACCTTCATCGCTTCCGGGAATTCGACGCCTTCAATCTCTTTTACAAATTCGAACATGTCGCCGCCCTTGGCACAGCCGAAGCAGTGCCAGATCTGCCGCTCGGGCGAGACGAAAAATGAGGGCGTCTTTTCGTTATGGAACGGACAGCGGCCTTTGTAGTTGATGCCGGCTTTCTGGAGCTTCATATAGCTCCCGATGACCTCCACGACATCGAGTCGGTCTTTAATCTTTGAGACGTTATCCTGCATACGCCATAGTATTGCACATTTTTTGAAAAGAAAAAGATCCCCTTACCGATCTCTGAGATCGGTAAGGGGATCGTGGCACGTCAGCGCGGCGGGATCGACGGCGACGGATACGTATACGCCGTCACCAGAGCAACCAGGACGATCAGGGCGGTGCAGACCAGAAACAGGCCTGCGGGGCCCATGTCGTCCATTGCGTCTTCGGGGAAGTACCACGCCCGTCGGGCCAGGGTTTCGATCTTCTCCGAGGCTTCACTGAGGGACCGGCGGGCACGGACCCGCAAACCCCGCTTCCCCCACGACGCGAGCTTGTCATCGTCGAGGATAGGCGGCGGAGTGTAGCCAACGACTTTCTCAGGGCGCGGCCGCCGATCATACGCGTAGTCATCGTAGACCATGGGTACGAATCTCCGGAAAAAGTCGGGCTGGGAAGCCGACTGTTGTTAATGAATACTACCATTATATCACTTCTGATATAAAAAGTCAACCACAATCAAAAAACCCCTTTTCAGGGCTTTTTTGATGTATGCCGCCTTTCTCCCGCACAAAGCGGAGGGTACAGGATTCGAACCTGTGAGGGATTGCTCCCACACGCTTTCCAAGCGTGCGCCTTAAACCGCTCGGCCAACCCTCCGAAACCGCGATGCTATTGTACTTTACATTTGCATTCCTCTCAAGATGGGGGCTCTCCAACAGATGGAATTCCTGGCGCGATATTTGAAATTATTAGCGAGGTCAAGGCGCGAGGAGTGATGTGTATCAAATGATACATAAGCGACGAGCAACGAAGACCCCGCTAATAATTTCTATATCCCTCCGGGTTGCTGAATAAAAAGTATATTTCATCGTTGCTCCATCTCACAGTATGCCCGATACAGTTTCTCTGTCGCGCCTTGAAATATACTTTTTATTCGGGCAACGCGCCTGAGGATTCCATCTGTCGGAGAACCCTGATTCGATCCGATAGAGGTGGGTGGGTCATGAATAGACGCGCAAACCAGGAATATCCTTCTTTGCCTTTAAAGGGGTTGGAAATATACATATGGGCAGTGGCATTGTGGGCATGTTTGAGACGAGTGCCGTCTTGCGAGATTTTTTCCAATGCATTCGCCAACCCTTCCGGATACCGAGTCAGTAATGCGCCGGACGCGTCAGCGAGATACTCACGCTTGCGAGACACCGCCAACTGAATCAGCATCGCCGCGATCGGCGCCAGGATGGCAGCCACTAATCCTATTATTAACGCAATTGCCCCTCCCCTACCTTCCCGATCAGAGCCGCCGAATATACTCATACGCAAAAACATATCAGCCAGAATTGAAATTACGCCCGCCAAGATAACCACCACCGTAGACACTAAAATATCTCGGTTGCCGATATGGGAAAGTTCGTGGGCCAGCACACCTTCAAGTTCTTCGTTGGCTAATTTTTCCAGCGAACCGGTAGTGACCGCGATGGCCGCATTCTGCGGATTGCGTCCGGTCGCAAAGGCATTGATCTGCGGCGATTGAATGATATACAGCTTCGGCACCGGCAGGCCGGCGGTGATGCAGAGATTTTCAACCAGTCGATACAGATATGGATTCTCCTCGCGCGATACCGGCTTGGCCCCCGACATAGCGATGGCAACTTTATCTGAATACCAATACGACAAGATATTCATTACCAAGCTAATCCCCACCGCAATATACAGAATTTCAGGCGAACCATACGCTTGAGCGAATATCCACCCAATAGCAATGATGAACACGAAAAACACCGCCAGCAACAGCCATGTCTTTCTAATATTACTATCTTTGTGAGTATATAAGTTAGCCATCAGCAAGAGAGTTTATCATTTCGGAGCGCAACGACGCGGCTCGGATAAGGTTCCGATCGGCCGGACGATAGTCCGTAGCCGATAATCGGAATCTCTGTAGACATAGCGCAAAATCAGAAGATTTTGATGCGTGTCCTTGAAATGACAAACTCTCGTTAAAAATTTACTTTGGGCAGTTCTGCTTCGGTAGGATTATCTAACTGGAAGAAATTTTCGCGATGGAAGTCGAACGAAGACGCAATCATGTTGGTCGGAAACTGTTCAAGCTTGGTGTTATAGTCCATCACGTTCGTATTATAGAACCGGCGTGCGGCCTGGATCTTATTCTCCGTGTCGGATAACTCATCCTGCAGCTTGGCGAAGTTCTCATTGGCTTTCAAATTCGGATAGGCTTCGGACAATGCAAAGAGACTCTTGAGCGCGCCGGTGAGCATATTTTCGGCCTGGGCTTTCTGCTCCATGCCGCCGGCTGTCACCGCCTCGGTCCGGGCGTGAACCACATTCTCCAACACTTCCTTTTCATGTGCGGCATAGCCTTTAACCGTCTCCACCAAATTCGGAATCAAATCATGCCGCCGGCGCAGCTGGACGTTAATGTCAGACCATGCTTCGCGGACCCGGTTGCGCGAACGCACCAGGCTGTTAAATACGCTGATAAGCCACAAGACCAGCACCGCGATAACGCCTAATACGATATATAGAGCCATACAAAAGAATGATTAATGAATTAGTTTAAATTTACATGAATACGGACATTTATTCAAATGAAAAGCGACTGCTTGATACCATTATCAAGCAGTCGCCGGCGGATCGTAGAACACCTCCTCCTGCACCGTTTTCAAGGTGCGGTTCTCGAATTTCAACACCGAGTGGAAGATCCGCCTCCGTCCATGCTCCTTTTCGTACGCCTTGGACTTGTACATGAGCGCATCGGCAATAGTGAAGATCTTTTCAAAGACTCGCTTAGATGCACCCGTGTAGATCCGCGGCAGTTCCCCCATGTGGATGACTGCCACACCTGCTGCTATCGCGGGCTTGAGCGCACGGACCCGCTCCTCGTACTCCGAAGTCTTGGGTTTCCACTCCTGATACTCGCCTGCCCAGTCTACTGCGTGGAAATCGGCACAAATTCGATTCACGATTCGAAGCGCCATTTCCTCGAAGGGTTCTCCTAGCCCATAGTGCTCGAGGACAGTCAGCGTGCCGAACTCATCTCCGCCCAACCGAGCTTTCAGATCAGAGAAAGACTTGCGCCGATCTGGTTGACGAGTACTTTGCACCGATGTTGGCTTGGAGCGAGTGCCATCCTTGATCATCTTAGCCGCTCGCTGAATCATTAGCGAACCCATCTGATGACCTATGCAGTCATTCACCTTTTTGAGGTCGTTAATATCGAAAATCGTCAGTGCAACCGGCGTCTGACGACGCTCAAACTGGATCCACTCACGAACCGATTTCTCGAACGCCGTTCTTTGCAAAAGCCGTGTCAGGTCGTCGAGTGCCCGCTGAGTTTGGATAACCAGCTGGGCTTCTTCTTCCCGCTCCCGAACTTCCGCAAGCTGCTGTTCAAAGTAATCGTAGAGCGCCCTTTGAGCCTTTTCTCGCTCTTCGATCTCGTCCTGCTGTTTTTTGATGATCTCCAGGTCATGAATTACCTTATCTCTTAGTTCCTGGATCAAGTGGAACGGAATGAGACTTGGATTACTGGCCAAACGCTTGATAAGCAACTCCCATTCGAATATCAGTTGGTCAGTATCTGCCTTGGCCTTCGGGCTATCGGCAGTTCCTTCGGGTTTTTCCGATTTTGAAGGTGCCGACTCGTCAGCCATGACTATCTCCTTGCTCGAAATATTCCATAAAGGTTATAAATAGTCAAGGATCAAAACGGGCCGCCTAGGCGACCCGTTTTGATTAATAATCTCCCATGCCCATCGGTCCCGAAGGTCCTGAGCCTGGCGAAGGATTTTTTTCTTCGGGAATATCCGTCACGACTGCTTCGGTCGTGAGGATCATCGAAGCGACGGAAACTGCGTTTATAAGCGAGGTCTTAACCACTTTGAGCGGATCGATGATGCCGGCTTTGACCAGGTCGATATACTCGCCCGTCGCGGCATTCAAGCCGATGCCCGGCTCGGCAGAAAATACTTGCGCCACGACTTCATTGGAATCCTTGCCGGCGTTCTCGGCAATGGCCCTAAGCGGCCGCTCCAAGACTGATTTGATGATCATCACGCCTTTGGCTTCATCGCCCACTTCCGGCACGCCTTTGATTGCCTTTGCGGACAGTCCTTTAGAAGCTTCAAATAGCGCTAAACCGCCGCCCGGCACGATGCCTTCCTCGAGTGCCGCCCGGGTCGCATTAACCGCGTCTTCAATGCGGAATTTCTTTTCCTTGAGTTCGGTCTCGGTCTTGGCGCCGACTTTAATTACAGCCACGCCACCCAACAGCTTTGCGACACGTTCTTGGAGTTTTTCTTTATCAAACTCGGATGTTGAGGCAGTAATCTGACCTTTGAGTTGGACGAGTCGCTTCTCAATATCACCCTTTTTACCCTTGCCGCCAACGATGGTTGTTTTTTCTTTAGCAGCAACAATGCGATGGGCTCGACCAAGCATATTCAATTCAACCCCGTCGAGCTTCATGCCTTTTTCTTCACTAATAACTTGGCCGCCAGTGATAACCGCGATGTCTTCAAGCATCTCTTTCTTCCGATCACCAAATCCAGGCGCCTTCAAGCCAAGGGTGGTAAAAGTGCCACGGAGCTTGTTGACCACAAGGGTGGCTAATGCTTCGCCATCAATATCTTCGGCGATAATAACCAAATCACGCTTGCCAGCCTTCGAAACTTTCTCCAACACCGGCACGATATCCTGCACGGTTGAGATCTTGCGATCAGTGAGCAGAATATACGGATCGTTGTATACCGCCTCCATACGCTCGGCATTGGTAATCATATACGGCGAGAGATAGCCGCGGTCGAGCTGCATACCCTCGACAAATTCCTTGGCCATTTCAGAAGATTGAGATTCCTCTACGGTCACGACGCCATCTTTACCAACTTCGTTGAACACTTCAGCAATGAGATGCCCTAGCTCCGGATCGTTGGCAGAAATCGAAGCCACTTCCTTCAGGTTGGTCTTGGTGACTGCTTGTTTACTTTTTTCCAGATAGCTGATGACCCAGTCGACAGCCTTGTCCATGCCGCGCTTGAGCACAAGCGGATTGGCACCAGAATTAACCGCTGAAAAGCCTTCGGCCACGATGGCTTGAGCCAACACTGTAGCTGTGGTCGTACCGTCGCCAGCGATATCATTCGTCTTGGATGCAACTTCTTTGATCAGTTCAGCACCGATGTTTTCAAATTTATCCTTAAGTTCGATCTCCTTGGCTACGGTCACCCCGTCTTTAGTGATAATCGGCGAACCGAATCCGCGGTCGAGCAACACATTGCGGCCTTTGGGACCCAAAGTAACTTTAACCGCATTAGCGATCTTATCGACGCCTCGCTTAAGAGCTTCTCTGGCTTGCTCCTTATATTGTATTTGTTTTGCCATATAACTTGCTGGCCGCTCTACTGCGGCGTTCTATTATTTTTAATTGATGATTGCGAGTATATCTTCTTGTTTTACAATGAGATACTCTTTGTCATTTACTTTAATCTCACGCGCGCTATATTTTGCAAATAATACGATATCGCCTTTTTTCACTTCGACCGGAATCTTCTTGCCGTTTTCGTCCGTCTTGCCCGGTCCTACGGCGATAACTTTCCCTTTCTCTGATTTTTCCTTCTGTACCGTATCCGGCAGAATAATACCGCCCTTCTTTTTCTCCTCGCGCACCGGCTCGAGGATAACATGATCTGATAATGGTTTTAACATATGATTAGCACTTAGGGTTATCGATTGCTAATTGTATTCAAATCAAAAAACAGTGTCAACACCTTCAAGGTTAAACCTTGAAGGTGTTGACACTTAAGTTTACGAGTAAAAGTGTTAAAAGCTCGGTTTTTAACAATTACGAGCATGGTCCAGTTTGAAACAATAAAACAGGCCGGTCGGAGTAAACTCCAACCGGCCCAGGACCAAGGTCCAAGAAACCCAGATTCCTATTTCTTGCGAGGCACAACGCACACGAAGCGACCGTAGGGATTGCACAACGCGCCGTCGTCGCCGTCGTAGCTGCGCAGGTGCAACCCATCGCCATGGTGCTCCAGGTGAAACACGCCCAGAACGTCATCAGAGTCGGACAGCGGTTCCATCGCCGTTCGATACCAGTCCTCTTTGGGCTGGTCCAGATTCTGGAGACGGTCGGCGGGACCCACTTCGTTCGGACAGAGCTCACCGCCACACTCCACGATACGCTTTTTGATGACGTCGTACCGCGTGGTGCTGGTGGTGTAGCCAAGGTCGGCAACCGTGAACGACTTGGAGATGTCGACCTCGATCACCTCCTTGGCGATGGTGATCTTGTCGAGGATCTGTCCGGCGTAAACGCCGACATCCACCTTCGCCGCTTTTAACGCTTTGCGGTATTCCGCCGGCGTCTTGTGGAGTCCGAGCTTGATAGTCCGCGCGGACTTGAACTGGAACGGCGCGGGCATCGCTTGCTCGGCCGTGATCGGCGGCCGCTGCAGGCTCGGCCACTCGACGACCACGAGGTCCTTGCCGGAGAGCATCTGGTCGATGACCGCTTCGCCGCCGATCTTGTTGAGGAAGTCCTCGAGCTGGTTACCCGTGTACTTTCCATACTTCGCCATCTCTACACTCCTTCCGGCCAGGTCTGCCGGAATCTGGGCCCGCCTCTGGCGGGCAGTTAAGATGCTAGACGCCGGAATGGCATCATACCTTAATTATACTTATACTCTTTTTTGCCATAAAAGTCAATATCTACCGATTCAAGCCGGAGTCGGGTTCGGGGCGAGAGGAGATGGCTAGGTGGAGAAGTGCATTGTTGTAGGCGTCGAGGACTACGCGTTCGAAGGAACGAGGATGAAATTCAAGCTCGTGGTCGGTGTAAACCACGCGCCCGCCGGGCGCGTGCGTGGTCGGATTATCCACGATCCGCCGCTGCTGGTACCGTTTGGCCCATCGTTCAAGAACATTCCCAAATGCATTATCAAATATCCGCTCGATGAACCGGGCAATTGATCGCATCGTACGGCTTTCTGTCACCGTTTTTAAAATCATGTCCTGGTGCGGCTTGAAATTATATACGAATTTATTGATCCAGAGATTAGCCGCAAAAAATTCTCCAGCCAGTTTTTTATCCGGCCAGACCGGCGTGAGATGGGCATAGGTCTGGGCATTGAAGAGACTTTGATGCGGAATCGTAAGACGGTCGGCGGTTATATAGTGGTTGAAGCAGAATTTGTCGGGCGCTTCCGCATCATGTTTAGTTCGGCGCGCGCCGAGCAATGACGCGATCGTCGATAAGGCCAAGCGTGCCAAATATATGCGCCGGGGCTGGGCCACCACCAGAATATCGAAGTCGCTAGACTCCACGGTATTATCCAAAGCCAGAGAACCGCTCGCGAACATGCCTCGAATCCATGGCGTAAACTGAAGCCACCAGGCCTTGCGCACGAACGTTTTCCATTTCTGCCCGGCGATTTTCTCACGCTCGATCCGCTCCGTGACCAAGCTGCTCCGGCCGGCAAGCATATACATGCCCCGACGCTCTTCGACTACTTTTATATCTTGGAGCTCATCCAATAGGTCGGCAATTTCGCTCAACGCAATATCGCCTAAGCCTCCTGTCTCAACAAAAAGCCGCTTCGGATTAATAAGGAACCGATGCACCTCAAAAAGAGTTAGCGGATAGTCCAACTTATCATAGTAAGCAACCGTGGCCAATATCGCCTTCTTAACTTCCATGTGCTATACTATAGCCCAATTTATGGAGATATCAACGCTTAAGGAATTTGTGAAAAAAGCGCCGAATCGACCGGGCGTGTATGTATTTAAATCCGCCGGTCCGGCAACCGCCGGATGGGGCGGTGATTTATATATCGGCAAAGCTTCCTCTATTAAGCGGCGATTGTCTTCTTATACAAAAACGATCGACCATCGCATCCGGCAAATGATCGAGCGAGCCCATCGCGTGGAATATAAGGAAACAGATTCCGATATCGAGGCTCTCATTCTTGAATCGCAGCTGATCAAGCAGAAGCGGCCGCAGTTCAACGTCATGCTTCGCGACGACAAGCAGTATTTTTTCGTCGGATTCAGTAAGGATGAATTTCCGCGCATCTTTCTGACACACCAGCCGCACAATCTCTCCAGAAGTCTTGCTTCTGGAGAGATTGGTCCTTTCACCGATGGAGCCGCTCTGAAAGCCACCTTGAAATTCCTCCGCTCAATATTCCCCTACTGTACCTGCAAGCAAAAGCATCACAATTTCTGCCTTAATTATCACATCGGAAAATGCATTGGAATTTGTTGCTTGAGGGAGCAACAAATTCCAAACTTAAAGCTTAGAGCCGAAAGCTTAAAGCAGTATCGTGAGAATATTAAAGCCCTTCGCGAGATTTTGTCGGGTCGCAAGGCGTCGCTGGTCAAAGAACTCAAGAGGAAAATGAAATCTTTAGCCCAACAGCACCATTTCCAGGCTGCCATTGAGCTGCGCAACAAGATCGAAAAACTGGAACGGATCTTCCATAACGCCCAGATCATCAAGGAATCGGAGATCATGAAGGAACACCGCTCCGGCCTGCAATCT
>Ga0209541_10015651_pt1 | contig 11301 bp, 11 predicted proteins | sample RifCSPlowO2_01_FD_184027 | JGI IMG/M metagenome (GOLD analysis project Ga0209541, IMG submission 184027) | Groundwater microbial communities from Rifle, Colorado - Rifle CSP2_plank lowO2_0.1 (SPAdes) (version 2) | ecosystem: Environmental > Aquatic > Deep subsurface > Groundwater | place...
GACTTGAGAAGTGATGATTTCCTCGCGGACATATTTTTGTTCACAAGAATTTTTCCGTTTAGTACATCGCAAATAGTTATGACCTTTTTGTGTTTCGGTGGTAATAAAACAACCGCACTCTCCGCAACGGAAAAATCCTCTATACAAAAATGGTTTTAGCCCTTTGCTGTGTGGCTTACTTTTCCTCATCATCACTTCTTGAACGGAATCAAAAAGTTTCTTTGTGATAATCGGTTCATGCTTGCCTTCATATATTTCACCACCATATCTCATTAAACCTGTGAATATCGGATTTTTTAATATCTGTTGATAATTTGATACGGCAGGCTGCTTTCCATTTTTCCGACACAATCCAAGTCCGTTAAATTTGTCTCGTAACTCTCTCAAAGTGAAATTTCCAGTTGCATATGCCTCAAATGTTTTTTTGATAAGTGGAGCAATAACTTTGTCAGGTTCGATACCTTTGCCTTTCACATTTACATATCCCAGAGGAGACATTTGAGGCCATATTCCTTCTTTCACTTTGTTTCGCTTACCACGCTTAATATTCTCGCTTAAATTATCTACATAATATTTTGACTGACCGAAGGCAATGGAAAGCATAAATTTTCCTTGCGGTGTCGTATCACACCAGAAAGTTGGAAATTTTAGCTCGGCAATTTTTCCCGTATCGAGCAAATATATTATTTTTCCACCATCAACGGAATTACGAGCAAGGCGGTCGGGATGCCACGCTAAAATCCCGCTCGCCTCATTTGCTTCGATACGGAGAAGCATTTCATTAAATACTGGCCGACCCGGAGCCTTAGCGGTTTGTTTTTCCACGAAAATATCTACAACCTCAATTTGTTCTTTGACCGCTAACTCTTTGAGTTCGGCCAGTTGGTCTGAAATGCTTCTAACTTGCCGATCTTCTGTGTCGGTTGATTTGCGCGTGTAGATGAAAAATTTTCTATCCATAATCCGAATAGTAGCATTTCTAAATTTGCATTGGCAAACGAGGAGCCACGCGGAGCGTGGCGAATACTTGCAGAATCAGGATTTTGTGGGGGGAATGCAGGACAGACGGCGCTTCGCGCCGACCATATTTTTGACGGAAATTTGAATTCCGAATTTTGGCGGAGGCGGGAGGATTCGAACCTCCGATGCCCTTTCGGACATACATGATTTCGAGTCATGCGCGTTCAACCACTCTGCCACGCCTCCGTGCGTGCCATCCTAGCATTTCGAGGCAAAAATGATAAGGTTTCAGTACGGCCTCGTCGTCTAATGGTCAGGACAGGTCTCTTTCAAGGACCAAACACGGGTTCGATTCCCGTCGAGGTCAGAGCCGTTGTATCCGCAGATAAAAAACAAGGCGGCCGAAGTCGCCTATGAAGGTACGGAGGACTGTGCGCGTTACGCTGTGCGCTTATGGCCATTACGTCCGCACTCGATCGCGGCAGTACAAAGATCCTTGAAGCTCGACCCGCGCGAGCTCTGCGGAACTTCGTAGACCGCGATTCCCCTGCGAATCTTCCCGTGGTCTTTTACCCACTTGAGCTCGACGAGAGAAATGACTCCAGAGAATTTGCGTAGCGCATGCGCCATCGGTGTCCCTGGGTGAATATTTGCCTCCCGCCATTCCTTCCACACCTGCACCGTGCCGTCTTTGCATCGTTGGTACACCGACCATGAACTGCCGTCTGCATCCGAGATCTGGCTGTAGATCAGCGTACATAACATCGACGCAGTCAACGTTACTGCGTTGACGCAGTCTTCCCCGGGAAACCAGCGGCTGGTTACCGCCCACAGGTATGGGTGTTTGGACCATAGGGTCTTTAATTCATCTATCGGTGTTGCAGTCTTGAGCGCCATGGCGCCTCCTTTAGGTTGTGCTCCTCTTTCAACCTAGTACAAATCCGCCATTCCGCAAGGGTGAAGATTTTTATGATATAGTCTTTTTCACGCGCGGTTAGCTCAGTTGGTAGAGCGTCCCGTTGACGTCGGGAAGGCCGGGGATTCGAATTCCTCACCGCGCACAAATGCGACCAAAACGACATACCACACGAGCCTCTCATCCTGCAGGCGGTAAGGTTTACATCTACGGCAAACACGTGCTCATGGAGGCGCTCCAGAACTCGCCGCACGTCATCCGTAAAGTATTTCTCGCGCCCGATCTGCGCGATGCAGAACTGCGTGCTCTCTTAACCAAATACAACATTCGTGCCGCCACGCTCGCAAAGGACAAAGGCAAAGAGCTGGTGGGGAAAGATACCGCGCACCAGGGCGTCATCGCCACTATGGACCCGACTTCCCTTCTCATATCGTTCGATGATTTTCTGAAGACGCTCGACACCAAAACAAATCCAGCGATCGCCATTCTCGGCGAAGTCCAGGACCCGCATAACGTGGGTGCCATTATCCGCTCGGCCGCTGCCTTCGGCCTTGCAGGCGTACTCATCCCCGAACATAACCAAGCTGGCATCACGGGCGCCGTCGTGAAGGCCTCGGCGGGGATGGTGTTCCGCATCCCGCTCGTTTCTATCGGCAATGTGAACCACACACTAAAGATGCTTAAGGAGAAAGGTTTTTGGATATACGGCCTCGCTATGAAGGGAAAGGCGGCGCTCGGCACAGAGGTATTCAATGCGCCAAGCGCGTTTATCGTGGGCAATGAAGGCGCTGGCATCCGCGAGAAAACGCTTGGCGCTTGCGATGTTACACTCTCCATTCCAATGCACGCGCGCACCGAGTCTTTAAACGCTGCTGTTTCTGCAGCTATCGTTTTCTATGAATGGTCGCGTAAGCATCCCGAGGCGTTATGAAGTATCATAGCTATATCTATGCCCCATAAAAACATCGTTATTCTCTATCACGGGGGCTGCCCCGACGGCTTCGGCGGCGCCTATGCCGCATGGAAAAAATTCGGCGATGCGGCAGATTACATACCCACCAGGTATCAACAATCGGTGCCAGAAAATCTCGAAGGAAAAGAATTGTATGTGGTCGATTTTTGCTACGAACAAGACACAATGAACGAATTGCTCAAGAATTCAAAATCGCTCACGGTGCTTGACCATCACGAAGGGACGCGCGAGGTCGTCGAATCAATGCCGAACCATGTCTACGACGCAAGCCGTTCTGGCGCTTCGATCGCATGGCACTATTTTCATCCTGATACGCCGCTTCCCACATTCCTTCATTATGTGGAGAATGCTGATCTTTTTCGTATGATCTCCGACGACGAACGTGCGCTCATCACGTACGCCTACGCGCAATCCTTTCATTTTGATATATGGGACGACCTCGTACATCGCATTGAAGATCCGGCTGAACGCGCGAAAATGATCGAACGAGGCAGTACCTATCAGGAATATTTTCAACTTCTGGCTCACCAACTAGCCGGAAACGCTGAACTCGTAAGCTTTGAAGGACATACCTGCTATCTCATCGCAGGCGAGAAAATGTTCATTACGGAACTCGGTACACAATTGCGAGATAAACGCCCCCCTCTCGCGCTTGTTGTTCGGGCAGGCGCAACCGGGCTCCGCGTTTCGATCAGAAGCGACAACACGATAAACGCCGCAAAACTAGCTCAGAAATACGGCGGGAACGGCCATCCGAATTCAGCCGCTTTTTTCCTCCCTTGGGGAACCCCTATTCCATGGAAACTGGTCGTTAACTAAATTTTAAAGAAATTATCTCGGTAAAACCTCAATTCTTCAATTGATTTTATGATGTCCGCCTTCGCTCGATGCGGCTTTATTCCTTTGCGCTGTTCAGCCTCTTCATAGAACGGCTGGTTCCAGCGACGTGCAAGCTCCTTAATGCTCGACACATCAATGCAGCGATAGAACAGATAGTCGCTCACGGAACGCATGTGGATACGCAGGAAATGCCGATCCATATGGATAGAGTTGCCACAGAGAGGGGCCGATTGAGATGTAACGTGTTCTTTAAGAAATGCAAGTATCTCTTGTTCAGCTTGTTCTGCTGTTACTGTGCTTTTCGCAACTGCTTCTTCAATACCACTTTCATCGTGAGTGGAACGGGCGGAACTGGGAATGTTATTGAATGGAGCTTGGTCGACATGTATGACGACATCCGGGCCTTCTGCTACGATATTCAGATCCTTATCGGTCAATACGACGGCTATTTCGATGATTTTATCGGTGAGTACGTCACAAAGAGATGTCATTTCGAGGTCCATCCAGACTAAGAGGTCATTTCGCTGCATAGACGCTATACTAGCACCATTATGAAGATTCTGGCCATTGAGACCTCCTGCGATGAGACCGCGGTAGCGATCGTCGAGGCCGAGGGCGACGAACAGAGTGCGCGATTCCGTGTGCTCGGGAACGCGCTCCTCTCACAGATAGAGGTGCATAAGGAGTACGGCGGAGTCTTCCCTGCCCTTGCAAAGCGCGAACATGCGAAAAATCTCGTACCCCTGCTCGAAGCGACGCTCGAAGAGGCAGAACTCCTGCACGAAGATATACAGGCGATACCCGAGGAAACGCGTACCAAAATCTCCGAAATATTGGCGCGCGAACCCGAACTATGCGAACCGTTCCTCGCCTTTGTCTCGGAATCTGAACGACCCGAGATAGATGCCATCGCCGTCACGCAGGGGCCCGGGCTTGAACCCGCTTTATGGGTCGGCATCAATTTCGCGAAAGCGCTCGCGCTCCTCTGGCAGAAGCCGCTCGTGGCGGTCAATCATATGGAAGGACATATACTCGCCGCTCTTGCGCGGCAAGAAGCACCAAGCACGAAACACGAAGAATCAAACAAATCTCAAACTGAAAAATTAGAAATCAAAAACGTGGATATGCCGGTGCTTGCATTGCTTATTTCGGGCGGGCATACCGAGCTCGTGCTGATGAGAGCGTGGCTCCGCTACAAGCTCATCGGGCAAACGCGCGACGACGCGGTAGGCGAAGCGTTCGATAAGGTCGCGCGCATGCTCGGCCTCCCCTACCCGGGCGGTCCCGAGATCTCCAGACTCGCGGAACTCGTCCGCTCCCAAGTTGAAACTTCCAACACACAACAATCATTCAGTCTGCCGCGGCCGATGATACACGACAGCACCTGCGACTTCTCGTTTGCAGGATTAAAAACGGCAGTGCTGTATCTCTTGAAGAATACACCCGACCTAAACGGCAGAGAAAAACAGCATCTCGCGCGCGAATTCGAAAATGCCGCCACCGAGGTGCTGTGGAAGAAGACGGCGCGCGCGCTCGACGAGACCAGCGCCCAAACGCTCGTAGTCGGCGGCGGCGTCTCGGCGAACACCCACATTCGTCGAGTATTCAAAGAAAAAATGGCTTCCGAGTTTCCAGACTCCAGTCTCCGGATTCCAGCTTCTAGCTTAACAACCGACAACGCCGTTATGATCGCCCTCACCGGCTTCTACCGCGCCTTGCGCAGAGAATTCGTGGCCGACATCGCCGCCTCCGGTAATCTTTCTCTCGCATCCAAATAGCAAATCGGCTTATTTTTGTTATATTCAATAGGCAATGCACGAGAAATTCCTGAAGCCCTATGACCCTGCCGCAACGGAGTCGCGGATATATACAAACTGGGAAGAGAGCGGGTTTTTTAATCCGGATAATCTGCCCGATGGTGCACAGAAAAAGCCATTTACCATCATGATGCCGCCACCAAATGCGACCGGAGTGCTCCACATGGGCCATGCACTCGGTCTTACTATTCAAGATGTTCTCATTCGCTATAAGCGGATGCGGGGATTCGCTGCCCTTTGGCTTCCCGGCACCGACCACGCGGCCATCGCGACACAATCGGTCGTAGAAAAGCAGATAAAGAAAGATGGGGGTAAGAATCGTCATGATCTTGGGCGCGAGGCCTTATTGAAACGCATTGATGCGTTCGTTGCAGAGAGCCGAAAGACGATACAGAAACAGACGCGCATTCTCGGTGCATCCTGCGATTGGTCGCGTGAAGCGTTCACGCTTGATGAAAAACGCAATCGTGCGGTCAATACATTATTCAAGCGAATGTATGATGCGGGTCTCATCTATCGCAGATTGCGCATCGTCAACTGGGACCCGAAAGGCCAGACCACTATTTCTGATGACGAGATTGTGTACGAGGAACGCGCAACAAAGCTCTACACTTTCCGCTACAGCAAGGACTTTCCCATTCCCGTCGCGACCACGCGTCCCGAAACGAAAGTCGGCGATGTCGGCGTCGCCGTGCATCCGGACGATGTACGGTATAAGGAATTCGTTGGGAAGGAATACGATGCGATTTTCTGTGATGTCCCCATTCATATAAAGATAGTCGCGGACAAAGAAGTTGACCCGGCATTCGGTACGGGCGCAGTCGGCCTCACGCCCGCCCACAGCCAAACTGACTGGGAGATCGCCGACCGGCATCAACTCTCGCACGAAGTTATTGTTATCAATGAGATAGCAAAAATGACCGTCGCCGGCCGACTTATGGGAAAGAAAACGACGGAAGCACGCGAGACGGTGATTGGGTGGCTTCAAAGCGAGGGACTGCTTGAAAAAGAAGAAGACATTACTCATAGCGTCGCGACTGCAGAGCGCACAGGAGGTACCATTGAACCTCTGCCAAAATTGCAATGGTTCATTGAAGTAAATAAAGAAGTCCCGGATCGCGGAAAAACTTTGAAAGAGCTGATGCTTGAACCGGTGCGCTCCGGAGCCATCAAGATAATCCCCGAATACTTTGAGAAAACCTATTTTCATTGGATAGAAAATCTGCGCGACTGGTGCATCAGCCGGCAGATCTGGTACGGACACCGCATTCCGGTTTGGTATAAAGGCGAGGAAATCGTTGTGGGTGTGGAGCCAAAAGAAACAGGATGGACCCAGGATGAAGATACGCTTGATACGTGGTTCTCTTCTGGCTCATGGACATTTTCAACGCTCGGCTGGCCGGACGCTACTGATGATCTTGCGCGCTTTCATCCCACTGATGTCATGGTGCACGCGTATGAAATTCTTTTCTTCTGGACTGCGCGTATGATACTTATGACGGAATTCGCACTTACTGATGTGCCTTTCCGTACCGTGTATCTTACGGGCGTAATCAGAGACGCAAAAGGCCGTAAGTTTTCCAAGTCGCTCGGTAATGGCATTGATCCTATCGACATTGCGAAAAAATTCGGTACGGATGCCGGTCGCATGAGCCTTATCGTCGGCAACACGCCGGGAACCGATATGCGCATGAGCGAAGATAAAATTAAGGGCTACAAGCACTTCGCGAACAAGCTCTGGAATATCGCGCGGTTCGTGTTAGCGAATGCGAGCGAGGAGAAAAATGGTAGTAAGACCAGGGCCTCGGTCCCGGAGCGTTCCCATTTTTCAGCTCACGAGCATGAGCTGTTTGAGCAAGCGAATACGCTCACAAAAGAAATAACGACTGATATTGAAGAATTTCGTATCTATATGGCGGCCGAGAAGCTTTATCACTACGCGTGGCACGAACTCGCCGACAAGATACTTGAAGAATCAAAACCGATCTTCGCCGGCGCGGATCAGGCCGCGCGCGCTTCGCGCGCGCGGCTCCTCGCGGCGCTCCTCGACCGTACCGTACGGCTCCTCCATCCTTTCATGCCGTTCGTGACTGAAGAGATCTACCAGTCTCTGTCTACTAAAGATTCAGAATTTCTTATGGTCTCCACATGGCCTGATATACTAGAGACGTGACCGCAACAATCCTCGGCTACGCATTTCTCGGCGGCCTCCTGCCCTCGTTCATCTGGCTCTATTTCCTACTTAAGGAGGATGCCCGGCATCCGGAGCCGAAAACGCTCATTGCGTTCACCTTCATCGCCGGCATGGCGGCCGTGCCGCTCGCCCTGCCGTTAGAGCAGTTCATTAAGTTCGCGCTTATCGGCGACCAGACGGCCTTTCCTGTATCGGTGCTCACAGCATGGGCGCTTATTGAGGAGGTGCTCAAGTATGCTATGGCGGCGATCTTCATTCTCTGGCGTAATGCTGTGGACGAGGCGCCTGACTATGTCATCTATATGATTACGGTGGCGCTCGGCTTCGCGGCGGCAGAGAATACGCTCTTCCTCCTTACGCCGCTTATGGACGGACACTTAGCGACGAGTTTCTTCACCGGCAATGTGCGCTTCCTCGGCTCGACCCTGCTTCATGTTGTTGCCTCCGCCTCGATCGGCTTCGCGCTCGCCTTTTCTGATGCGTATCGTCCTGCCGGGCGTATGGCGGCCGCGGCGCTCGGACTTATCCTCGCTATCGCATTGCATACGGCCTTCAACACGCTTATTATCAATGAAGGCACTTCGACCACCCTTACCGCTTTTTTCCTTATCTGGACGGTCGCCGTTATTTTCTTTGCGGCGTTCGAGGTGCTAAAATATTTCCAGTATCGCAACCTTTCTAACCCTACGCCTCATCCATGAACATGAAGCCCTCGTTCTTTGATCGTCTCTCCGGCAGTGCGTCAGCCGGCACTGCGCCGGACCCGTTTGACGATGAGGATCTCCCGACAACGCCGGCGCACGCGCGTAAAGATCTCCGTGTGCGTGCAGGGAGCGCGGTCGGCCGCCCGGCGCCGCTCGATGACGACGCACCTTTGAACGAGGGGCAGCTCCCGGTCGACATTCACCAGACCGCGAGCGATATCATCATCCGCGCCTTCGTCGCCGGCGTACGCCCCGACGAACTCAATATTTCCATAAGCCGCGATATGGTCGAGATCGAGGGGTCTCGTATGGAACGCGAGCAGGTAGCCGGCTCCGACTATTTCACCCGCGAGCTCTTCTGGGGCTCGTTTTCCCGCATTATCATGCTCCCGCAGGAGGTGGACGTAGAAGCTTCTTCTGCGAGCGCCAAGGACGGCCTTGTGACTATCATCCTCCCCAAGCTTGATAAGGCGAAGCAGACGAAACTGCGCGTGAAAGCCGGCTAATCGAGCGTTATCGTCGTTACCGGAGGCGAAGCCGTTGTTATGAGAGCGGTGAAGGGCAGGCGCGCGATGCGGCGACCGTCGGCCGTCTCGATATTTACACGCCACTCCCCCGCTTCGGTGATAGGCATTGAAGAATAGCCGCGATACCCGCCGTCACGACCGCCTTGAATCGGATAGGCAATCGTCGTTCTTGTCACCCACGCTTTCTGTATCGGGTCATACCACTGCCAGCGGTGCACGATGGTCGTCGTGAGCCTCGTCGGAGCGAAAACGGAGCTGTAGGCAAAGAGCGATCCTCCCCGCTCTAGATGCAGGGTCGGCGGAAGCCCTAGATACCGCACCTGCCAAGACTGCGCCTCGCTCTCTGCCAGATACTCGCCCGGGACGCGCCACACTAAGTGGTACATGCCCGCCGCCGGGGCCGAGAGCGGCAGGGGCGGCAAGAGGTGGGTGAAGTATGAGACGTTCATGAGAACCAGCACCGCGAACGCCCCTGCGCGGATACGGGAAATGTCGATGAGGAAACGCTCGCGTGCGAGCGTGCGCAGAAGGGTAGTAAACACGGCGAACACGCCGACTGCCGCCGCGCCGCTCATAAGGAATGTCGGCGTTCCGATCGTGCCGGTATAGATAGGCACCGCGAAGATCGCGTAGGAGTAGAGCGCGAAGAAGAAAAGGATGCTCGTGAACACAAGCCGCGCATGGTAGCGGTGGAAGTATTCGCTACCAAGCAGTATGAGGAAAAGCATGAGCAGAAACGGCCATGAGACGCCCAGATCCGCCGAACGACCATAGAAGATAACGAAGCCGCTCCAGAACCCGCCGAGCGCGAACTGGGTCGCAAGCGGAAGCAGGACGCGGGAGCGCGGGCGGGTGACATCGAGGCGCGCACGAGACTCGAACCAGTGCACGAGCGGGATAAACACGAAACAAATCACCGTATAGGTGATGAATACTACCTGCGTTTGCCAGAGATCGACGCGCTCGAAGAAGAAGCCGTCCGCGATAAAACCCGCGACCATTGCGAGCGCGGAGAGATGCCGCTCATATCGCTGGACGAAATCAAGGAGCCGCCGGAACATACAAGGTGCTTGGGCCCGGAAGTGCGCCGGGGACCTCTGCTTCTTCAGAGCAGCGCTCTAACTAACTGAGCTACCCAAGCCTGTCACACCGAATGGCCTTGTCGCAGGCCTTCATGTAAACGTCGTCTAAGGGCTGTTCGCGCTCCGGGAGAAGTCTTCAATCGAAACTCCCGTGCTTTCGCATCAGCCTGCGACGCGTACGCTTCGTAATATATCAGATTGAAGGGCAATCAGGAACGAGTGGCTTTATTCTCACCTTTATCATGTTCGGCAAGACGACGTCGCAAATCGTTTGTATAACCTGTATACAGTTTTTCATCCTTTCGACTTTTGAGTACGTAGACACATAGTACATAGTCGTCTTGCAAGGCCATTTCAGTGTGTCAGGCCAAGCCTTACAGGGCCTATTGCCCCGCTGTAAAGGAGTTTATCAGCTTTTGCACGTCGACGGAAGACGGCAGGCCGAAGATGCCTGAGGCCGTTTCTCCGGGCGCCGCGGAAAACTGCGAGACGAGCGGCTCAACATAGCGCTGATAGAGATAGAACGGAAGCGCGAGCACGACGACCCATACGATAACGGTGGAGAAGAAGCTATACCACTGGTGGCGCCGGATGGCGCGCAGCATCTGATGGTTATCCTTCGCTAGCGCATGCGTCTGCTCAAGCAATTGTTTCAGTTCGGGATCCATATCTCTTTAGTATAGCAAGCGTGTGCCACCAGTAGGAATCGGACCTGCATCAACCCATTAGGAACGGGCCGTTCTATCCATTGAACTATGGTGGCTACTGAAACGACTATGCGGCGACGCCGAGGGTGGAGGCGAGCCTCTCCTGGTCGAAGCCGATGATCATTTCAGAACCGATGAAGACGACCGGAACGCCCATTTGGCCGGACTTTTGTATCATTTCTTGTCGCTTCTCGAGGTCATGCGCGACATCGTATTCGGTATAGTCGACGTCCCTTTCCTTAAGAAAGTTCTTGGCCATCTCGCAGAAGTGGCAGGTCGGCGTGCTGTAAATGGTTACATTTTTATCCATGTTTAAAATGTTATCGGCTTAGTATATCATGTTTTCAATAGCGAGATTAGTTTAGTGGCAGAATGGCTGCTTCCCAAGCAGTAGGCACGAGTTCGATTCTCGTATCTCGCACCACTGATTAAAACCAGCCCAATACCGCTTGCCACCAGGACGTGGTCGTCGTTGCGGTCGAGGAGGCCGGCGGCACCACCACAATAACCTCTTCCCCGGGGCGCACAACGCCGAAGGCCGTCCGGATAGCCGCATCCTTCCCCCGTGCGGTCTCGAGCGC
>Ga0209541_10015653_pt1 | contig 11301 bp, 8 predicted proteins | sample RifCSPlowO2_01_FD_184027 | JGI IMG/M metagenome (GOLD analysis project Ga0209541, IMG submission 184027) | Groundwater microbial communities from Rifle, Colorado - Rifle CSP2_plank lowO2_0.1 (SPAdes) (version 2) | ecosystem: Environmental > Aquatic > Deep subsurface > Groundwater | place: Rifle...
TGCTGTAGCGATACACAATACTATTATTATGTAAAAAAACCTCACCCAAACGAGCCGTAAAAGTGTTTGAAACTTTTTGCTCAACATCGCCATCGTATTTTTCGTAAATTACTCCGTCATATTTAACATAGCGTGTGCCGTACTTTTTAATTTTAGTGTCAGGTGTTTTTTTATCTTGGCTAAAAGATATTTGGTCAACAGTTTTTTCAATTGGTATAAAATTAAATACGGGCCGCTCTGCAACTAAAACATAATTTTTAATTACAGCATTATTATTTTCAACCTCCTGACCAGCATCGCTCACTATTTCATCAGCAATAATTTCAGGTATTGTTTTGGGGTTTGGGGTAATGGGCCTTTCAAAAAGTGAAAACAAATTAGTCTCGTCTATGATTGCCATATCTTTTGTGTTGCGGTTTTTTAAAACCGTATTGACCAACAGCAAAACCAAGCTCAGCCCAACCAAGCTTGTCCCTATAATTAAAATAATTTTTTGTGTTTTTGACATGTTATTTTATATAAATATCTACACCAACTAAATGTTTTGCTAATAAGACCAAGTCGTCATTTTTTATTTTTATACAGCCAGCACTTGTACCAACTTTATTATTGCCCTGTCCATGAATCCCAATAAAGCGTAGTTGACCGTTCTCATTTGTTATGCCCGTTTCTATAAAAGCTGCTCCGCAATTGAACTTCTTTCCTCCAGCTCCACTACAAATAGCTGGCTCCAGATTACTTTTAGGAAGCCTTGTGCGTGATTTTTCAGTGACCGACTTACCACCCTTATCTGGCCCATTTGCACCTTTGGGTGTTTTTTTAAGTGCACTTATTGGCCAAGTGGTTGTACCTTTATAGCCAATATTAGCTAGAACCGAGGCGCACAAACCATCTTTTGTGTATACTGCCAATTTGTTATCGGGGCTATTAGGTGCCACCGCGGTTACTTCTATTTTTGTGACTTTTTCGCCAGCATTTAATTTATCAGCGCAAGTTTTTACACCAGCATTACTTGGTTTTGGATTTTCAAAGGTGCCCTCTAGAACATATTTAGACAAGTCTGTAACAGCAGTTGGGTTTTCAACTAGTTCCTGTTCAAGTGCCGCCTTAAAATCAACTGCTTCGCCCGGCACACTAATTTTTTCAGTTAAAATATTCCAACTAGTTAGGTTTGGGTTGATGGTGTTAAGTAATAGGTATGAGCCTAATGCGATAAGTAGTGCGACACCAGAGTTCCAAATCATACTTTTATTTTCTTTGATAGCAAATGGGGTGGCGCTGGTTACCATTAAACTTAAACCATAACGAATAATATTTATGACAGCCAGCAATGCGATGAAGCCATAAATCATATTTATAAATATAGAAATGTATTTAGAAAACGCCCCGTCAACAGTTGGGTCAAAGGCTTCATAGTAAGTTGCTTTGTCAGCACCTAATTTTTTAGTATTGGCCAGGCCTGGGATTTTGGATAAAAAGATGTAGGCGTCATCGCTGCCAGTGCCAACAATCTCGCCCGTGCTAACTTTGAAAAATTCAATTTCGCCCGGGTTAAATGTGCCAGTAATTGAGCTCCAAATATCATCTAAAGTTTTTTGATCAACACCCCTGATACCTGGTGCCGTGTTGGTGACTTTTTTACCAAAAAGATAATCAGCGTTAATTATAAACATGCCTAAATACTCACCCTCATTAATTTTAGAATTTGGTGTGCTGGCACCCCAAACTTTAAAAGTATAAGTCTTGCCCTTTTCAACATTTAATGAGTATTTTGAAGCACCTAAAACCATGCTGTCATAACGTGGAGCATCAGGATCCTCAATTTCCTTCCATTCGCTAATTTTATAATCCACAACCTTTTCCTGGTCATCCAGTTGGGCTAGGCTAATATAGATTGGTGTGTAGTGGCTGGTTGGCAATAGTGTCAGGGCGGCAAAATCAACCGTGGCCTTGGCCCGAGCCTTAATCGTACCGGCACTAATTAATTTTGAGCCAGTTACGACAATTGATTGAGTGTAGGCCTTGCCGTCAGGTACAACGATCGTTGTGCCAGGATCTTTTGTTGAAGTATCTTTTTTGGTAGACGGGTCATCTTTTTTAGGCTCAATAAAAGTATTAAATGTTAAATAAGTTTTATCACCTGGGAAGAAAAAGTCCACACCCTTGTCAACCTTTGAAGTTATCAAAAAGCGATCTTTGGTCGCCAAGGTACTTGTTTTAGATGACTTATCAAGTGGTACATTACTAAACGTGGCGTTAATGGCACTTGGCGTATTACTGGTGCCTGAAATAGTAAAATCCTTAAAACTACCCTTGCCGTCAAAGTTCTTTAGTGTAAAAGTTATACTTTGGGGTTGTGGTGGGAATTCGTATTTTAAATTGCCAGTAATGGTAACTGTGCCCAACTCGGGCGAAACACTTTCGGTGGCAACAGTTAGTGTACCAACCACACCCGGTGAAACATCGGTGTAATTAGTAATAGTTATATTGGAGTTGGTTTGAGCAAGGGCAAAGGCGTTTGGGAATATAAAAAATATAAGTAATAAAAACTTAAAAGCCAAACCTATTGTTCGCGCGCCAATACTTTTACTAAACAATTTCATTATATATAGTATATCAAATTTTTATTTGATACGTACGTTTAAAACCATCAAAAAGGCTTTTTATACCTTCATACATAATCTCAAGATTTTGATTATTGTTGCCACTAGGTGAAAGAGTAATTAGGAACGGTCTTGAGCCAGGGCTGATGCTGTTGCCCCCAATTAGCCAATCAAATTTTATACTGGTATTATCCAAGTATTTTGGGTGGGCGCCATAAGGGGCGGCAAAAAATGAAGATTCACGGTTAACGCTGTCGCCCGAACGCAACGCACGAGTTATAAAGGGCTCCCCACCGGATGACAGTGGGTAAATTGATAGGTTTAAATCAAAAGGCTTGATGACGGTTTCAGCACTGGCAATTTTACCAGCATAATTTGTTGAAACATTAATTAACTCGGAATTTTTTAAACTATCAAACAGCAATGTGTACGAGTCACGCCCCCGGCCCCCGGCCTCGCCCACAGTGTTTGTGTCGCGTTGCCAAATAAAGTCAGTATTTTTTGTGCCTGTTTGGCCAAATTGAGTAACGGCACTGGGAATGCCCACAAATTTAATTAGTGATTCGGGCCCAGGTAGGGCCTTGCCTCGGTAAAACGGTGGTGTATATGTGTCGGGCGCCTCCCACAACAGGTCAACACTGCTGGCTGAAAGGGTTAAGGACTTTACTATTTCAGTATGCTCAGGGGTTAAAATTTGAATAACAATACTCAAATCATCGTTTGGGGCCACAAAACTGATTGAGCGAATACCTGCACCTTCCTTGATAACCTGACTTTTAGCCAACCAGCGAATATTTGAGTCAGTCAAGTTAACACTAAAACTTTCAAGGGTTAAAACTACTCGCTCGCCTGGCTCGGGGATGGTGGGGCTGATATTTATATTAACATCAGACGCACTTTGAGCATGCCCTAAAATTGGCAAAAAGATTGTTAGTAATAAAAGTGTGTAAAATTTTTTCATAATAAAATTTAAAAACTAGCCACCTCTGTTTCAATTTGCTTTTCGTCGGCCTCGATTTTATCAATTTTAGCAAGCTCGTTTTGGAGGGTGGTTTTTTTAGCCTCAAGGCTTTTAAGTTCATCTAGGCCCGCCTCAATCTCGGTTTTTAAAATTTTTAAATCACCCAAACGTTTTTCAACATCAGATTTTTTTGAATCCAAAACTTGGTCAATGTCGGCCACTAACTTGCTTATTTTTTGTTTTTCATCAAACAGGTTTGAGTTTTGACTACTGGAAGTACCACCTGCATAAATAGTTTGCTTGTAGGCCTCCTCTAGCTTGTCACTTTGTATATTGTTTTTATCTTCATCTTGCATAGCTTAAGTATACTTTATTTTAAGGTTTCGCGTAACATTTGTTCCAGGCGGGCAATATCGTCTGATGGCTCGGCCTGCTTGTCATACTCAACTGTTTTTTCAGGCACTTTCTTGTTTACTGCTTCAGTGACTATTTCGGGCACGGCATCTTGTTTTACATTTATATCAATCGCGTCATTTAAGTTTTCGTTGGCGCGTCTTTCCTCCTCATCAACAACCTCACGTGCTTTGCGAATAGCCAATATTTGGGCAGGATCAGATGTAATAATTTGTTGCTCGGTATATGAAGCCAAAACTTTAATGGCCACATGTTGCTTGCCGGCAAAGAATATACCCTCACCCACACTTGATTCCAATAAAATCAGCTTTTCCTGGTCAGTCAGTTGAAAAGTTTTTTGCAAAACATCAATTGAGCTGGGGCTTTGTTTTAACAATAACTGCATGGCACAGTTGGTAACAATCGCAGTACCATACTCGTTCTTCATAAAGTCATCAATGTTTTGTGAAATAACCGAAAGGCCCAAATAATATTTACGCCCACGCTTGGCAATACCGTACAGGAATGAGGCCGTATCGGGCGAACGCATCATAACCCAGGCTTCATCAACTACGAACAACCTTTTCTTCAATGTATGCCTGATTGAGTTCCAAATAAAGTGCGTTACTATATACATAGCAATAGGCTTTAATTCATCCTCCATGTCGCGAATTGAAAAGACGACCAACTTTTTGTTAATATCAACATTGCTGGGCTGATTTATAAAAGTTGACCACGAGCCGTGGGTAAATTTGCGCAATCTTTGTAGGACTGATTCAGAGCCGTCCATACCGGCCAAAACCATTTCAAAATCTGACAACAGGGGTGGCTCAGATTCTGAAAAATCGGTGTCGGGCGTAATGTCTTTTAGTGCGTAAGTCTCAGCCAACGCACGGTCAACAACTGAGTCCTCCTCGGGGGTTAGGCCACCCAACATTAAACGAAACAATCCAACCAACGAAATAATTTGCGAGCGCAAAACATCAGCTGGATTTTCATCGTCCCTAACCGCCGGCAAGTCAAATGGATTAATGTGGTGGTCAGACGAAAGCGAAATGTTAAAGTACCTACCCCCGACAGCCTCGGCTAAATACTCATATTCGCGTTCGGGGTCAATAACAATAACATCAGTACCAAACATCAACGACCTGATAATTTCAAGTTTATTAGCAAAAGATTTACCCGAGCCAGATGTGGCAATTGTAACTGAGTTGTAATTTTCTAACGAAAAGCGGTCAAAAATAACCAGGCTGGCATTGTGGCGATTAACACCATACATAATGCCGTTACTTGATGTCAGGTCAAACGAAACGAATGGAAAAATGCTAGCCACTGGTTCAGTATTCATTTGCTGGGTTATACCCAGGCGGTCAGTGTTTAAGGGTACGATTGATAAAAAACCCTCTTCTTGCTGGAACAAGGCTGGTTTTATAATCACCATTTGTGTTTCCAAAATTGAGCGTACTTCATTTTCAGTTTTGAACAAATCTGCATCAGTGTCGGCATAAATTGTAATATAAACACCAAAATCAAAAACCTTTTCCTCGGCCTGAATCAAACTGTCGCGCAAATTCTCAAGATTTTTATAGGCGGCATCAAGTGATGGGTCACGCACCAGGCCACTTTCCTCACGAGCCATAATTTGGCTTTCAACCTCGGCCACCTTCTTTTCAAAAGTTTTCAAAAGTTTGGCTGTATCAACTGGGTGAATAAATATTGAAACATCAAAAATTTTATCAAGATTAATAATTTGCGAAAACCAATTGTCTGACAAGTAGCTTGGGTATGAAACGATGAAATATGTGCGCGCGATTTTGTCGCCCAAGTGCAACGACTTGGGGGTAATTTCAACTGCCGCCGGGGCCAAAATGTCACGCAGTTCCATTTTAGCCTTCTCGTAAATTTCCTCGGGATTTACCGGGGTTAGGTCAAGGTTTGCCTCCTTGGTTGCGTCTTCTTTTTTATTTTTATTTAAAAAGCCAAATAGTGCCATAAATTTATTATATATTACTCAAAATTAATTGCCTTACGCCTGTCACCAGGGTTAAAAACTTTATACAAAACATCGGTTACTTCATCGCTATTTAAAACCGAAGATGTTAAACCACACGAAGCCAAACCATTTTGCACCAAGCCAATGCGTTGCTCTATTTGCGTGCGAGATTCCTCAAAGGCTTTGCGCTCTTCTATTTTAGCCTTGCTTTTTGAACCGCCAAAAATTTTGCCCAAAAAGCCACTTTTTTCAAAGGCCAATTGCTCGCTACCATACGGTACAACAATAATAAAGTTTTTAGTCATGATTGAATTTTGGTCAGTAAAGTCTTTGATAAACTCAATGTATTGCTTAGTTTGGATTTTAAGCAAAGGCTCAACTTGGGACTCGTACTTTTTTTCCAGAGTTAATAAATAAGGCGTAATATCAAGTCGGCGTGATTGTACAACAATTTGCGTTGAAAAATCAATGGAGTTTAAAAAACCCATAAATTGCCCAAAAACCGCCCTTTGTTCGTCATTAGTTTTAAGCGACAAATTAATAGGATTGACCAGTACCAAGGCGCGCAATTCGCCATTATTTAAAACAACAATACCATCGCGAATTTCTTTGACTGGTACAAAGTCCTGAGTTGCTTGTGCGTCAATAGACATGTTTTTATTATAACATACACTTGTTATGAATTACCTATCTAAAACATCCAAGCCCCATGATACATCACTGATACGTTCAGCCTTGTCGGCTTCTTTTTGTTTGGCCTTTACTTCATCTACTGATTGTCCCACATCTATTTTTTTAGGTGTAGTTTTATCAAGGGTCGGTTTAGTCACGCGCCATTTGTAAAGCTTTTGCCTGAAGTAATACCCCACCGCCGCCTGCAAAATGATTGAAAAGTTTTGGCCATTAACTTTATAAAAAACCAAAGCTAAAACCACGGCAATAATGGGCGAAGTTACAATAATTGCCCAAAAAAGATTTTTAATAAAATGTTGGGCAATTAGTACGGCCCCAATACCACCACACAAATACAAAAACTGCTTCCAAGTAAATTGGCCAACAATTTTGTCTTCAACTTCAATAAATTTTGGAACTTCAGATCGCATAGAATATAGTATATCATAACCTCACCCCTACCTCACCCCATTGCCTAAAGTTTTTCATGATAAGGGTCGCGCATGTAGGTTTGGGATTTTTGGGTTTCGGTAGGGATATTAGCATCATTAGTTTTTTCAATAGTTGAAGCAATTGCGCCGTGTGCTTTTGAAGTGATAAAATCTTCACCAGTGTCGGGTGTAACATTGGTGTTTGGGTTTTGCTTTGCAAGTTCTTGAGCTTTTTGGGCAGCTTCTAGGGCCAGTTCAGCACGAACCTCGGCCTCAATTTCAGCATCAACCTCTTTATCAATACGGGCTAAAATCTGTTCAGCTGTTTCATCTGTATCCTCTTCAGCATCATCAAAAATATCTTGAACTTCTTTTTGCGCAACAATTTTATTTTCTACAATAGTAGGTGTTGGATTAATTAATTTATCATCATACATAGTTTGGGTATTGTTTAAACTTTCGACCACCTGTTTTTTCATTGTCTCTTGAATTGGGTTTAGTATACCTATATTAATGTCAGTAATAAAATTGGCAAAACTATCAGCTTCAACAACATTCATTTTATTAATTATATTAAAACACTCATTCGTACCAATAATGCCATAACACAAAAGCATTAAAATGCTGAAAACTTCCTCGGCCGTACTTATATTAATGCGATACTTCTCAATAATTTTGCGCAAAGCATTTTCAGTCTCAGCATTTGAAACCGCCAAAATAGTTTTTTGGTCAAAGGTCGTTTTAATTTGGGCTAATTTTTCGCTGTACATAATTTTTACTAATTAATTTTTATTTTATTTCTTGTCATCTTTTTTGTCACTACCCTTATCATCTGTTTTTGGAGCATCCGGTTTTTTGTCATCCGACTTGCCCTTAATTGAGTCCCTTAACTTATCAATCTTTTCTCGATTCCTGGTTATTATGTTATCTGACTTGTTATGTTCATCTTCCTTCTTATCATATTTTGCCTTCTGCTCTGAAATTTCCCTCTTTAGGTTTTCAGCTTCAGTTCTCTTGGTTTCTAATTCTGTTTTAGCCGTGCCTGTTGCCGTTGTTAATGCAGTATTAATACCACGTAAGGTTTCACTGATTTCAGTAATAAACTGGCTATAAGCTTTATTGAAAGCCTCATTTTCAAGCTTCTCTGGTGACCACTTATCCTTTTCGCTACGAGCAGCATCTTGATTCGTAAGATCAGTAAGGTGTTTATCAAACATTTCTTTCATATTTTTTGTTGTTGCACCGCTTGCATCCGTAACTGTTTTGCTATTTTCCTTCAATGCTTGTGATAGGTTCTTGAATTCTTCTTTAAGTTCAGTCATTTTACTTTCGTTTCGAGCATTTGATATTTCTGCTTTTTCTATCTCCTTCTTGACCTTGTCGGATGTTTTCTCATCCTTTTCCATCCTTCTCAAAAATGCAATATCAGCCTCGCGGTCGTAACGAGCATTGGCGCCGTATAATGCAGCGCCAGCCAGGCCAATACCAGTACCGGCAGCAATAGTTGAACCAAGGGCGGTTGCTACACCAGCTTGGCCACCAGCTAAAATTCCATCACCAGTATTAACAAAACCAGCTTGTTGGTCAGCTTCATAACGTGCCTGTGTTTCCTCGGGTGTTTTGCCACCATAAACATCGCGCTTCTTCTTCTCAACAAATTTGTTTCTGACTTCGGCATTGTATTTCTTCGCGGCCTCGGTGTATTCTTTGCCACTTTTTGCATTAAATAATTCCTCTGAGCCAGCCGCACTGATTCGGGCTTTCTTCATAGCCTCAGCGTTAGCTTCTACAAATTGAGCGTAAGCTTGCTTGTTTGAACCATTCATAAAATCTCTTCTGATTTCATCATCAGACATGCCAAGCTTTTGTTTTGCCTCAGCAAATTTTTGGAAACCAGTTTTTTGTCCAGTCTCGTTTAAGAATTTTTCTAGGAATGTGTCTTCAAGCGTACTCATTCTCTTAGCATAATCTCCACCCAATTCACGGTCAGTTTTTTCAGTCTTTTCATTCATTGTACGGCGCTCCATGTCAGCGACTTGGTTATCAGCCTTACGTTTTTCACGTTGATTATAAGTCTCTGAAGGTTTTAGGCCAACGTAACCCAGGTATTTGTCCACATTTTCTTTGTTATTTTTCATGTCAAAGCCAGTGGCGTTTTTAACATAATCGCTGATTTTAGATTTGCGAATGTCCAAATTCTTGTCAGGCAACTCTTTGGAATATTTGTTCAGCCGACCACCTAATTTGGCAGTAGCGCTGTTGAATTTGCGTGACAACATATTACTACCAGCGCCTTCGCGGGCAATCATACTTTTAGAAATACTACCTAACACGCGACTGCCACCCTTCACGATTGCCCCACCAAAGGCCAGGCTACCCAACGCCAATGCCCCACCGGCCACCGTACCTACAATGCCGTTGATTTTGCCGGTAATTTGGGTGGCAATATTGCCAGCTTGTTGTTGGGTGACTTCTACGGCTTTGCCCATCAACATAACAATAATAAAGAACGGGAAGATCATGGTAATGAGTGATATAAAACTACTTGTCCCACCAGCTAGGCTGACAAATTTAAAGCCTGAAATTAATAAAAAGATTAAATACAAAAAGAACATGAATACCGGTGCAATCATGGCATTTTTAAAAAACTCCGTGGCCCAAGCCTGGGGACTACTTAAGCTAGTTACGCTTTTGCCCGTACCGATTTTGGTTGGCAAAATCAAATTAATAAAGGCAATCGGTGATAATATTAAATGCACCCACAATTGCACAATACGCCCTAAAAACAGCGTACCGATTTTGAAGAACATTTTAAACATCTCCCAAGCGACCCAAATTGAAAGGATTAAAATAATGGCATAAAATGAAGTGCTCATCTCGGTTTGGCCGGTAGATTTTATAAAAGCCTCCGAGCCTCGCTCAATCATATTTTGTGGATTAAAGAATGCTACTATACCCTCTGAAATAGTCCCGTCACATACACCATCGGTATTAACACAAATAACATCATTGGTGTATAAAAACCGAGCTAAAACATTCGTCGTGTCTATGATCACGGTACCAAAAAAGTACGAAAAGTTAATAACCAGCGCAATAATAATTACGCTTGGTATGGCCTTTTTAATGTCATAACCTCCTTTTTTAACTATGTGCAGTATTGAAATCCACAGCAAAACAATAATAAAGCCCAAGTTGGCAATGTCGCGAATGAATGTCCAGGCAGTTTTTAAAAATGGCACTTCGGCCCCACCGCCACCGTAAATGGCCGAGCTAATTGAAAACTCAAACATAATATCAAAAAACTGCCCAGCAATACCGGCTAAAAATGATAGGGGCACGAACACAACTGTTTCAACTATTTCAACGATACAAGCTGACAAATTAGAGTCTAATGGGTTTATACTACATTCGGGCAAAGCATTGGCCTTACCATTTAATGCACCACCCACGACATCATCCAAATCTGGCTCGTCGGTACAGTTTACTGGCTTTTTTGCCCCATTAGTTTTATTTGCCTCAGCCTGACATTCAGTTTTACCAGTAGCCTTACCATTATTTGCTGTAACAAAACCCCCGTCTTTTAACTCGTAGTACCAAAGAGTGCCAACATTATCGCCAACAACCTCAACCACACTTGAATATGTAAAGTTTTTATTTGGGTCATCCTCTTCGTCATAATCTAGGCTACCTCCGTTTGCCCTGTTTTTGTTACTACTTGTTGATTTGTAAGTATCAACACCTCCAATGTCTACGTTAAAGTGTAAATCACAATCAGGTCCATTTTCTACATCACATTCATCACTTCCGGCCTTGAAGCCAAATGTAATTGTGGCTACATCAGATTCCACTTTCTTAAAAACTCTTTTTTCAGTTTTTCCACCCTTAACTGCTATTTCTACCGCGTCATTAACTCCAGCATCCTCTTCAACAATACTTACGCCAATATCTTTATCTTTACAGTCCTTTGTGGCAACCTCAATTACAAAACTCGGCGGAAACGTGGCAGCCTTTATATACCAAGTATCCATAAAATTTTCATCAACTGCCCCGTTTATAGTTGCAGGGTCAAAACGGGCTGAAGTAATCGTACAATCGGCGGCGGAGATAGTAGTGTTTTTAGGGTTAGGCGTAATTAAAATACCAAGTACAAAAAATGCACTAAAAATGCCTAATAAGGTTTTTTTAACTAGACCCGTCTTCACAATACAATTATATATCTAAAACTCAAAAAAGGAAATGAAAAAGAAG
>Ga0209541_10015656_pt1 | contig 11298 bp, 13 predicted proteins | sample RifCSPlowO2_01_FD_184027 | JGI IMG/M metagenome (GOLD analysis project Ga0209541, IMG submission 184027) | Groundwater microbial communities from Rifle, Colorado - Rifle CSP2_plank lowO2_0.1 (SPAdes) (version 2) | ecosystem: Environmental > Aquatic > Deep subsurface > Groundwater | place...
CTTTCAATAGAGTTAATAATTCAATAACGTGCTCTGCGTCTAATTTAATTTCTTTTAATGATTTTTTATTATAATTTAAAATATTTATCAAATCTCTTCTTAACCAGCGTGCTGCTAAAATTGGATCTATTTTTTCTGCTATTTTTTCAAATAGTTCAGCTAAAAGTTTTTCAGAAGCCAAAGTTTCAGCGTCTTCATTTTCTAACTTGTAGGTTTTTTTGAATCTTTCAACTTTGTCTAAAGATAATTCGGGTATTGTTTTCTTGATCTCTTTGATTTGCTTCTGAGTTATTTCAATTAACGGCAAATCCGAGTCAAACACATATCCATAATCGCTTTCAGATTCTTTTGTTCTCTGCAAAAATGTAATTCCTTTTTCAGGATTCCAGCCTCTTGTTTCTTGAATCTTTGCCGGCTCTTCTTCCTGGCGAGATGCTTCATATTCCAGAGCGCGCTCAATTTCTTTCAAGCCTGTGATATTCTTTATTTCAACCTTTTCTCCTGTAGTAGAGATATTAGCATCTGCTTTCATTGCAGCTTCTGATTTTCTTTCGTAAATATCCAAATACTCCAATATTGTGATTAATTTCCTTAAAAACAAGCGAGCTTCATTTGGAGATTTAAAATCTGGCTCTGTTACTATTTCTATTAAAGGTATGCCGGAGCGGTTATAGTCAATTAATGTAATTGAGCCTTTGTGAATTAATGCTCCAGGATCTTCCTCCAAGTGCAATCTTTTAATTCTAATATTTTCCAACTTGCCTTGAGTTCCAATTGGAATTTCATACTGGGTAATCTGGAAATTTTTAGCTAAATCAGGATAGAAATAACTTTTACGTGAAAAGAAAGTTTCCGGAGAGATTTTACAATTTAATGCTAAAGCTGCTTTTACCGCTTTTTCTAAAGCTAACTGATTAAGAACAGGTTTTGCTCCAGGCAATCCAATGCAAGTTGGGCAAATATTTGTATTTGGATTTTCATTTACTGCAGTAGGACAATTACAGAAAACTTTACTCTTTGTATTTAATTGGACGTGAATTTCAAGACCGATTTTCAATTTTCTCTCCTAGAAATTGCAATTTATTTTCCTGCAAATAATTTGATGTGAGCATAATTCCAACTGGCATTTTATCTTTAAAACCTGCATTTAATGACATGTGTGGAAGACCAGCTAAATTCGGTCCTACTGTCAGGATATCCATCATGTAATTTTCCAGTGGGGTTAGTTTTTTTATCTCCTCAAATTTTGGAGCTATAATCGGCATTGTTGGCGAGATTAAAATGTCATATTTCTTGAAAGCTTTTTGATAGTCACTTATGATTAAAGTCCTAACCTTCATGGCTTTTAAGTAGAAAGCGTCCCTAAAGCCCGACATGCGAGCAAATGTTCCTAAAATAATCCTTCTTTTTGATTCATCAGAGAAGTATTTGCTTCTTACAGATGTGAAGTATTCATCAAAACTTCCCTTTAAATTTTCTGAAGCTCCATATCTTATTCCGCAATATTTAGATAAGTTAGTTGAAGCTTCTGACAACGCTATTAAATAATAAGATGGAATTGCATATTTTTTTATATTTGGCAATGAGATTATATCTGCTTTTGGAAATCTGCTTAAGATTAAATCTTTAATTTCTTTGTCTATATCTAAAGATTCTTTAATAATTGCTATTGATTTTACCTTTTTTTCTTTGTCTATGTTTTGCGATAATGAAGTGGAGTCTTTTTCATCATGTCCTGCCATGACATTTAGACCTAAGAATGCGTCTTTTACTGTCTTTGCCATTGTTCCTATTTTATCTAAAGAATTTGCATAATCAATTAAGCCATATCTTGAAACTAAACCATAAGTTGGAGTTAAGCCAACAACACCGCAGAAAGAAGCCGGGTTTGCTATTGATCCTCCTGTTGATTCTGCTATAGCTAAATGCGGATGGGATGTAAAAGCAGTAAAACCAGCTGCTCCGCCCGATGAACCTCCGCATGATCTTGTTAAATCTAAGGGATTTTTAGGAATCTTTTTTGTGTTTACAGAGAAAGAACCAAATCCAAATTCGTCCTGTGATGTTTTTCCTATAATAATTGCTCCTTCTTTTTCTAGCTTATCAATAACTGTTGCATTAAATGGAGGTCTATAGCCTTGGAGGATTTCACTTCCTGCACTTGATTCAATGTTTTTAACACAAATGCAGTCTTTAATAGAGATTGGAACTCCTGCTAGCCTTCCTTCTTTTGTTTTTTCTATTTTTTCAGCGCGCTCTAAAGCATATTGCTTTGTTATAACTCTAAAATGCTCTGGAGAAGATTTAGCTTCATTTAATATAGAACTTATTGTTTTAACTACTGAAATTCTTCCTGATTTAACATCTTGAATATATTCTGTCAAGTTCATTTTAATAATTCCTTTGAAACTCTATTTATTACAATAAATCCATACCCCCATAATAAAGGCAACCAGATTGGCATATTAATTAGTGTTTGAGATGTGAATGTTTCTATACCTGTTAAGATAAAAATATACTCCATTACAAACATAAATATAATTCCTGATATTAATAATTTATATTCATTTTTTTCATAATTTATTTTTAGCAGAGTTAGAATTAATAATGCATAAATTATAAGTAAATAATAATCATTCTTTATTACTCTAACTAATAAAATCATTACTAATATTGGAATTACATTCAAGATTATTTCTTTAATATTTGTTTTCATTTTTTATATTTCCACATAATTAAAACTGAGATTATAACTATTATTAAAGTTGAGATTAAAGTGTAGTTGGACCAGTAATACCAGAAAGACGGCTGAGCTAATCCTTTTCCTATTAAATGCGCTATATAAAATGGAGCTTGTGTTATTTGATCTATAATTAATCCTAAGGATACTGCCAATAAATAATAATTTTTTATGAAGATATAGACTATTAAAAGCATGAATCCAAAATAAGAATGGTGGAACTGGTCTGTGTAAATAAAAGATGTTCTAGGTATAAAAAAAACGATTATTCTGGTGATTAATATAGTCAACAAGAATACTAAAAGGAATCTTTGTTTTTCTTTCATATTGCTTTAGGACCTTTGAAATATCCATCTTGCTTGTGTTTTGTGTTTTGCAAAGCTTCTTCTTGAGACAAACAAGGTTTAGTCTTGTCTTCTCTTGTTATATTTTTTATTTCCAACGGCTGAAATGATGGTTTTAATTTATCTACCGGCGCTTTGTCTATTTCTGAGAATAAATCTAATATCTCTTTAATTTGCGGCGTTAAAGAATTTATTTCTTTCTCTGTTAGTTTTAAACGAGAATTTTTTGCTACTTTCTCTATTAATTCTTTATCAACTCTCATATAATTTCTCCTTTAATTTTGGGTATATCTTGTTTAAAAAGCTTAATACTTTCTCAGCATATTCTTTATCTAAATTAGTTCCATAAGATAGTATTCCATTTCTAAAGTATCTTAACTGATGAGTAAATTGGACATCAACTTCACTAAATTTTAAATTTCTTAGATAAGAAACCTCTGCTTCATGCGCTCCAATTCCAGAAGCATTATAACCTTCTAAAAACATTTTTGCCCTTACTAACTGCATTAAAATATCATAACAAGATTCTATATAATCATTTGCATTATCTTCTTTGATTCCTATCTTTTCTAATCTTTCTTTTAATGATTTAAATTTTCTTTCTGCTTCTTTGATTAAGAATTCTGCTCTTGATTTGTCTTTACTTTGTTTTTTTACAATATTTAATTTTATGAACTCATTGAAAGATTTTACTGCTTTCATAACTCTATCCCTCCTGCAAGGATAATTCCGTTTAAGATGTTCTCTTTTAGGTTTTTATGTATCTCTTTTAATGAAGGATAAAAATTTATATTTATTTCTCTTTCAAGTATCTTTTCATACTCTTTTAAATCAATTTTTTTATCTTTTCTTCCTATTATTGCTATATCAATATCTGATCCAATGATATCTTCTCCTCTTGAATAACTTCCAAATAGGATGATTGTAGCACCTGCAAACTCAATTTCTAGAAATTTAAATAAATCTGATTCATATATTTGTGAAAGATTGTCTGTCCTTTTAAATTGCATTACTTTAACATTGTCTCTGTTTAACTCTATGGACCACCTTTTTGATTCTTTATCCTGACTTAATTTAACTAAATTTTCTTTCTCTAAACCTGGAATTGCTTTCATAACTGCTGGGGGGGTGACGTTTAGTATTTTTGATATATTTCTTTGATTCAGAGAATTACCTGCTTTTATGAATAATAGTCTCAAAATTCTTTGCTGCAGTGATGTTAACTTTAGTTTATATATATTTATCATAGTTAATATATATTTACTTTAGTTTATAAATCTTTTGTTTGAATTATTTCTTTTTAGCCAAATCTACTTTAATGTGCAATTCTGATAATTGTTCGGGTGTTGCATCACCAGGAGAAGAATCCATTGGATTTTGGGCTGCCTTGTTTTTAGGGAATGCTATAACTTCCCTAATATCTGTGATTCCCAAAAGCATTGCTACTGTTCTGTCAAATCCTATTCCCATTCCGCCATGAACTGGTGCCCCGGCTAATTCATAAGCGTCTAATAAGAATCCAAATTTTTCTTTTGCTTCTTCTTTTTTTATTCCAATCATGTCTAACATTTTTTCCTGCAAATCCGGATTTGAGATTCTCATTGAGCCTGATGCCAACTCTGTTCCATTTAAGACTAAATCAAACAAGTTTCCGTATATTTTTGAAGGATCTTTTCCCACGAATTTTTCAGTATCTTTAGTAGGGTGGGAGAAGATATGGTGCATTGCATCCCATTTGTTTTCATCTTCGTTCCATTCAAATAACGGGAAGCGGGTAATCCAGCAAAACTTTAATTCATCCTTATTAATTAAATTTAATTTCTTAGCCAACTCTTTTCTTAAGCCTGAAAGGATTTCATTTACTTTTTTCTTCTTGTCTGCTGCAAAGAATATTGTGGAGTTTTTTTTTGGCTTTAATGCTTTTAACAACTCTGACTGGATTTTTTCCGGGAAATATTTTACTATTGAAGACTCTAATTCTTTGCCGTTGAATTTCATATAGGCCAGTCCTTTAGCTCCTAATTCTTTCTGCGAGAATTCTATTAATGAATCAATTTCCTTTCTACCCAGCAAAGATTCAACTACCAAGCATTTTATTGTTTCAGCTTTCTTGAAAACTTCAAAGTCTGATTTTTTTGCTATGTCTGTTATTGTTGTTAATTCTAATTTGTATCTTAAATCAGGCTTGTCAATTCCATATTTTTCCATTGACTCTTCATAATCCAATACCTTGAAAGATTCTTTTATGTCTTTGTTTAATGTTTCTTTGACAATGTGCTTCATTAATCTTTCAACTAAATCCATTATATCTTTTTCATCTACGAAAGACATTTCTAAATCTAACTGGGAGTGCTCAGGCTGTCTGTCTGATCTTAAATCTTCATCTCTCAAGCAGATAGCTGGCAATTGATAATATCTGTCTATGCCTGCAATCATTAAAATTTGCTTGTATAATTGAGGTGATTGAGGCAATGCATAGAATTTTCCTGGATTGACACGAGATGGGACTAAATAATCTCTTGCTCCTTCCGGTGTTGGTTTGACGAACATAGGAGTTTGAACTTCTAAGAAACCCTGAGATTCCATAAATGCTCTTGCTGTTTGTGATACCTTCTGCCTGAACATCAAGTTCTTTTGCATTATTGGTCTTCGTAAATCTAAATATCTGTATTTTAATCTTAAATCTTCACTTGGGATTATACGATCATCAATTTCAAAAGGAGGGGTTTGGGCTTTAGCTATAATATTTAATTTTGTAACAAATATTTCTATCTCTCCTGTTTTTAAGTTGGAGTTTTCCATGCCTTTTTTTCTTGCTTTTACAATTCCTGAAACTTGAATACAGAATTCCCGTTTTAAAGAATCTGCTAGTTTGTGTGTTTCTTTATGAAATTCAGGGTCGAAAACAATTTGAGTGAAACCATAACGGTCTCTTAAGTCTATAAAGATTATTCCTCCATGATCTCTGCGTGTATGCGTGAAACCGCATAAAGTTACTTCTTTTCCTATGTCTTTAGAAGATAATTCTCCACAACTATGAGTTCTCATTGAGGTTTTTAGAGTCATTATCCTTGTAAGAGAGAGAGGACTTTTAAAGGTTTTCTGTGTTTTGGAAAAGGTTATAAATTTTGATTATAAACTATAAATAATGAGAAGAAGAGAGGCTAGGAGAGTTGCCGAAGAATTTAATGGATGGGCAAAAAGAGTTTTTTCTAATGAGGGTTATGAATTAACTGCTAAATTAGAAAATCAAGGATGGCTGGATCCTGGCCTGATTAAACTTTATTTAAGATTTGATGGCGAGCTTATAGACACCTTAGGTTTTGACTTAAGGCACTATAATCCTGATGGAACAAAGCGAGAAGTTGTTGGACTGATTTTTGAACGGCCAGGTGAGTTTAATGTTAATATTGCGAGTTTAACTGAAAAAGATAGAGAACCTTTTGAAGATTATTTGAGTCGCTTAAAATGGAATGTTGAACAACTTCAAGATTCATATCGAAAACATGAAAGATGTCTTGAAACATTAAAAAGAGAATATAATTTAACTGTAGAAAGAAAAGAAGCTGCCGAAAGAGTTTTTAACTAATTATCATGAAATCTTTAATATTAAACAATAAAAAAGTGAGGTTACCGTTTTTCATGCCTGTGGCTTCTAAGTTATCAACGAAATTAGTTTCTTTAAAAGAAGTTGAGGAATTAGGCTATGAGACTGTGATTTGTAATTCTTTTTTATTGTACTTGAATCCTGGTTTAGAGTTGATAAAAAAAGCCAAATATTTAAGAGGATTTACAAATACAAATTTAAATTTTTTTACTGATTCAGGCGGATTCCAGTTATTATATGATAACTTCTTTGAAAGTATAACTGAAAAAGGAATTAAGTTTAGAAGCCCGTATGATAAAAGTCTGCATATGATTACGCCTGAGAAATCAATGGAGATACAAGCTAAACTAAATTCTGATGTTACAATGTGTTTGGATTACATGCCAAGATATAAAGATTCTAAGAAAGCTATAGAAAAAAGTGTTAAGTTAACTTATGAATGGGCTAAAAGATGCAAAGAATCTTACAAAGGCAATGGGAAATTGTTTTGCATTATTCAAGGTGGGGTGTATAAAGATTTAAGGAAAAAATCTGCTGAGAGTTTGATTAGTTTGGATTTTGACGGCTATGCCATTGGTGGATTAGGCTTGGGAGAGAAAAAAGAAGAAATGTTTAAAGCTGTTGAATCTGTTATTGATTTAATTCCTAAAGATAAAGTGAAGTATTTAATGGGCATTGGAAGCCCTGATGATGTTAAAAGATTTGTTGAATTAGGCATTGACGCTTTTGATTCAGCTTATCCAACTAAATGTGCCAGGCATGGATTGGTTTTTAGCTCTGAGGGAAATTTAGATTTAGAGAAGAGGAAGTTTAAATTTGATTTTAAATGCATAGATCCTAATATTAAAATTAGTAAGGATTTTTCCAAAGCGTATTTGCATCACTTGATTAAGATAAATGAACCTTTATGCAAAAGAATAATGACATTGCATAATTTAGAGTTTGTGAGGAAAGTTGTCGGATGAAATTAAACTTTGGAAATTTTAGAGATGAAGAAATTTCTGAATTTGTTATTATTGTATCTACCGTTACTCTTTCATTTTTAGTCGGTTGGTATATAAATTCAAGTAGAGGATTTGAAATCTCTTCGCTTATGTTATTTTGGCTCGTAAATCTTTTTGTTTGGCTTTTTGTGAAAACGCGCTCTAGGTATGATAATTATTTAAAATCTCTAAAATAAAAAATAACTTTATCTTCCTCTTCTTCTTATAATACTAATCGCCAAATCTTCCAACTTTCTTAAATTATATTTAATCTGGTCAGCTTTTTTTCTTAAATCATTGTCTCTTATGTCCAGAGATAATATCTCTCCGTAAATGTCATCTACCAAGTCTTTTATCATTATAGCTTCTTTTGTTTTTCCTTTAAGAGCTAAATTATTGGCTTTACGCATTAACTCACCTGTTAAATCACATAATCCAGATAAATAATCAGGTGCTGAAACATGAAGTTCAGACTGAGATGGAAGCTTTTCACTCTTTAATACTTCATATAAACAAATAGCTTCAACGTATTCCTGCATAGCCACTTTGTAAAAACTTGAAAACTGCAGCTCTCCCCGAGTTCTTAAATCCCTTATTTTAATATTCATTTCAGAAATTAATTTGGAAACATCATCCTCTCTCTGGATTCCGTAAATTACTTTTTTTGAGAATCTTATAATTTCATGGGCTTTTTTTATAACATCCTCACGTCTTTTTTCAAACAACTCCATTTCTTTTCCTATTCTGTCAAAATCCTGCCTATTCACATATATTTTTTTTGAAATTGGCTTTTTAACTAAAGGCTTAGAATGTGTTTTTTTTATCATAGATTCTGTAAAAGATAAGAGATTTATTAAGGTTTGGTTTGATTTCTTTCAAAAACTATAAATAGTTGTTTATTCTTGTTTTGATTATGGATTTTAAACACGCATATAAAGACGCTAAAAGAATAAAACAAATTGTAAGTGTTTTGTTTAAAGTAGGGTTGGGGTATTATATTGATAATTTAAGATTAAGCCATCATTTATTTATGCATCAAAGAGTTCAAATCGATGAAAAGCCCAAAGATCTTCCAAGAAAATTAAGAATGGCCATGGATGAATTAGGGGGGACATTTGTCAAACTCGGGCAGTTATTGAGTTTAAGGCCTGATTTAATTCCTGATGAATATTGCGAAGAATTTGAGCATTTACAGGATGATGTTACCCCTATTTCTTATGAAATTGTCAAGAAAATTATAGAGACCGAGCTAAAATCAAGCTTAAATCAAATATTTTCATATTTTGACAAAGAGGCTATAGCAAGCGCGAGCATAGGACAGGTTCATAAAGCGAGATTATTAAACGGAGTGAGAGTTGTTGTCAAAGTTCAGAGGCCAAATATAAAGCAGTTAATGGAAGAAGATATTGATCTGCTTTATCATTTAGCTGAAATTTCCCAGAGCAGGATTCCAGAATTAGCAAAATACAATCCAAAATCCTTGGTTGATGAGTTTAACAGGTATACTTTAGATGAACTGGATTATTTGAAAGAAGGAAGAAACATAGAGAAGTTTTACAATAATTTCAAAGATTATGAAAAATTAAAAGTTCCAAAAGTTTTCTGGGATTTTACTTCGAACAAAGTATTGACGATGAGCTACATAGATGGAATTCCTATAGATGATAAACAAGGATTCAAGGACTGGGGATGCGATGAGAAAATACTTTCAAACAACTTGGCAGATATTTTCTTAAAGCAGGTTTTTGAATTCGGATTTTTCCATGCAGATCCTCATCCTGCCAATGTTTTTGTCCTGCCTAATAATAAAATCGCTTTACTTGATTATGGAATCTGCGGCAGCTTAAAGGAAAAAGACCAGGAAAATTTAATTGACATGCTTATCTCTTTAGTTAACAGGGATATCAATGGCGTTGTTGAAAAATTTTTGTCTTTGGGAGTTTTAGAGGATAAGAATGATGAGCTTGTTGAAGAATTAAGCAGCATGGTTGAAGAATATGCAGAATCTACTGCTGAGCAGATTGACAGCATTAAACTGTTTAATGAAATGATTAGTATTGCCAAGAAACACGATTTTAAACTGCCTGCTGATTTTGTACTTTTAGTCAAGGCGATAATCACAATAGAAGGTGTTGGAAAATCTTTAGATCCTAAGTTTAATTTGGGAGATAAGCTGCATGAATATACTGATTCTTTAGTTTCTAGAAGATTAAGGCCAAGCCATATTGCAAAAGAATTTGTTGACAGCGTTACTGAATTCAAAGACAATATTACCTTGATTCCAAAGCAGATTAATGAAATATTAATGAAATTAAGGAAAGGTGAACTGGGAGTGCATTTTGAAAGAAAAGATTTAATTCAATTAGAAAGAGAAATAGATAAGAGCAGCAACAGAGTCAGCATGGGCATAATAATTGCTGCATTGGTTGTTGCAAGCGCCTTAGTTTTGCAGGTAAATCACGGAAAATGGCTTTCTGTTGCAGGATTTGCAATAGCAATCTTTTTAACTATAGGATTATTAATATCTGTTATGAATGAAAGGAGGGTTGTTGTATGAAAAAGAGGGTTTCTGCAAAAAAATCAAGAGTTGAGAGACTTGTGAATGCTGGCTTCTTGCTGAGTATTGGAATTGCTTCTTTAACCAAAGAAAAAGTAGAGAAGATTGTAATGGAACTGGTTAAAAAAGGCAGGCTTAATGAAAAGCAAGGCAGAGCAATGGTAAGAGAAGTTTTGGCTAGAGGAAAAAAAGAAAGAGAAAGAATAAAGAAGATTTTAAGACCTTAATGTGAAGCTATGAATTGATATATCTTTTCGAAAGCCTTCTCTTGATTGTTTAATCTGGAGTGTGTGGAGTTATTTAATATTATTAATTTTTTATCTTTAGACTGGATTGTGTTGTAAATGTAAAATGCTGATTCTGGAGAGATTACTTCATCATTGTCCGACTGCAATATTAAAATCGGCTCTGTAATTTTGTTTATTGAAAGAGAATCGATTAATTTTTTTAATTCTAAAATACTTGTGAGAGGAACTGAATCATAAACAACTCTTTTTTCATTTGAGAAATAAACTATGTCTTCTGGCTTTTTTGATGTGTAAGTTTCAACGAAAGTAATAAATGGGATGAATGGAAGATATTTATTTTGAATGAAGATTGCTGAGTTAATTGAAATTATTCCATCTAAATTGTTTTTTGAAGCTGAATCAAGAGCAAGAGCTCCGCCCATTGAAAATCCGAGAATAAATTTCTTTTTTGTATCCAACTTGCTTAATGACAATGAGATATGATCTTTCCAATCTTCATATACTATTTCCTTTAAGTCTTTAGGATGCGTTCCATGGCCCGGGAGCAAAGGAATAGATACTGTGATATTCTTTTTTGTTAAAAATTCAGCTAATTCCTTAAAATCCTTGGGACTTGAGCTAAATCCGTGAATCATTAGAACTCCTATGTCTCCATTTTCAGCAAGAACAGGCTCTGCTCCTGTCATTACTCCATTAATCCTGTCTTTTTGATTTTCTATGTAGTCAACACCTATTTCGTTTACAGTTTTTGCCAGAAATACTAAAATAATTATGATTATTACCCATGATAATTTTACTATGTTATTCCAAAATACTTTT
>Ga0209541_10015658_pt1 | contig 11298 bp, 11 predicted proteins | sample RifCSPlowO2_01_FD_184027 | JGI IMG/M metagenome (GOLD analysis project Ga0209541, IMG submission 184027) | Groundwater microbial communities from Rifle, Colorado - Rifle CSP2_plank lowO2_0.1 (SPAdes) (version 2) | ecosystem: Environmental > Aquatic > Deep subsurface > Groundwater | place...
TGCATATGGTTTTGGCATTAATGCAATTATTGATACTCCTGATGCTGTCTTGATTGGTTTTTTAAGCAAAACTTTTTGTAATTTAGAAAAATCTGAATCTTTTGCCATTGACAGAATTTCATGGTTTCTGGGAATTCGCGCAAGTGCATATTTTGCACATATTTTTTTAATTTCATTTTTGACTTGTTTTTTAGTTGGGTCATTTACAGTTAGGAGATTTTGCATGATTTCTCCACATGCTTTTGAAAATATAGGCTCCAACTTGTTCATGAATATTCATGTTGTATAGTACATAAATTCGTTAATTTGTCTTGTATTGTTATTTTGACATTAGGATTGATCAGATCAAAAAAGCAGAAACATTAGGAGTCATAGTATGTCTTAAATTCAATTCTTTTCTGAATTAATCATGCAAAACATAAAGAAAATCCTTGTTCCTATAGATGGTTCAAAAAATTCTATGCGTGCACTTGAAATGGCAATATATATGGCAAGACAGTTCGGAGCTACGATTACCGGTGCATATTCAATTAACATGCCGCCACATTCAGAGTTTCAAGGAATAGGGGCTGTAAATAAAGAATGGAACAAGGAAATTAAAAAAATGATGTCCGATGCCAAACTGTTATCTGCACAGAACGGTATAGACTTCAAAGAAAAACTGATGCGCGGAGATATAGGGTACAATCTCATAAGATTGGCTCATGATAAAAAAGAAAAATTTGCCCTAATTGTGATGGGATCGCGAGGAAGAAGTGCAATAAAAGAATTATTCTTGGGGAGTGTTTCAAATTATATCGTTCATTCATCCAAAATTCCAGTGTTAATCGTAAAGTAGTGATTAGAATTTTTCAAAAATGCTCTATACCTCGAATCCTATCTAGAAGGAACACCTGAATGTTACATTGCTCTGAAACCTACTGATTACTGGGGAATGCATTATTGATCTTTTTCTTTTGATTGTCCTAGATTCATTTTCTGTTCTTTTCTGTATTCCATCTTTAACCAAATAGGAGTTATGATTGTTGTAGCTGCTACCATGATTACAATAGTTGAATATACATTTGAAGTAAGAACTCCTGTTGATATTCCAACTCCTGCTACAATCAAACCCACCTCTCCTCTTGAAATCATTCCAATCCCTACTCTGTATCCCTGCCTCTTGCTTTTCAAAAACAACATTGCAGGTAATCCACATCCAAATAGCTTTGTTACAATTGCAAGTACTATGATGACTCCACTTAGAGCTAAAATTTCTAAATTAACTGCTCTAAGATCCACCTGTGCACCAATAATTGCAAAGAACAATGGGGCAAAAATTAATCCCATCTTTTCAATATAACTACGAATATTTTCAAATATTTTAGTAGCTGATAATGCCATTCCTACTGCAAATGCTCCTACAATGGGTGATAGTCCTATTAGTCCAGCTAACGCAGCAGCACCAAAAAATGATGCAGTTGCAACTCCTTCTACACTACCCTTTGCTTTCCATAATCTTGGAGTGATGAATTTTGGAATTACTAGTACAGCTACTACTAATATTATTGCAAAGAATCCCAACACTTGCAAAATTGTAATTGTTACATTCATGATGTCTATATTCGCTATGCTTTCTCCATTTCCAGCCATCGATGAAACAACCGACAATACTGCAATTGCTAAAATATCATCAATAACTGCTGCTCCTATAATTAGACGCGCTTCAGGAGTTTTTATTTTACCAAATTCACTTAAAACTTGAATTGAAATTGCAATGCTTGTTGCTGTCAATGCAGTTGCAATTAGCATAGATTGTAATGCATCAAAACCAAACGCTTGAAAAACTACAAAACCTGCAAAAAATGGAACAACTACACCAGCTGCTGCAACTGTGAATGCTGCCTTCCCTCCCTTGAGAAATTCTTTTGGTGTCATTTCTAATCCAGCCATAAACAAAATCACAAGCGCTCCAATTTCGCCTAGTATTTTTATCTCTTCAGTGATTTCCATTAACGACATTTCATTGTATATGAAAAATCCTCCTAATGCAAATGGACCTATTATTATTCCAGCCAAAAGTTCCCCTAATACTATTGGAAGTTTTAATCTTAGAAACAACTCTGCCATTAGTTTGGCAGCAAAAAGAAGTATTCCTACGCCTATTATTGTAGAAATAAAATTGATTTCTGACATTTCTCTATTTTCAAATAAAACATAGTCATATAAGGTGATTATCGGTTGAATATTCTTTCGTAATTGTCTAATTATACAATTTTAGTATTCACAAAAACTACTTTCTTTTGGTTATCGCACATAGGTGTTCTTACTTTATCTTGCAGAAGAGTTAAAAGACATTGCAAAAATTGCATTCAAACCTATGCTTCTATAACTAAAAGTACGTTTTGATCATTCCAAGTCACGTTGTTTACATCATAATTCTCAATGATGTTTTTCTTAAATGTCTCAAGAGAACTGTTGAATTCTTTTTTGGAAAACAGTCTAAATGTAGAATAATGATATCCTTTTGCTTGCTCTTCTAACCTTGCAAGTGTTGAACTTCTTTTGTATTCAAAGAAGTGTATTGATTTTAGATTCATGTTTGGAGTGTTTTCAATCATGTGTTCTAACTCGTCTAACTCATAAAGCCTAGTTTCTTTGTCCGTAAAATTAGGAAAGTTCATGCCCCACACATTTCTTTGATTCTGACTTTTTAATCTAGTATAAACAAACAATCTTGACTTGCTTTTTAGTACTCTTGCAGTTTCCTTTAGAAAGTTTGGCATATCAAAGTGATGCACTGCGTTAAAGCTGACAATAAAATCCAGCGAATCAGTTTCAAGAGGCACTTTGTGAGCGTCACTATGAAGTATTTTGAAATGACTTATGCTGTGCTCTACAAAGAAATTTTTTAATTGTACCAGCATGTGCTCGCTTTTATCAATGCAGTATAGCAAATGACATTTTTTTCCTAGTTGTCTGACTAGTCTTAAACTATAACGTCCTGCGCCACACCCAATATCTGCACCATGCATCAGATCAGTACCACTTAATTCTCTTTGAATAAATAAAATAGGCTCCATGTCAGTAGTCCTGAGTTTTCTATATCTAGGAGCAATTTCTGCAAAATGGTTTTCAATTTTGTGTAAGAAGTTAGAAGATTTTGCAGTGAGATTTTCTTTTTTCTTCACTTTAAAATGTAGCAATTCATATCATAAAAAAGTATCTACTGTGAAAAAAATAATATTAAAAAATATTATTTAAATATTTTTATTCATTCGATTATTCTGAAAAAGATTCATTCATTACGTAGAAATTTAATCCACATGAATTGTATCCACCATGAGAATTAAAACATTCTTTCACAACTGTCTAATTATTATGCAATTTTTGTAGAATTTACAAAAACTCCTTTTCTAGATGTAATTTGACCTATTTCCTGACTTGAGATACGGTGTTTTTTAAATATTGATTTTATTTCACCTGCTTGATCTTTTGATGCTATGACACAAAATCCTATGCCCATGTTAAATGTTTTATACATCTCATCTTGTTTCACACCTTGCTCTTCAATTAATTTCATTATGGGTGGAATTGTTGGTAGTGAATCTATGTTATATCCTATTTTTTTGAGGCGGAGTAATTTTGTAAATGCTCCGCCTGTAATGTGTGCCAACCCATTTACTTTACACTTTTGAATTATTTCTAAAACTGGTTTTACATAAATTTCAGTGGGTGTCAAAAGAGACTCTCCTATTATCCCCACTCCTTTTACTTTGTCTTTTATGGAATATTTTGTTAAAAGCGCTCTTCTTGCCAATGAATATCCGTTGGAATGCATTCCACTACTTTTTGCACCTATGATAATGTCCCCTGTTTTTATTTTATTTCCAAGCACCATGTCTTTTTTTGAAACAAGACCTACAACCATTCCAGCTAAATCAAATGAAAATCCTTTTCCTGCAATGACATCTGGCATTATAGCTGTCTCCCCTCCAACAATTGGCATTGCAGATTTTCTTGCACCTTTTACCAATCCTTCTACGATTCCTTTGAAAATTCTTTGATTATTTTTGTTTGCAGCAATATAATCTACAAATGAAACTGGAGTTGCGCCAATACAGATTATGTCATTTACATTCATTGCAACACAATCAATTCCAATTGTGTTGTATTTTTTCATCAAATTTGCAATTACTACTTTAGTTCCTACGCCATCTGTATGAGTAGCTAATAATTTTTCTCCTGGAATCTCTACAATTCCAGCATAATGTCCAAAACCATGTGTGATTTTTGCCATTTTTTGGAGTTTATGTGTTGATTCAATCATCTTGCCTATTGCTGCTTGGCTTTGTTTGATTTTGGCTATGTCCACGCCTGCCTTTTTGTAGGTTAAGACCATAGTTTCATGCGTATTTGCTATAAATAAAAGAATTTGCCTAGTTTTTAACTCACATGTACATACCCGCAAACTCTTCTCTGTGCTCGACATATTTTTGAGACAATTCACTAAATTCAGAATTAATCCTATCTTTTTCCTTTTCTAAATTCGTTGTATCTATTTTCATATCGTATAATCTATTTAGTGCCTCTATTAGCGTCGATGCTGCTGCTGGGTCTGGCGATGTTTTGTTTGCTTTTGCAAGTAGGGATATTCCTTGAATTTTTCTCACAATGCATTCATTTAAAATTCCTCCTGGAATTCCGGTGATAAATCCCTGTGAAATCATACTGATGTCTTTGTCTGCCATTGTTCTTATCAAATCTTCTCCTGCTGCACAATATGCTTTATTATCGTGTTCTTCACTTGCTATTCCATCTAAAATTACAATTTCTTTTGAACCTTTTTTATCTACCCAATCTAAAATGGCAGAAACAAGTGAGTACAGTCCTTCCATTCTTAATGTTATTTCACAAATTATTGTACATATCGTACCTTCTTTGTTTGCATAAAATCTAAAAGGATGACGTAATCTACCTTTCATAAAAACAGTTGATGGTGGAAGATATTTTGATCTCATTAATCCTATCTCATCCATTTTTAATTCTTCAATGATGTGACTAATTGCAAGTGGTCCTACAAGACCTGCACCCACAAATCCTGCAAATATTATTGGACTGTTGAGTTTTGTTTTTTTAATCTCAAATACCTCTGCTTCTGGAAATACTTCTTGCATTCTTTACATCGATTTGTTCTGTCTAATTACTTTTATGAATAAACAGATTCAACATAGTTCTTCCTTTGTCTGTTATAGAATAGATCATATTTGATCCACTTGCTTCTTTTTGCACAAAGTTGTAATTTACACAAAGATGTAAATAATTCAGAAATGATCTTTTCATTCTTATTTTTGATTTTGAATACAGATCTGAAAACGTCATTGGATTTCCTCTAAGCTGGTATAGTAATTTCAGAAGAGATAATGTACTATAATCCCGGGTTCTTGCTTTTACTGCATCTAGTATTTGGACGTCTCGTTTTATAATAAAATCTTCGAATTGGTCTGCTACTTCTACAGGTATGTATGTTAGTCTTGCTCGCATCATACCGTATGGTACGGTATATTACCTTATTAATGTTAACCTGAAGCTTTGTTGATCCGTCTAGATGGTTTTTTTACACCTCGTTTTATGCCTACGGTTCTAGTATTTTCTATTTTACCAATTCTTTTTTTGAGTGATTCAATGTCTTATCAAGGCAGACAATTACTCTTTTCTTGGATTTTTGTATTTGAATTTGTTAATTTTGATTAGTTCTGCGTATGACCCAAATTTTGATAAATCAGAAATTTTATCTAATTCATCATCAGATTCATCATTATTGTCAAATTTTTTCAATATTTTGTAATTGGTGTTTCTTTCTGCAGGTATTCTTCCGATCTCTCTTACCAATCTTCTTATTTCTTTTGGTTTTATCAATTGACCGTGATTGGAACCTGCAGATGTTGAAATACTTTCATTGATTAAAGTTCCTCCAAAATCATTTGCTCCCCACATTAACAACAATTGTGACATTTTCTGCCCTTCTTTTACCCAGGACATTTGAATATTGCCTATATAATTATTTAGCATAATTCTTGCAATTGCATGTGTTAGCAATACGTCATTACCACTGCCCCCTTGTCTTATCCCATCATGCAATTGATGTTTGTACATTGGAGCCTCACTATGAATGAAATTGAGTGGGACAAATTCTGTAAATCCTCTTGTCTCTTTTTGAATTTCTCTGATTTTTGCAATATGGTTTACTCTGTCTTCAGGCGTTTCAATGTGTCCAAACATCATAGTTGATGTTGTGTTGATTCCAAGACTGTGAGCTGTTTTGATCACTTCTATCCAATCTTTCACACTGATTCTTCCTGGAGAAATTTTATCTCTTAGTTTTTGATCTAGAATCTCTGCTGCTGTCCCTGGTAGAGTGTTTACACCTGATTCTTTGAGTCTTTTGAGATATTCTCTAATTGTCGTCTTTGATCTTGTTGCTCCATAGAGAACCTCCTCTGGTGAGAATCCATGTATGTGGATATCTGGAATTTCTTTTTTAATTTCTCTGCAAATATTTTCATACAAATCCCCATCCATGTCTGGTGGAAGCCCAGCTTGAATGCATACTTCAGTTGCGCCTAATTGATATGCTTCTTTTGCACGTCTTACAATCTCATCTGTTGGAAGAAAATACCCTTCTTCCTCTCTGAAATCTCTACTAAATGCGCAAAAACCACACTGTTTGATGCATACGTTGGTAAAATTGATGTTTCTATTTACAACATAAGTAACAGTATCTCCAACTCTTCTTTTTCTAATCTCATCTGCGACTAATCCTACTAAATGAAAATCTATGCCTGATGTATTGTATAGTCTTAATCCTTCTTGTGCTGATATCTCTTTGTCTGATAATGCCTTGTTTAAAATCTCAGAAACAAAAGAATCTGAATTTTTAAGCAGTGATTCTATGTTGATGCTCATCTCCAATACTCCTGTTTTACCAATCCTTCTTCATCTTCGATGTTTTTCATCTTATTTCTTAACTCTTTGCCAATAAATGAAAAAAATTCTGGATAAACAGGAAACCTGCATTTTAGTTCAAATCCTGCATTCCTTGAGTCTTGTTCTATTTTTTTAATCTCTGGCCAAGAAAACTCTGGATTTACATAATCAGGTGTAAGTGGTGAAACTCCGCCCCAATCATTAATTCCAACTGATAGAAAACTATGATATGAATTTGGAGATAAGTTTGGAGGAATCTGTATGTTCATTTTTGGCATGATTATTCTTGTTAATGCAACAACTATTTTGAAATAATTTTCATTGGCTGAAGGGAAATTTTTCATCATGGTATCTTGTTTTGGTTGAAAGTTTTGTATGATCACTTCTTGTATATTTCCATATCTTTCATCTAGTTTTCTTATTGCCAAAATTGAATCTATTATTTCCATTGGTGTCTCTCCAATTCCTACTAGTATCCCAGTTGTCATTGGAATTCTCAAACGTCCTGTATTTTCCAGTACTTCTAGTCGTGCTTTTGGTTTCTTACTTGCTGCTAGATAATGTGGCATTCCTTTTTTTGTGAGTCTTTCACTGATGTTTTCTAGCATTATGCCCATTGATACATTGCTTTTTTGCAATTCTTTTAGATCTTCTTTATTCAAGTTTCCTGCATTAGTGTGTGGAAACAACCCACTTTCTATTGCTAATTCTGATGCATGAACCAAATATTCGGCAGTTGATTTGAATCCATTTGTTTTTAGCCAATCTCTTGCCTCTTGATATCTTTGTTCAGGTTGCTCCCCTGTTACAAACAAGGCTTCTACACATCTGTATTTTTTTGCAAGACTCAATAATTGTTTTATCTCTTGTTTTGACATCAAGGATATTTTTTCCTCACCTGGTTCTGCCTTGTAAGTACAATACGAACATGTGTCTTTACATAAATTTACAATGTTGAAAAATGCTTTTTTTGAAAATGTAACTGAATTCTCTTTGAATTTTTTTCTCAAGTTCTGCGCTGTTGAAAACAATTCATTGGGATTGCTTTTTGAATTTTCATAGATTTGTATTATTTCGTCTCTGGAAATTATCTTGTTTTCTAAAACATTGTTTAAACTCTCAGAGTTTAACACAAGTTTGTTCAATAGTTGTGTTGCTTGCCTAGAAGTATTTATGCTTGTATTGCTTTAATTTCCATTTGGCCTTTCTTCTAAGGTAATTGTGATATTAGTTGTTCTGCCATCTCTTAGAATCTCTAAATTCATTTCATCTCCAACAGATTTTGCTCTTTGTAGGTGAATCAAAATATCATCTATTTTTCTTACTTGTTTGCCATCTACTGATAGTATGATGTCTCCTCCAATTGGATAATTTACTCCTTCAACTTGAACTGTCTCATCAGATCCATGTATGCCTGCTTTTGCTGCAGGACTATTTTCTACTACTGTGATTACAAGAAATCCTACTGCATCATTTAGATTCAAAACTTTGGCTAGGTCAGGATCAATGTCTCTGCCCGAAATTCCAATCCATGGGTGATGATATTTTCCATTTTCTATTAGACTTGGAACAATTTTAGCTATTGTCTGGGATGGGACTGCAAATCCAACCCCTGTAAATTCACCTGTCGTAGATTGTATTGCAGTGTTTATTCCTACAATTTCTCCTCTCATGTTAAGCAACGGTCCTCCAGAATTTCCTGGATTGATTGCAGCATCTGTTTGAATTACATCTGGAATGGAATACCCTGCACCTGAAGGTAATAATCTGCCTAATTGACTGACAATTCCTGATGTCATAGATCCTGATAGCCCAAATGGATTTCCAATTGCTGCAACTGGTTCTCCAACTTTGAGATTAGACGAATCCCCCAATACCAGTGGTTGTAATAATGACAAATCTGCATTAACTTTGATAACTCCAATATCTGTAAACTCATCAACACCAATTATTTCTGCATTGTATGAACGGCCATCAAGAAATGTAACGACTACTTTTTTTACATCCTTTACAACATGAGAATTTGTAATAATGTGTCCTTTTTTATCAAAAACAAAACCAGAGCCAACTCCACCTGTGCCATTTATTTGATCTGTTCTTTGAACATTGACTCTGACTACTCCTGGTTCTAATTTTTCAAATATCTCAATTAATGAAAGATTTTTTGAATATGTTGGGGTTGTTTCTCCTATTGCACTTGGAATGGGTTTGTCACTTGCAATGATTTCAGATTTCATTGTCGGTGTTAACAAAATTACTGCAAAAATAACTGCGACAATTACAGCCCCTATTGTTCCACCTACTAACATTCCTGATTTATCCATGCGACATCGCTACCATATTTTCTATCTAAAAGTATTGCTATACACTTATCGAATTCTGAACATGATCTTTCATGGAGTATTTTCTTCCTCTCCAAGATACGGTACTGTTTTTTGCCTGAAGTAATCCACCCAAAAATCCTAGCACTACTATCAAGCTTCCTAAAGGAGCAAATAACGCATCAATTAATCGCAATTGCAATAGTTTCTTGACTTCAATTACAGCTCCTATGTAAATCATAATTGAAGCAACAAATGATGCTACAAATAGAATTGAAAACGATGTTGTTTCCAATACCCATAACGCAGAATATGCTAAAATTGGAAATGGCATAAAAAGCAAGAATAATACTGCAAAGAAAATGCCAATTGCAATCTTTCCATTTTGAAGATATAATGGAATCATTAGTCTTTTGAGGGCATTCCAAAGTGTACTTTTGTCTCGTGCCCACACTGCTTCTATTAGATGATCTCCTCTAGTCATCTTCATCTTATGTCCTGATTCTTTTACTTTTTTTCCTAGTGCTCCATCTTCAATAATTTCATGTTTCACACCCTCGTGCATTCCTATTTCTTTGTAGGTTTTTTGTTTAATTATGAAAAAACTACCAAAGAAATATGCTGTCTTCTTTGAAGGGTCATTTACTCGAACAGCTGAAAATCTTGTATGAAGAAATATTGAAATCATGGGAAGTGTGATTCTTGTCCAAAAATCCATTGTACGCATTTTCGGAATTGCCGATAATGCATCTAAATTAAAAGAAAGTAAATGCGATACTGCAAGAGAAATTACATTTTGTGAATGTTTTGTATCTGCATCTGTAAATAATAATAGTTCTCCTGTTGCCTTTTTGTATCCTTCCATACATGCCCAGTTTTTCCCCATCCATCCATCTGGTTTTATTTGCGCACTTACTGGTATTATTTTGGAATTTTTTTTTGCATACTCTGAAATGATCTTACCTGTTGCATCATCTGATAAATCATCCACTACAATAATTTCATAATTTGTATAGTCTTGCTCAATTAACGAATCTAAACATTTTCCAATAAACTTTTCTTCATTTCTTGCAGGAAGAATAATTGAAACCTTGGGGTTGGTGTGTTCCTTTCTTTCAAATTTATCTAGATATGGAGTTAATCTTATAGAATCAATCATAGATTTAATTAGAAATACCCATGTAATGGATATTCCAATTAAAATTGCAGTTAGTGAATAATTCAAAATATCTGCAATTAATTCCATGAACTTATCTCTCTATTTCTTCTTTGATCTTTTGCAGTGCTTGCGCTGTTCCACTTTCGATGTGTTTTTTTATCATTCCTGTAAACATCCCCATCATACCTGTAAGTTTAATGTCCCATTTTACACTTAGTAATGTTTTTCCATCTTTGGCAGCTAGGGTGATAATTTTAGTTCCATCTATGATCCCTTTTGTAAATATTACCTCGATCTTTTCTTTGGGGTACAATTTTACTTCTTGCATGCATTTTTGGTCTCTAAATGCAATGGTTATCTCCCTGTTGACTATGTTTTCCTTTTTTGATATGTTTCTGATCTCTTTAGTTCCTTTCCAAAATTTTGGTTCGTTATCTATATCTGATATTATGTCCCAAACTTTGTCTATTTGAGCGTCAATTTCAACTGAAACTTTGATTTCTGCCATGGTGTCTTTTACTCGTTAATTTCGCATTAAATATATTAGATTCCTATATGTACAGAAAGAGACTGTGATGGGCAACATGCCTAAAATCCAGAACAGTAACTCCAGTTCTAACGGCAATTGCCAAACTTCCGTCACAGTCAATCACCCTTAAAAAAATGAAACCTTCACGATATATGCCAAAAATTGGAACCTTTGATGGAGCAGGGTTTTGGAAAAACGCTTATGCCCATCAACGTGGCAAGTTACTAAAAATGGTAAATGTGCCTGATGACCAAATAATTGTGTTGGTTAATAAAAAATACATTGAACTTCCCGCGGCTTTAAAATATGAAATTGAGACAAGC
>Ga0209541_10015659_pt1 | contig 11297 bp, 10 predicted proteins | sample RifCSPlowO2_01_FD_184027 | JGI IMG/M metagenome (GOLD analysis project Ga0209541, IMG submission 184027) | Groundwater microbial communities from Rifle, Colorado - Rifle CSP2_plank lowO2_0.1 (SPAdes) (version 2) | ecosystem: Environmental > Aquatic > Deep subsurface > Groundwater | place...
TTTTATAAAGAAAGACATAACCTTGGAACAAGTAAGAAAAGGCGTGGAGCATGCAAAGGAAGCCGGCCTTGATGTCCGGGGCTTCTTTATTCTCGGCCACCTTACAGAAACAAAAGAGGAAGCCAAGGCAACCATAAAATTTGCAAATAGCCTTCCTATTGATATTGCCCAATATATGATTGCGACACCGTATCCTGGAACCGAACTTTGGAATCAAGTCAAAGAACTTAAAGGTGATGCATTTAACGAAGAGGAGCTTTTAAATCTTACTTTTTTTACTCCTGAAAACGCTCCGCTTGCTTCTGATATGCTGACACAAGAAGAGATTAACAAACTATATCATGAGGCGTACAGATCATTTTACATCAGGCCATCTTATATTTTAAAGCACCTTAGAAAAATAAAATCTATCGCAGATATTAAAAGGTACTATCGCGCTACAAAAGGTATTTTTGGTGGATAGTGCGGCTTTGTTGAAAGTCGTTGATTTCAGTCAGAATTTTGACATCCCAATCCGAACGAGTTCGGATAGACCCAGCGGAACTGCTGTTCCGCGCGGGTTTCAACAAAGCCGGATAGTGCGCAATTTTTAAATATCGTGGCATTTGACATGCGCCCATCGCACTGCCTGTATTTGTACAGAACAAAACATTATTTAAATCTAACGCGAATCAAACCCTAAATAAAATACCAAATGAGATACTTGCTATTAACGTTTGATTTGGAAGAATTCGTGCCTGCCGCGGAATTTAATGAGCCCATTCGTGCGGAAGAGGCGTTTGAGCTCGGCCGTCAGGGTTTTGAAAACATCTCGGACTTGCTGGAAGAAAAACAAATCAAAGCCACGTTATTTACAACAGCAGAATTTGCAGAATTTGCAGAAAAACCAATCAGTCGCGCGATTCGCAACGGCCATGAGCTTGCCTCGCACGGCTATTCGCACAAGCATAACTACAAAAATATGCTGGGAGAACAGGCACTCCATTTCCTAAAGCGGTCTAAAGACAAACTAGAAGGGCAATTTGGCAGGAAAATCTTCGGCTTCAGGGCGCCGCAAATGCTTCATCCAGACAGGGCAATTCTGAAAAATATTGGGTTTAAATATGACAGCTCTCTTCACCCGACATATGTTCCCGGCAAGTATAACAATTTTTTTGCAAAGCGAGAAATATTTTCCGAAAAAGGAATCTTGGTGGTGCCTGTTTCAACGACGCCGGTGCTGCGTTTCCCATTTTCATGGGCATGGTTCCGCCTGCTTGGCCTTAACTACGCCAAGTTTTGCACGGCGCTGGCGTTAGCAGACCAGGACTACATAAACATCTATTTTCACCCGTGGGAATTTACGGATATTGGCAAATATGACTTCAAGAAGATTCCGAAAACAAGGACAAAAAATACGGGCGAAGCCATGCTTAAGAAATTATCCTTGTATTTGGATTGGTGCGACAGGCTCAATCTTAAAAGCGTTACAATCAGCGATTACTTGCAGAACTATGAAAACAAAGGATTTCTTTGATGCGAAGGCAGATAATTATGCCACTAGCAGAGCGACAGGATTTTTGAAAAAACACATAGATAAAGAAAAAAACTGTGTGCTGGAATTGCTCGATATAAAAGAAGGCGAACACATATTGGATGCTGGCTGTGGGGACGGATATTACTCAATCTTAATAAAAAAAGCCGGCGCAACGCCATTTGGCATAGATATTTCAGAAAAAATGATAAATGGCCTTGAAAAACACGGCATCAGTGGCAAGGTAGCTGACATTGAAAATTTCAATCTGAATACAGAATTTGACAAGGTATTGTGCTCTGGCTCGCTAGAATTTCTGAGCAATCCTGCTGATGCGTTAGCAAACTTCAACAAGCACTTGAAAGTCGGCGGCGCAGTCATAATGCTGTACCCAAAAAAATCTTTTGGCGGCTTCTTATACAAACTGTATCACAAAACACACGGAATAAATATAAAATTATTTTCGCATGGTGAAATCGTTAAGATGCTTGGGGCCGCAAACTTCGTTGCTATTTCCTGCAAAAATGCAAACATTGTTTGTAATGCTGTCCGTGCTAAAAAAATATGAAATACTCTATCATACTCCCGGCGTACAACGAAGAAAAAATAATCGAAGGCACAATAATGAAGGTTCTGGATTTTATGCGTGAGTTCGACAAAGATTTTGAGCTCATAATAGCCAATGACGGCTCAATTGATAGCACGACAAAGATAATTGGGCGAATATCAGAAAGCATGCCTGAATTGCGCATGGTAAGCAACATTAAAAACCTAGGACGCGGCGCCGCCCTTTCAAATGCGTTCGGCCGTGCAAAAGGCGAAATATTGATTTACATAGACGCAGACCTGGCAATAGACCTTGAATTGTTTCCGAGGCTTATGGCTGCTATAGAAACTGAAGGCGCTGATATTGCCATTGGCTCAAAGCATATCAAAGGCTCGCAAGTTGAGTATCCGCTCCTGAGGCGCATTGCCAGCAAGGGCTACGCATTTCTTGCGACACTGCTGCTTAGCTCATCCGTCTGGGATTTCCAGTGCGGATTCAAGGCGTTCAGGCGCGAAGCAATACAAAAAATTCTTCCATTCGTAAGAGAAAAGGGCTGGTCTTGGGATACTGAAGTTTTGGTAAAAGCCGAATGGATGGGCTATAAAATAAAAGAACTGCCTGCAAAAGTCGTTAATGTATTTGAAAGGGAGAGCAAAGTACACCTGCTTCGCGACATAAGAAGAATGGGCGGCGGCCTGCTTGCTCTTTGGCTGGAAAAGCGGAATTTTACATCATCCCTTGCGCAGCGATAGGCGGTGTCTGGCTATGAGCTCAATCATTTTCAGCCCGACCTTAAACGCCTTCCAGTAATCCGACGTATAGCCGATTCCTATGCGCCCGTAATAATTTACCGGTATCTGCAAAGTTTTGACTTTATTTTTAAAAAGCTGCATCATCATCTCCGGCCCTGCATGCGGGCCCGTCACTTCGAGCTTTTCTATTATTTTATCAAGCGCCGGGCGCTTTATCAGCTTAAATGTGCACCCGATATCTGTCAGGTTTGTCGTGTTGAACAAAACTTCTATTGTTTTTGCTAGCACCCAGTTGCCGACGCGTATAAACCACCCCATATTTGCGCCGCCCCATATGAATTCCCTGTTTGTCCTTGAACCAAGAATGCAATCATAGTTATCAGAATATGCCAGAAGCTTCAGTATGTCGCGCGGCTCAAATGTCGCGTCAGGCTCGCAAATCACGACATAATCCCCTTTTGCCTCCCGCAGGCCGCGCAGGATTGCCGCCCCATACCCCTGCGTTTTTTCAAATAGCTCTGTGGCGCTTGTTTTTTTCACTTCTTCTGAAGTGCCGGCAACCGCATTGTTATTCACCACGAGTATTTCATCTACGAAACCGAGCGACTCAAATTTATTTATGACGCTGCGTATGCTGTCCTTCTCATTATAAGTAGGCAGTATGACTGAGATTCTATTTTTCTCCCACATTTTCTTTTTGGCTCGCCATCGCTGGTTTTTCAGCGACAATGTACGTGCTTGAGCACAGGTGCTTTATTTTTATTTGCTTTGTTATTTTGAAAGCAAACTCGCTTGCAAGAAGGCTAAACCGCATGAAATGCTTCAGAAACGAAAGTTTTTTCCCGTGCCTTTTCAGGTAGCCGTCCAGCCTTTCGGTAAAGATTGAGACCTCTGGCGGAAGAAAGAACATGCCACGGCTCTCGATTACCCTGAGGCCTGCTTTGCGAAGTTTGCTCTCAAGCCTTATGCTGCTTATGGGCTCAAACGGGCCTGACCTTACGAAAAAGCCTTCCAGTTTTTTAATTCCGAGAAATTTTTCCAGGCAGAAATACATGAGGCCGTAAAACGAATTCTTGTTTTTGTCAAATGATATTATTCTGCCGCCTTCTTTCAGCATTGCTTCGACTTCCTTTACCAATTCATACGGGCGCGGCACTTTTTCCAAGGCGAATGGCAGAATTACGGCATCAAACTTTTCCTGCGGGCCTGCTGCGTATACCATGAATTTCGGCTTGCTTGTCTTGTAGCGGACAAAATTTATTATGTCGTCGTGCAGCTCAAAATCCACTATCTCGTTTTTTTCTAAACTGCCGGCTATATGTTTTAACACCGTGCCATCATAGCTGAGCAGGACTGCCACCTTGTCACCGTCCTTTACGTTTTGCCTCGCAATGCTTTTTATGGCTCTTATTTCTTCATCGGAATAAAACTCATAATCTATGCCCAAATGCCTTGCCCTTGAAACAAACCTCTGGTGGTCTCTTATCTGCTCAATGGTCCATTTTGACGGCCGGATGTAGCTGGACAAATACAGTGTCTTGGGAGCGTATTTGTTGTAATGCACGACCTCGCTGAGCGCCTTTTTTGGCGGCGGGCTTGATATCTTGAATTTCTGGTTCTGCTCGCCAACCAGCAAATAGCAAAGCGGCTCAAAATAATCGGGTATGCCTAATATTCTGCGCACGTTTTCCTTGCTGCCAAAGCCGACAACCCAACAGCCGCCCAAGCCAATGTCAGTAATCTTCAAAAGCATGTTTTCCGCGGCCGCGCAGGTGCTTTGTATATTATCATAGTTCGCAACATTAAAGCGCATGTCAACAACGATGACTATAACCGCGGGCGCGCCAAGCACTGTTTTCTGCGCACCCCCATCGTAATACAGGCGCTCAATTACTTCCTTTTCGTCAACAACTATTGCCTCCCAATGCTGCCTGTTTGAAGCGCGCGGGGCGTACCTGCCAGCATCTATTATTTTTTCTATTATTGCCCTGTCAATTTTTCTTTCTGTAAAGAAGCGCACGCTTCTTCTTGCCGGCATGAGCGCATCGAACTCCATCGCGCATATTGGCGTAAGAAAAAAGATAAAAGGCTTTCCGCTGCTATGTACCCGCAGCCAACTGCCATCAGCCATGGTTTCTGGCAGCACAAACCCTGCACTTCACATCACATAATAAACCGTTCTTGCGCAGAGCTGCAGCCCTTGCAGTAGCCTATGCCTGCCCTATCATCCTGCTGCATGTCTTTCCTTATTCTCTGGTATAGTTCGCCGTTCCAGTAGTCCCTGATTTTTTGCCCGCTCTTGCCAAATATGTATGCGGGCTGTGCCTTAGCGCAGCAGGCAGTTACTTCGCCAGTCCACAGGACAAAAATATTCTGCCATGGCGCGTGGCAAAAGCTGAATTCCTTTGCCTCGAGTTCCGCGCGCCTGGCAACATCCTTGTCATACCTTCGGAATTTTTCGTCTTCGGGCAGCCAGTTTGCATGCTCTGTTTTTGTAATAAACGCCTTTTTAAGTATCGGGACAAAGCCCAGCCTTTTGGCCAGCTTCTTGAATTCGCTGATTTCGTGATAATTGTGCTTCATCACAACGAGCTGGATTTCAACCATCGTGCCGCTGTTCATTTCCTTTTTGATTCTCTTGAGGTTCTCGAAGTTTTGCATTACAGCAGCGTAATTGCTCCCGACCCTGTATTTCAGGTAGGTTTCCTCTGTCAGGCCATCAAAACTGCACCGCACGACATTAACGCCGGATTTCAGAAGATTTCTTATATTTTCTTCCGTCAGGTATGTTGCATTGGTGAACAGCTTGCAGAAAATATTCCTGTCCCTTGCGAGGCGAATCATCCTAAACACTTCTTTGTTTGCCAGTGGCTCGCCCCAGCCGCTGAACACTATGTAGAAAACGCTTTCGTCGAGCTGGTCTATTATGCCTTTGAATGTTTCGAACTTCATCATTCCCTTTTCCCTCTTTAGCTCAAAATTTCCTACAGGGCATAGAGGGCACCTTAAATTGCAGAGGTTGCCAGCAGGCTCAATGTTAAGGACATAGGGCAGGGATTTCAGGTTGTGCGTGTGCCTTTCTAAATTGCTTTGTATGAAATTAAAGAGCCTGCTCCGGCTATGAAAGACTGCGCCTAACGCTGCCCCGTATTCATAAAACCGATATAATAGCATGCCCGCACTTTTCCGTGAGCGGAAAAGCCTCTGGAGCTACATAAATCAAACAAACATTTAAAAGTTTTTCTTCCACCACTGTGCATGGGCATTTAACGCTGCCAATAAATTTATGCGTTAAAAGTCAAAAAATTTATAAACGTTTCTCTGCATACGCCCTTAATTGGCCTGTGATATGGGAAATAAGATTTTACTAATTAATACGCCTGACACCGGCGGCCAGAGCCTTAGGTGGAACCAGCGGCTAAAAAAGAAAGTTGCCACCGAGCCTCCAATCGGCCTGTGCTACATTGCCGGCATGCTGAATACGAAATTTCCGGAAGTAAAAATACTTGACGCATATGCCATGGGGCTGACGGTAGAACAGCTAATGAAACACATCAAGCAGTACAATCCCGCCATTGTTGGCTTGGGCTGCAGCGCCTCAATCATGCTGAATGCGGTGCACGAGGCGAGCAAGGCAATAAAGAAATATGACAGCGCAATTACGATAGTTGCCGGTGGCTACCTTCAATCGCACAAGGAAACGTTCCTTCAGGAAAAAATCATTGACTTCATCGTGCGCGGCGAGGCGGAGCTGACTTTCTTGGAGCTGTGCGATGCCCTGCTAAACAAAAAGGATGGCGATTTCAGCAAAATACTTGGCTTGTCATATCTCAAGGACAATAAAATAATAGACACGCCAGACAGGCCCCTGATTAAAAACATAGACATCCTGCCATTTGCAGCAAGGCATTTGCTGGAGCCGGCAATAACTTCGGAATACTACAAGACACCATACCAGTACAAAAGGTCACCATACACCGTTTCTGTAAGCAGCAGGAGCTGCCCTTACAAATGCACATTCTGCGGCATCCACGCCATCTGGGGCTGGGACTTCAGGGCGCACTCGGCAGAGTATGTAGTAAATGAAATAAGATATCTCCAGGAAAACTGGGGCATAAAAAACATAAAATACCATGATGACAATTTTTTGGTTGATACAGACCGCGTCAAAAAAATATCAGAGCTGATAATAAAGGAAAATATAGATATCTCGTGGTCCTGCCTCGGGACTATAGCCACCATAAACAACCATTCAGAGTTGATACGAAGCATGAAGGATGCGGGGTGCTGGCACATAGCATTTGGCGTAGAGACAGGCAACGAAAAAGTCATGCGCGACATCAAAAAGCCGACAACAGTAGAGCAGGTCAGAAAGGTAATAACCTCGTGCGCGGAAAACGGGATTGCTACGCGCGGCCTGTTTATGCTGGGCCACCCTACCGACACAAAAGAAACCGTTCAGGAAACAATAGAATTTGCGAAAAGCCTGCCATTTTACAGCGTGCAGTTTGCCTTTGCAATACCTTACCCGGGCACAGAATTGTATGAGATTGCGAAAAGCGGGGTCGGCAAATTTGAGGAAAACACAGACTTCATGAGCGGGCATTCCATGCGCCCGGTTTACGTGCCGGATGGCCTGACAGAGGACTATATGATAAAAATGCAGAAAAAAGCATATAGGGAATTTTATTTCAGGCCAGAGTTTATTCTGCGCAGGCTCGGGGAAATCAGGAGCTTCAGCCAGTTTAATAAGCTCGCAAAGCTTGCGTTCAATCACATAAGAGTGTCCGTATTATGAAAATTTTTTTCCTTGCACTTAGCCTAACGGCAAATGTCATCGCCCTGCTGGCAATCAGCTACAAGAACGGCGCAGCGTTTAGGGTGCTAGGAGAAAAAATAAGGCTGTGGGAACTCTTTCTGATTACGAATTTTTTGTTTCTGATTGGCTACATCTCGCCGTTCAAATACAGCGCCACAATATCTGCGCCGCTTCTGTACAAATACAAATATAATATAACTGCAGACAAGACCTATTCCGTTATTCTTCTTGACTACACGACATTATTTGTGCTGCAGCTTTTGATAGTTACCATGTTTTACAAATTCATTCCGGATTTAGCCGCGGAAAGCTATCTGAAGCTGGCAATAATAATTGCTGGCATAGTTGTTATTTCACTCATATTGCTGAGGCTGGCAAAAAACCTCATGTCAATGGCGGGCAACATGCTGCTCAATATGAAAAAGTTTATTTCTGCCAGAAAGTTTCTTGTCAAATACGCTGCATCCCTTGCAGTCCATGCGTTCGCTGCGCCTCTCATGCTCTTGTTTATATTAAAAGGGCTGTCTATCGACTCCGCGTATTCAGCGGCGTTTATTTCATACTGGCTCGGCATTACCGTAGGCTCAATATCCGGGCTGCCTGGCGGTTTTGGTGCAAGGGACGTCACAATTGGCGGAATACTTATTCTGATGCTCGGAATAGATATAAAAACTTCGGCATCCATAATAATATTATACCGAATAGTGGCTACTGCGCCACATCTTATGGCGGGAGGATATTACGGTCTGACAATAGGAAAAGATGTGGTAGCAATAATAAAAGAAAGGCTGGCAAAAAAAACTCCTGGTGCAAAATTCAAAGATGGCCAAGAGCCTTGATTGCCCCTGCGCAGAATGGCTATGTTTTTTTGCAGACTGCAATTATATTCAGCCCTTCGCCAACTTTGCAAAACTTGTCAAAGCCGAGAACAAAGCAGCATATCGGAAAAGCAACGTATTTGTATAATTTAAACGCTATGGATTCCTTGCCAGCGCTGCCCACATAGCTAAACCCTTTTTCTTTCAGCAGGTTAAAATCTATCTGCTTAATTGCACTCTCTGCCAAGAAGCCGCTCTTCTCACACGATTCTATTTGGAATTTTCCGCTGACTAATTCCGCAAGCTCTTGTATGTCGTAGCCGGCCTTCTCATGGTAATCGCTGTCATCAAAGCTCTTTGAATATTTTTTTGTCGGAACGCTCAGGACAAGAATGCCTTTGCTTTTTAGCACCCTGTTTATCTCGCTGATAGCTCTTTGCGGCTCTTTTATGTGCTCCAGCACTTCCGTCATGAGCACGAGGTCAAACTCGCTATTATTGAACGGCAGGGCCAGCACAGAGCCGAGCCTCAAATCTATGCCCTTGCTGAATTTTTTTCCGGTATTTATTTTTTCCTCATCTATGTCAACGCCAACTACATCGTAGCCCTTATGCTGCAAGAAAATACTGTATGCGCCGGTGCCGCAGCCAACATCCAGTATGCGCCTTGCGCTGCGCTCTTCGCTGCAGCCGTCAATCAGGCTCATTATCCTGTCAAACCGCAGCGCCCTCCTGTAATTGAAGAGGCTTTTGTACCCTATCTCATAAATTGCTAAAAAGTTTTTGAGTGCCATTTGCAATTGCTATGCCCAGTCATCACCAGCCCACAATTAATTGAAACATTTAAAAGGTTTTTTCTCTGAATAACTTCAACCCGCCTAAAAGGGCGAGTTGAAGGAATATAAAAATCGTGGGTGCGCACTAAAGTGCAGGGTTTAAAACCCATGATTTTTATATAAATAAATGGCATTATCCGGCAATGTTGAGCTGCTGCCGAAATTGATAACATATCGGCTAGCAAAGAGCGGCATAATCAGGCCTCCGAAGCCAGCCACGTTTACTTTTTCCATAACGACTGCCTGCCAGTCCAGGTGCAAGTCATGCAACATCGGGCTAGAATACCAGAAAAACCCTGCCTCTGCGGCAAACGATTTGACGCTGCCAGAGATAGAAAAGATGTTCAAAAGCATCGGTCATGTCTACTTCTTTAATATCAGCGGCGGCGAGCCGTTTCTGCGCAGGGACATTGTGGAAATAGTGAAGCTTGCCTGTAAATACCTCTCGCCAAAAGTTATTCACACGCCGACAAATGCATTGACGCCGGAGCTGATAGAAAAAAAGACAGAGGAAATACTCGTTTGGATGGCTGGCAATGGCTTTGGGGATGTTGATTTTACAATCAAGCCATCATATGATGGCGTTGGCAAAGACCACGACATTGTCCGCGGCGTTCCTGGGAATTTTGAAAAACTCATTGACACTTACACGCGGCTGAAAGGCTTAAAGAAGAAATACGGAAACCTGCATGTCGGCCTCGGCACAGTGATATCAAATTTCAATGCTGACAAAATAAAAGAAATTGTTGACTTTGGCTACACGCTTGAGCCTGACACATACATAAACGAAGTTGCGGAAAACAGGGAAGAAATGTTCAACATGAAAGATAACATAACTCCAAGCGCGGAAAAATATGCGCAGGCAATTGAATATTTTTCAAAGAAAACAAAGGACGATATGCGCGCGAAAAAGGGCCTGGCGCGGCTTATGTACGCCTTCCGCCTCGTATATTACGAGCTCGTGGTCGAAATACTGCGCCAGAAAACGCAGGTAATTCCGTGCTATGGCGGAATCTCAAATGTTCACATAAATGCGAAAGGCGAAGTCTGGCCCTGCTGCGTCCTTGGCTACGACAAGCCGTTTGGAAACATACGGGATTACGATTACGATTTCAGCAAAGTCTGGCATTCGCTAAAGGCTGCAGATGTAAGAAAATTTATTCACGACAAAAAATGTGCCTGCCCGCTTGCAAACCAGTCTTACTCTAACCTGCTTCTGCACATTCCCTCGCTGCTCAAGGTTCTGAAGAATGCGTTTCTTTGATCTTATTATGACAAAATGCAAGGGCGTTTCGGCATTTTTTCATAATCACTAGCTACTGAATTTTTCAAAATAATTATGTAATAGTTCGGAAACATAGTCAAGATGCCCTTTAGTTAAATCCTGATGTATGCCGACATGAATTCCGTTGTTACCCACATACTCTGATTCGGGAAATTCGCCAAGCTGGTGGTTCATAAAAGCAAAGGCGGCGTGCTGTGTTGGCATACTTCCAAAATTACGCTTGCATTGCACCTTGTTTTCAGCAAGATATTTTTCCAGCGCTTTTAAGTCGTATTTTGGGTCTCTCACAGTTATACTAAATGCATGCGCAGTTACAGAATCGTGCGGCCCTTCGGCATTAAAAAATGCAAACTCGCGCAGGTCCTTTGTCTGTTTCAGCAGGTAGTTTAAGTTTCGTTTTCTTTTGTTAAACACTTTCCCGAATTTTGCAATACCGGACAGGCCAACAGATGCTTCTAGCTCGTTCATGCGCAAATTCAAGCCGTAACGTATGTGGTCAAAATACAAATCATTATCTTTTCGCCCGTGTGTCCTAACGGAGCGAAGCACAGACGCTATTTGTTCGTTGTTTGTGGATACCATGCCGCCCTCACCGGAGCAGATAAGGTGCGCAGCATAGTAGCTGAATGTTGCCATATCGCCCCAGTGGCCAACATATTTTCCTTTGTACTTTGCGCCGTGGGCTTCGCATGCATCTTCTATGACACATAAGCCGTGCTTTTTAGCTA
>Ga0209541_10015661_pt1 | contig 11296 bp, 10 predicted proteins | sample RifCSPlowO2_01_FD_184027 | JGI IMG/M metagenome (GOLD analysis project Ga0209541, IMG submission 184027) | Groundwater microbial communities from Rifle, Colorado - Rifle CSP2_plank lowO2_0.1 (SPAdes) (version 2) | ecosystem: Environmental > Aquatic > Deep subsurface > Groundwater | place...
CAAAGCAATAACCAAGTTTTTGATTTGTTCGGACTCGAGAAGTCTGTCCAAACGTGCGCGTTCTATATTCAATATTTTTCCGCGCAAAGGAAGTATCGCTTGTGTTCTTCTGTCACGGCCTGTTTTTGCCGTACCGCCCGCAGAGTCTCCCTCTACGATAAAGAGTTCCGAGTCCTCAGCGCTCTTCGACTGACAGTCCGCGAGCTTACCGGGCAAAGTCATACCCTCGAGGGCCCCCTTGCGCAACACCGAGTCCTTTGCCGCCTTTGCCGCCTTGCGAGCCTTGAGAGCCAAAACCACCTTGTTTATGATTGCCCGCGCATCATCCGGGTTCTCCTCGAGAAAATACATGAAGCTTTCCGAGAAAATAGTGTTAACGGCGCCTTGGGCTTCTACAGTTCCAAGTTTTCCTTTTGTTTGTCCCTCAAACTGGATCTCTCGGAGTTTTACGGAAACAACCGCCGTAAGTCCCTCAAGCACATCTTCGCCGGTAAAATTATCTTCCGACTCCTTTATGAGATTATTCTTTCGTCCGTATGAATTGAGTATTCGAGTAAGAGCAGTTTTGAAACCGGTGACATGAGTTCCCCCTTCCGGAGTATTAATGTTGTTTGCAAATGCCGATAACCGGCATGTTATGTCGTCTACATACTGGAGTGAAACCTCTACAGACTCCCATTCATTTGTTTTTTTCTCAATATAGAAAACATTTTTATGTATCGGCTTCTGAGTACTGTTCATGAACTTCACAAGAGACAAAAGGCCTCCTTCGAAGTAGAAAGACATCGACGGGATCTCAAGGCCAAGTTCCGCAATTTTAAAGACTTCGTCTTCTTTTATTTTACCTTCGTATTTTGACGCGTCGTTTACGGTAATGCGCAAACCTTTTACCAAATACGCCTGCTGTCGCATATGCTCCATAACTCGCGTTACGCTGAAATCAATGATCGGGAAAATAGCCGGGTCAGGCTCAAAGACTACGATAGTCCCCTTTTCTTTGGTTGTGCCTATCTTTTTTACGGCGGCTTTACGCTTACCCTGAGAATACTCCTGCATGTACACACCGCCGTCTTTGTGCACGGTCACTTTACAATATATGGAAAGCGCGTTCACCACCGATGCGCCCACGCCGTGCAAACCTCCGGAAACTTTATACCCACCGTCCTCCCCGCCGAATTTTCCTCCGGCATGCAAGGTGGTCATGATAGTCTCAAGAGCCGAGACTTTTGTTTGCTTGTGAATGTCGACAGGAATACCTCGTCCGTTGTCCGAAACACGAATTCTATTCCCGGGAAGGAGCGTCACCTCAATATCGTTTGCAAAACCACCCATCGCTTCGTCGCGCGAGTTGTCAAAGATCTCTGTTATAAGATGATGAAGACCATCAAGACCCGTCGTACCGATGTACATGCCGGGTCGCTTTCTAACCGGTTCAAGACCTTCCAGAACCTGAATCGCGTCCGCTCCGTAGGCATCTTTTTTGGTCATACGACCACTGCTCGCTTCCAGCGGTTGCTTTTTTTTCTCTGTTTTGTCGGCCATATTTAGATGTGTTTTATAGCCCTTATTATAGCAAAAAGGGGTACGGAACACAAGCTGGTTTTACCTGATTTCAAAGCCTGGTTGAGCCCTTAAAAGGTCGTATATCGGGTTCATGATGCCGTTTACTTCTTCATCCGTGAGTGTCCGCTCATACGACTGGAAAATGACCCGAAAAGCATAGGATGTTTTTGTGTCTTTTTTGAACTGATCAAATAGTTCCGGTCCGCGCACAACCAAACTCCCGGCATTATCTTTTATGATCTTTTGTACGGCCCCGCTCAAGACTCCTTCCGGTACCCATACGGCAACATCGCGCACGATGAACGGAAAAAGAGGCCACATGACAAACGGCGATGCGGTGCGCACAGCGTTGCTGTCCATGAATTTACCGGGAGCCGGAAGCTCGGTATCTTTACAAAACTCCTTCAACTCCATTTCTTTTATTTCTTTTTTGTCCCCGTACGCAATATGGATCTCTTCGTTATCTCTTGTAAATACGGTTCCTATTTCAAAAACCTTAACCGTGGTAATACCCAGGAGAGGAGCGTTATCGTGATTGAGCTTTAGGCTTTCCTTCAATCCGTCAGACAAATTGGTTCGTAAAAACTTTTTATCCGAAGCGGAAGCAAGAACCTGGACCTCACCTTTATTGGAGAATGTATAGGTCATCACTTCACTATACCCCTTGTCGAGTAACTTATTCCTGGCCCAAGAGATCTTGGCATAAATTTCATTTGGTTTTGGAACAAAATTTATTTGCGGAAGTTTTGGGAGTAATTTGTCGTATCCCATCACTCGGCCGATTTCTTCCGCCACATCTTCTTCCGTGACCAAATCAAGTCGGAGGGAAGGAACTACCATCTCGAAATTTCCGTTGTCATTCCTGTATTCAAAACCATATCGCTTTAATATATCTTCTATTTCTTGCGAGGCGATCTCCGCTCCTAATATTTTAGAAATTTTACCGACCGAAAAAGAAAGTCGTTTTACCCCTTGTCTGACCGGATATATATCCACTACATCCTCAAAGGTCGCGTCAGGGCACATTTCCGCAATCAGCGCTGAAAGTTCTACCATGCCATACGGAGCCAACTCGGGCGAGATGTTATTTTCCCATCTCTTAGAGCCTTCGGTGCGTATACCGATTCGGGTCGACGTCTTACGGACCGTCGTGGCATCAAAGTTACCGACTTCAAGCACGATATCTTTTGTTGTTCCGTCTACTTCTGCCGCTTTGCCGCCCTTAACTCCTCCAATGATCAATGGCTTCTCGTCATCGGCAACAATAAAATCTTGTGATGTGAGTGTGCAATCTTTTCCATCCAAGGTGGTTACTATTTCTCCGTCTTTTGCCAAGCGTGCCGTAAGGGATCCTTTGATCTTATCGAGATCAAAAACATGCGTCGGTTCTCCGCAATCAAACATCACTATATTGGTCGCATCTACAATGTTATTAATTGATCTCTGGCCGATCGATTCCAGATGAACTTTCATCCATTCCGGACTTGGACCCATTGTTATATTGCGAACAATTCTCCCCATATACCTCTTGCAAGCGGGAGTTTCGATCAGGATCTGTAAAGTAGTCGGCTTCGACTCGGGAACTTTGTATTTTGGTGCAGGATCCACGTATGACAAATTCAGAAGTGAAGAGATTTCTTTAGCCATGCCCATATGTGACAGAAGATCATGTCCGCGGTTCGGTAAAATCTTAATATCCAGAACATAATCTCCATCTTCTCTCTTTTCTACAGTCTCTACTTCAGCTAAATGATAGGTAAGAAGGTCCGCAAGTTTCTCTGGAGCGGGAGCATCCGGAATATACCATTTAAGCCAATTATAAGAGACTTTCATATTAAAATTGATTCAGTCGCAGGTCGCCTTGATAAAAAAGCCGCACGTCAGGTATTCCCCACTTTATCATTGCGATTCGATCAAGACCCCCACCAAAACAAAACCCTTGAACTTTTTCAGGATCAAGTCCCATGTTTCGGATAACTGCCGGGTTGGTCATTCCCCCACCCATCATTTCGAGCCATTTGCCCTTAAACTTGGCAAAGACCTCTATGGAAGGTTCGGTGAAAGGAAAGAAGCTTGGACGAAATTCGATTTCCGTGTTCTCACCAAGCATTTTTTTATAAAATTGAGTAAGCACCGCTTTCATGTTGGCAAGCGAGACTCCATCCTCGGCAGTACCGATCATGGAGCCGTCAATCTGAAAAAATTGCATTTCGTGCGTAGCGTCAGTCGCCTCGTTACGAAAAACCCTACCAATCGAAATAAAAGCATTTGGCATTCTGCCCGCTTGAGCTGCCTCTTCGGTCGCACGAGCCGTCACACTTGTGGTGTGAGTGCGAAGTACTTTTTTATGGTGAGCATCGCCTTCCGATCCCTTGATCCAAAACGTGTCCTGCATATCTCGCGCGGGATGATTTGGGGCTACATTTAAAACGTCAAAGTTGTACCATTCGCTTTCGAGTTCCGGTCCTGTGGCTATCTCAAATCCCATTTCTGCAAAAGCCCGGTATGCTTCGTCGGCAAGGATAGACAGTGGATGTGGGGTAACCTTGGATTCTTTCATAAAGAAATTTTATCAAATTTGTCTCTACTGAGCCATGTTCCGCTATTTTTCATCGAATTGATATTATAACAAAAATGTTGAAAAAACGGAAGAAAAAGGGTAGGATTCATTGAGTAAATATTATGCCGGACGTAACGAACATAATCACCTACATATTCCTGTTTGCCTCGCTCAACTTTGAGGTCTTTTTGCTTATCACATACTTTGAGAACAGATTGGATATGAAAGGAGAGGACGCGATGATCGCGCTGGGAGTCAAAAAATATCCTTCGGTAACAATCATCGTCCCCTGCTGGAACGAAGAGACTACTGTGTCAAAAACGATCCACTCGCTTTTGAGTCTTGATTATCCGAAAAACAAACTGAAAATAATGATAGTAGATGACGGTTCGACCGACAAAACATGGCAGAACGTTCAGAAATTCAGGAACAATCCGCAGATCGAAATGTACAGCAAAGAGAACGGTGGTAAATACACGGCACTCAACTTCGGACTTGATAAGCTCTCGACCGACCTTGTGGGCTGTCTAGACGCCGACTCATACGTCGACAAGGACGCCTTGAAACACATCGTGACATATTTCGAGGACAAAGAGACTATGGCCGTAGCGCCATCAGTCAAACTCTGGCAACCAAAAGGGCCGTTGCAACTCATGCAAAAGGTCGAGTACGGCTTTGGAATATTCACTCGCAAGATGTTCCACTATCTCCAGGCTGTGTACATAACACCGGGACCTTTCTCAATATTCCGCAAAGAAGTGTTCGAGCGACTCGGCGGATACAAGCACGCTCATAATACGGAAGATATCGAGATCGCTCTTCGTATGCAGAAGAACCGTTACAAAATAGTGCATGCGCACAGCGCTGTGGTCTATACGGTCGCACCGAGAAAGATAAGGAAGCTGGTCAAACAACGTGTGAGATGGTCGTACGGATTTATTAAGAACGCCCAAGATTACAAAGAGATATTTTTCAACAAAGAATACGGTAATCTGGGATTGTTCATATTACCCATGGCCAGCATTTCTATACTATCCGTCCTATCCATCACAACTATTTCCATTTTTAATATCGCAAAAGCCATCTGGAATACATACGAAAAGATGCTGACGGTTGGGTTCGAACTCCACATGCCGCAGTGGAGCCTCGACTGGTTCTACATAAATACGGAGCTCGTTGCCATCATTGGCCTCGTGGCGACCCTCGGGACACTCAGCATGATACTCATATCAAAGAGAATGTCGGAGAAAAAACTCGACATAGGCATTGATTTGATTTATTTCCTCATATTGTATATGTTTATTGCTCCGGTATGGATCCTGAAAGCCGTATATAACGCCCTGTTCAGAGTTAAGGCCTCCTGGAGATAAACTACATGGAACCAAGAAAGATCGGCTCAAAAAAATATCTGTATTCTTTCCTCATCACCGTTGTAATATTTGCCACGGCTATTTTACTTTCGAACTATTTTAGCCAAAAAAAGCTGGATGAGCTACGCAATATCCAGGACGAGATCTCTATCGATATCCTGTCATCGGAAACGCAGTTCTCACTTCTCGAAGAATCGTCATGTAAAGATGTCGGACTGGGAACACTATCGACAGAGCTGGGTGATCTGGAAAACAAACTGTCATATACCGAGAGTGAGCGAGGAGTTAACGACCCCGAAGTGAAGATCCTTAAACAATACTATTCTCTTCTTGAAATAAAGGATTATCTTCTCATGAACAAAATAAGCGAAAAGTGTAACAAGACTCCCCTTTCCATAATCTATTTCTATTCAACCGACGGAAAATGCGAGGACTGCGAAAAAGAAGGTTACGTTCTGACAAGTCTCCGTGAGACCTATCCCGATCTCCGAGTCTATTCGTTTGATTACAATATAGATATGTCGGCCGTTAAAACACTCATATCGATAAACAAGGTTCAGAATAAGCTGCCGGCTATTGTTATCAAAGATAGAATATATTATGGATTTCAGAGTGTAGAAGATTTGGAAAAAGCCGTGCCAGAACTCGTAACCATGAAACACATGTTAAACGCTAGTTCCACGACGGCAACCACGACGAGGAGATAAATACGCCTGACAGTTGGCTCAAGAAAAAATCGGTGGGTTTAACTAATGGTTTCTTTTAAATCGGCTAGTCTTTTTAGTTTCTTAATAATTCCTGGTTTTATGTCACCTTTATTTATGAAAAAATCTGCATCTATATATTCTTTTCTATTTATGCCAGGGATTACTGTAGTTATGTACGGGTTAGCAAGTACGAATTGAAGTGCTATTTGTGCCAATGGCTGAGCATAACTTTGTAAGTTTAAAATTTGTCGTGCCTGTTCAACCTGAGATATAATTTTGTTCTCTCCGTAAAGTTCAAAAACTTTTTTTGGTGCTGGTGAAAGCTTGGCTGGCTCTACTCCATTAACATAAAGATCGGTAAGAAAACCTCGAAGCAATGGCTCTCGTGCGATTATTGCTACCCCTGATTTATTTGCTATTTCGCCAAGTTTACTAAGAAGATGTTTTTGGAGTATGTTGTAAATAAGTTGCAAAGAAGCTAGCCCTCTGTATCCTCGTTTGCGGCAAACATCAATAACCGCTAAGCCTTCTTCATGGGTATCAATTGATACTCCATACCATTGGATTTTCCCTTGTTTCCTCATTTCTTCCAGGAAAGCAAAGATGGAACCTTCTAAAATGACGTCGAGTGGTGGATTATGAAGTTGATATAGGAAGATACTACCTACCCCAAGTCTTTTCAAACTTCCATCCAAATCCTTTTGTAAAAACTCTGGACTAAAATCCTTTTTATTAATTTGACCTGATTCAATATGCCTGCCACCTTTCGTTGCTATAAAAACATTCTTTTTGTTCGTATTTTTTAGAAATTCGCCAATCCAACTTTCCACTAGTCCGTTGCCGTATCGTGGTGCAGTATCAATAAGAAGACTCGCCTCGTCAGTTATATTCCCTACGGCAGTATGCAAAATCTCCAAAGATTCTTTCTTGGTAATTCCTCCATACGCTTCACCGTGGCCGTAAGTGCCGAGACTAACACTAAAAACTTTTTTACCTGTTGGACCAAATATTTTGTATTGCATAATGATTTTTTAAAAGTTGGGGCTCACAATCTTGTGAATTGTAAGCCCCTTAAAGAACGTAGCCGAAATGTTGCAACATCGGACCAGCGATTCTTGTTATGGTGTCGCTCTCCTCCCTTGTTAGACGAGTGATTTGCTCGTCGTTCTTTCCCTGTTCGAAGTTAACTTGAATGGAAGTCCGGGCTAGACCACAGTGGTCGAGAATTTGATACAGTGTAGTTTCCGGATTTTGTACCAAATCCTCGTACCTCACGATGAGGTAATTGCGCAAGAACTGCTGGTGCGAAACTACCACTACATTTGCCCTGAACCACTGTTCCGCCGCTTCTTTAGTGGTTGTGGCTAAACCTTTGAATTGCGGACGGTCAGGATCATACTTCCTTTTTCGTACAATCCCTTCTGCAACCGCGTAGCCATTCCGGACAATGGCCACGAAGCACGCATCGGGAAAGTATGCTTGTATCAGCCGCGCCCGTAGAGTGTGTGCCGGGCTTTTCACCACTAGTCTTGTTCCAGGAACCAAGGACTTGCGGTAAATTATCCGAAGCCTCTGAGCGTCCTCCTCATTGTAGTCCTCCTCGGTTACGTAATAAGCAAGACCAAACTTCGGATGGGCCCAGAGACGGAACGTGGCGTTCCCGAGATGGTGGCGCATGGAATCCGGCATGCCTTCGATGTCCTGGTCCTCTACACCTGGCCCACTTAAGCCTGGGTGACTTCTGAGCGCACGCCACAGAATTGTGGTCCCACTGTTCGGACAGCCGAACAAGAAAATTGGCCGAGTTATTTTCACAATTCTTCCTCCTTTCCTTGCACGCTGATAGGGTACTTCGCGAGTGCCAGCGTGTTGTCAACATACTCGCGCACGCACGCAGGATTGAGATGGACAATTTCACGAAGCCAGACTTCCTTAAGCGTTTCGACCTCAAGCAAGTCAGTACCGCCAAAGAACTCGCGGACTGTCTCCCAAGCCGGTGCTCCCGGCCAAGGAATTAGTTCGGAAGCAAAGACTTCCTCTGCTCCGGTAAGTGCAACGAGTTCTTGCGCAAACAGGAATGTTCGCTCCATACTCGCCTCGGTCTCACCGCGCAAACCGTACACAAAGGATGGAGTGACCCGCATACCAGCTTCGGCCAACATACTGATTCCATTACGCACCAGTTGCGGGCTGAACCTTCTCCCCTTGAGCACGTTCTGCGCTACCTTTTCATCGCCAGTTTCCACGCCTACAAAGACGTGCGTGACGTTGAGCTGTTTGAGTAGCTCAATGCTGTCTGGAATTCGCTCCGCAGTGGCAAACACGTGCCAACGGATATGCTCCAGGTCGAAAGGCCTCGTCTCGACGAGTGCTTGAAGCCAGTGTCGATTTTGGCTGAGCGTGTCGCTGAAATCGAGCACGTAATAAATTCCGTAGCTCGATACCAGCTCTCGCACTTCGGCCCAAATGTTTTTTGGCTCGCGCCAGTACACTCCTCCACCTAGTGGGCCTATACGCGAGCAGAAATCACACTTATGGACACAGCCCATGTGTGTGAAAATGTTTGTGCCGTGAGCCAAGTTCCAACTAGGCCGATCGGCGGCGAAGTTGGAAACGTACTGGCCCATATCAAACCACTCGCGGCTCGGCCATCCCATCTCGTCAAAACACGGAGTTGGTTCAAGCAAAATCCGGTTTTCCGGAAATTGCCTACCTGACCGGATCATTTCGAGAATGCGAAGCATCGGCTTTTCGCCGAAACCACGTACCACGAAATCCACTACTCCGAGACGGTTTTGCATGATCGCTTGGGCCATGTTTGTGGCGTAAACACCACCGAAGACGACTGTGCAGTCTTTAGCCTTCGCTCCTTCTGCAATCCTAACCGCTCCAATATAGTTTGGAGTTTTAGTAAGGACCCCAACAAGAGCGCCGGAGCTGATGCGAGAAATGATGGTCTCATTATCAGCAATCATCTCTCCATCTAGAATTTCCACGTCTGCACCGCGCGTCTTCAGATAGGAAGCTATCGAGGCAAGGCCTAGAGGAGGACACCCACTTTTTCGGGTATATTTAAAACCCTCAAGAGCAGGAACAATCAGCTGGACTTTCATTTTTTCTTCTCCTTTTGAAAGAACTAGTACCTCCATTGACTCTATTTAAAAAACTTGATAATGTAAACATTGTCGTAACACTTCCACAACTATGACTACAAGTATAAAAAAGCTCCTTTCTTTATTTAACCTCAAAGACATTGAGATGGATATCTTCGAGAAAATACTAGAAAGCGGGTCCGTAAGTGCCACGGAACTTGCTCGCGCAACAAACATCACTCGTACTTCTGTATACGATTATCTTGCTCGTTTGAAGGATCGCGGCCTTGTAACTCAAACCTTAAAAGGCGGGTTAAGAAAATATAATGTTGAGCCGCCTGAAAAAATACAAATCATTTTAGCAGAGCAAGAAAAAAGTCTTGCTCTTGCGCAAGAGGCTATTGCGGATTTGAAAAGTGTATATGGCAAGAGTCAGGCTCGGTTGAGACCATATTTGCAATTGTTCGAAGGTAGAGAGGAATTACAACAAATGATGAAGGATTTGCTCCTTTATCAAAACATTACGGTATGTGCGTATTGGCCGATTTTGGATATAATTAAATTATTAACTCCTCAATTTGTGGAAGAATTTCATAAAGAACGTGTCAAAAGAAATATCATCCTGAAAACTATTTGGTCCCAAACTCAAACCCCATCTTTGAAACAATATCCGTTTCTAAAAATTGGGAGCCAAGATAAGCGTGAAGTCCGCCTAGCTCCAAAAGGGGTTGATTTTTCTTTGGGCTATACTTTATATGAAAACAAGGTACGGTTTATCTCATCGTCTCGAGAAAGTTTTGGGTTTTTAATTACAAGTAATGAATTTGCACAAATGATGAGAGGACAATTTAATGTTATTTGGGCGAGTTCAAAGCCTTTTGTTTTTAAATCTTAGTTTTAGTTAAACCCACCGATTTTTTCTTGAGCCACCTGTCAGATTCGAACTGACGACCTGCCGTTTACAAAACGGCTGCTCTACCAACTGAGCTAAGGTGGCAAAAAAACAATTTTCAATTTTGGTCATACGACCACTGCTCGCTTTCAGCGGTTGCTAATTTCTAAACAAACACCAATACAAAGTATCAGATTTGGGACTTTTTTTCAACTTTTTTCTCTTCCGACAATCGCTCAAGAAAAAAAGATACCGAGCCGTTGCCTTTCAATATCTTACGGCCACGGAAACTCTCTTCGGCTTCGGAATATTTCTTTGCAACGTGACTTTTTACTTTTACCAAAACTTCATAGGTGTATGAGGGCAGAAATTCAAAAACGAAAAGGCCGCCTATCTTCTTGTAACGATAGTAGCGAACGACACCGTGATCGATAAACGCGTGTATCTTGTGGTCACCCTTGGAGAACAGCTCGGACACGAAATGCAGGCGGTTGAGTTTATTCTCGAACGTTTTCGAGGCGATCATCCCACACAATACGAGCAAAGAAATTAAAAATAGTATTGTCATAATTGGTTTGAGTTTAGTTTGAAACGGAGTAATGAACGAAACGTCCGACCTCTATATTTTCACCGAATTTCTGAATAGCCGACTGTATGAGATTTGTGATAGTAACTTCAGGATTCTTAACAAATGATTGGCTGAGGAGGACACTCTCTGGACTTGCTTCGGCCCCTGCATCATCGGATTTCAAAAACTGAGGGTTGGTGGCTGTGGCGTGCATTGCGATATCGCGTGCCAGGTCCTTGAACTCCTGGTTCTTTGCCACGAAATCCGTCTCACAGAGGAGCTCCACCATTGTACCTACAGTCCCGCTCGAGTGAACATAGGCTGAAATAACCCCCGCGTTAAGAGTCCTTTCGCCTTTCTTCCCGGCTATTTCGGCGCTTTTCTGTTTGAGTAGAGCTACCGCCTTTTCCATATCGCCACCTGTTTCTTCGAGAGCTTTTTTGCACTGCATTACGGATATACCCGTCTTGTCGCGCAACTGTTTGACCAGTTCTGTTGTGATTATCATGGTTTGATTATACCAAACTTTTCAAATTCGAGACAA
>Ga0209541_10015663_pt1 | contig 11296 bp, 13 predicted proteins | sample RifCSPlowO2_01_FD_184027 | JGI IMG/M metagenome (GOLD analysis project Ga0209541, IMG submission 184027) | Groundwater microbial communities from Rifle, Colorado - Rifle CSP2_plank lowO2_0.1 (SPAdes) (version 2) | ecosystem: Environmental > Aquatic > Deep subsurface > Groundwater | place...
AAAGGGAAAGCTATTGTTTAATGGGAAAGATTCAAAAGAGATTGATTATGAGGAGTTTAAAAAAAAGATTGGATTGGTCTCTCAAGAGACTCAGCTTTTTGCAGGAACTATAAAGGATAATCTGTTGTTTGCGTCCCCAGAAGCTTCCGAAAAAGAATGTTTAGACGCTTTAAATATGGCTTCTGCAACACCAATAGTTGAAAGAGGAGAGAAGGGAATAAACACTAAGATTGGAGAAGGTGGAATAAAAATATCTGGGGGGGAAAGACAGAGGCTTGCGATTGCAAGAGCCTTATTAAGAAATCCAGAACTCTTAATATTTGATGAAGCAACAAGTAGTTTAGATTCTTTGACTGAGAAAGAGATTACAAAAACTATTAAAGATATATCAAAGAAAAGGCCAAACATGATAACGGTCTTAGTCGCGCACAGGCTTTCAACAATAGTCCATTCTAATAAAATATATGTCATGGAAAAGGGAAAGATAACCGAAAGTGGCGAGCACAAAGAGCTAGTTAAAAATAAGGGTCTTTATGCCGCATTGTGGAGACAGCAGACAAGCGAGGATTAGTCAAAATTCTCAGATTCACAAGATTTTTAAACACATAATAGCCTGATTTTGTATGAATGTTACTTCTGAATGCGCTTTTAAAGGGAAATTATTCGGCAGGGAAATTGAAATTGTGATTTATGGAGTTAATGAGAAAAAATCCGCAAAGATATTCGAAGAAGTATACAAAGAAGCCTTGAGATTGGAAAAAATATTTAACTTCTATGACAATAACAGTGAACTGTCTAAGTTAAATAAGAAAAGAAAAATGAATATTTCTCAAGAGCTTGCTGAAGTCTTGACCAAATCGCTTGTTTTTTGTGAAATGACTGATGGAGAGTATGATGTTTCCCTGGGAAAATCCATAAAAAACAGAAAAGAGGGGAAAAACGATATTGAGGTTTCTTGCTCTTACAAAGACATTGGAATAGATGGAAGAAAAGTTAGTTTAAACCATGAAGACGTTCTTATAGATTTGAGCAGCATCGCTAAAGGATACATTACTGACAGGCTTGGAGATTTTTTAAAAGCAAATGGGGCTGAAAATTTTATAATTGATTCAAGGGGAGATATTCTTGTCTCTGGAAATATAAAACAGATTATATCTATTCAACACCCAAGGGACAAAGATAGGGACATTGGAAAGATTATTGTTGAAGATGAAGCTGTTGCAACATCAGGAGACTACAACCAGTTTTATGGAAGCTATGATAAACCTCACATCCTTAATAAAAAAGACGTGATATCTGCAACAGTCGTCGCTCCTAGTCTAGAAGAAGCGGATGTTTATGCCAGTGCACTTTTTTTGACAGATGAAAAATCAAGAAAGAAACTTTCAAAAGAGAATCCTTATATAAAAGCAATTATTGTTAACAATAAATTGGAAAAGGAATACTTGGGGGAAGTTCATGAAGCCTAATTATACATTAAGAAAAACAATAGGGTGGGCAGTTATTACAATTATTTCTCTAATTCCTGCTCTTTTGTGGTATTTTCTTGGAGAAGGGACTGTAAGGTTCAACGATCTTAGCTCAAACATTTCAAGTTTAGGAGAAGTTTTTGGTCTTATAGGATTTACAATGTTTGCGCTTAACTTTGTCCTTTCAACACGAGTTAAGCTTATGGAAGATGTCTTTGGAGGTTTAGACAAAGTTTATATTGCACATGGGATTTTAGGGGGCACTGCCTTAATCTTCATTCTTGCCCATCCAATTTTCCTTCTTATAAACTATTTCCCTAATGATTTAGCACTTGCTGCAAAATATTTAATTCCTGGAATGACTTGGAGCGTTAATTTTGGAATGATTGCCTTATTTGGCTTAGTTGTTCTTGTACTAGTTACTTTATTTTCGAAAATGAAATACCATAGATGGAAATTCACGCACGGATTTATGGGGTTGTTTTTTGCATTTGCAGTTCTTCATATATTCTTAGTAAGGGGGAAAATCTCTGGAGATAATATTTTTGATGGATACTATGTTTATGCAACTCTAGTTTCATTAATTGGGCTAGGCGCTTTTGTATACAGTTTATTTCTAAAAAATAGGCTTATTAAAAATGCAGTTTATTCTATAAGTGACATAAAGCAAACAAGCGATCTTTTTATCATTGAGATGAAGCCAGAACACAAACCTATTTCATATAAATCGGGACAATTTATATTTCTTAGATTCTATAATCAAGAACTTTCAAAAGAAGCTCATCCTTTCTCAATTGCCTCGAAGTCTAATTCAAACGAATTGAAAATTGTTGTTAAGAAACTTGGAGACTTTACAAGAAAGCTAGAACACCTAAAAGTAGGAGACGAAGTTTCTGTTGAAGGACCGTATGGAAGATTCCACTTTAGAAATTACAAGGACCATAATCAGATATGGATTGCGGCAGGAATTGGAATAACTCCTTTCCTTGGAATGGCTCAAGATCTTGATGGAAAAACTCGAGTCGATCTTTATTACGTTTCAAGTGATAATTTTGTGGGACTTAAAATGCTAAAAGAGATCGAAAATAAGATCAGTATATTTAGAGTAATCTCATGGCAGTCTGATAAAAATGGAAGGATAAATGCTAATGATATAAAAAAAATAAGTGGAGGACTCGATGGAAAGGAAATCCTTATTTGTGGCTCTCCAGGATTTAAGGAAAGCATTGTAAGCCAGCTCATTGAGCTGGGAATAAGGAAAAATAGAATTCATGAGGAGGCTTTTGATTTCAAATGAGACTCAAAAAATTAAAAATTATTGTTATTGTTGCAATAGTTATATTTGTGCTTTTTGTAGCTAACACAATTGCTTTTGGAAAGATGCAAGAAAATACAGCTTTAGTTGAGCCTAAAAAAGAAGGGCTGAAACTTCTTCCCCCTACATACTATGGTAGCTATGAAGATGATGGGGATGATGATTATGAGGATGATGAAGATAATGGACAAAGAGTAACTGTTACTAAAGTCAATACTAATAAATCGTCTGGTACAATCGCGAGTTCTTCTTCAAGCTCGTCTAGCTCTTCGAGCAGGACTACAATAAAAAATACGGTAACTCAAACAAGAAGAACAAGAGCTAGCTAGAAAAGCTTAATTTATTAATTTCTCTTTTAACATAATCTCACCTCGCAAAACTTTAAATATAGATGATTTAAAGGATGTTTATGGAACAAGAATATAGTCAAGAAAAAGTCTATTGCACGAAAGATCCCTCTGAGATAAACGAAATGCCAAAAAAAGAACAATTAAAGAGTGGTCTTGAAAGTGCTATAGACCACGTGGCCGTAAATTTAGACAAAATTGCAACAAACTTAAAGAGATATTTGCCCAATATTGAAACTTCTGTTCCAGAATACCAGGCTGCATTGCAGGCAATAAGGAATTACAAGCTGAAACTTATTGAGCTAATTGACAAAGCCGATATTTGAAGATTATGAAAACTGTCAATGGAAAAAATTCTGATCACAACAATACTTAAATAACCAGTTTTTATTTTTAACGTATGGGTGAAAAAAGGGGATTTAATTCTTCCGCTGTCCATGATGGCTATCACGCTAAAAAAGGCCCGGTAAATCCTCCGATTGAAGAGTCTTCTACATATGCTTTTGAGAGTTGTGATGACGGAGCGAGCAGATTTGCAAGTAAGCATAAGAAAGGTATTTATTCAAGACTTAGTAATCCAACTGTTTCGGCTCTGGAGTGTAAGATATCTAAATTAGAAAAAGGATATGGGGGAATCGCGACTGCTTCTGGCATGGCGGCAGTCAATGCAGTATATTTTCATTTCTTAGATAAAGATGCGCATGTTGTTGTGACAGCTTCTATGTATGGAACCTCTAGGACTATATTGGAAATGGAAAATTTCTACAAAAAATGGGGGGTTAGGGCAACTTTCCTAGACACCTCAAAAAGCGAAGCTGTTGAGAGAGCCGTAAATGAGAAGACTAAGCTAATTTACATTGAAACTCCCGCCAATCCAACATTATCAATAACAGACATTGAAAAAATTTCTAATATAGCTAAGAGGAATAAAATTCAGCTAGTTGTTGACAACACTTTTTGCTCCCCATATCTTCAAAGGCCGCTTGATTTTGGGGCAGATGTTGTTCTTCATTCTATGACAAAGTCTATAGGGGGGCATGCTGACGCTGTTGGAGGAATAATTGTTGCAAGGGAAGAGAAAGATTACTATAATTTAAGGAGTGTTGTTGTTAATACTGGAGGAGTACTTTCACCTCATTCTGCCGCTTTATTCTTTAAAGGGGTTAAAACATTGGGATTAAGAATGGAGAAAATGCAGGAGAATGCAATAAAGCTTGCGCAGTATCTTCAGAATCATGAAAAAGTTGAGTGGGTAATATACCCCGGCTTGGAAAATCACCCTGGAAATTATTTGATAGGAGAAGATAAGCAAATGAAGGGACCGGGTTCAATGATTTCTTTTGGAGTTAAGAACGGCTTGGAGGGAGCGAAAAGTTTCTTGAATAATCTCGAACTAATAACTCTGGCTGTCTCGCTCGGCGGAGTTGAATCTCTTGCAGAGTCTCCTGCATTGATGACTCATGCCGGCGTCCCTCGGCATGAAAGGGAAGAGGCTGGGATAAAAGATGAGCTTATAAGATTTTCAGCTGGAATTGAAAACTATGAAGACATGCAAGAAGATGTTAAGAAGGCGTTGAGAAGAGTTTGAAACTTTAAGAAATCCTTAAAAACATCTCTTTTTCTGACATGAAAATTGAAGATCTGCGAAGGATATCATGGTTGGGACGGCCTAAAAGGTGAACCTCCACACAGCAAGCTGTGTGGCATCTAGATAAACTCAAATAGTTTCAGTTGTTCAATTTTCCTTCCTTGTTTTTTTATGTAATCTCGAATAATATCGGCATTAACTCCTTCGCCAACTGTTGCAACATAACCCCCATCACTCCAAAACTCTCCACCATACAAATCCTCCTTAATCTCCGTATTATCTTCAAACATCTTTATTGCTGTTATGCTTTTTACAATTTGAAATATCTTTGATGCAGAATATTTTGGCACAGATTGAATCATAAAATGTACATGGTCTTCATCAAATCCAATTGTTTCGAATTTCACATAATATCTCTTTTCTATATCCTCACAAGTTTTCTTTATTGTTTCAGTATATTTTTCATTGAGAAATAGGTCTTTTCTATATTTGATGCAAAAAACAAAATGATATTTTATTCTGAAAACTTTATGGCTTGCCCTGCATAATTCATTTTCCATTCCTCTGGAAGAAGTAGAACGTTTAATAGTTTTTCTTTAGTTTTCACCCTACAGCAAGCTGTAGGGTATAACGATTAATTAAGAAAGATACGAAACAGCATTAATTATTATGCTAAAGATGTTTCTGTTGGTGAGTCAAAAGAAGTTTTGGAGAGAATAATGAAATTGCGAGAAGAGATAATAATCTTATTGGAAAAGTGAGTGAGGTTCGTTTTGGTTTGATGGATGTTTAAGAGAAAATGTGTTTAATTTTTGGAGATTATAGTCAATAATCATGGTTATCTTCCAAGATTCCTTTTTCTTTTTTTGAAATCTTCTATCGCCTCTCTTAAGTGCTTTATGTCGAAATCTGGGAAAGGAGTGTTTGTAAAGTAAAGTTCGGAATAAATTGATTGGAACGGCATAAATCCAGAAAGCCTTTTTTCACCGCCTGTTCTTATTATTAAATCTGGATCTGGAATTTCTTTAGTGTCTAATATTTTCTTGAATGAATTTTCGTTAACTTTTTTCTTATTTTTTATTGCCTTATTTACTGCCCTTATTATCTCATCTCTTCCGCCGTAGTTTAAGCACAGGATGAATGTAAAACCTTTAAAATTTCTTGTTTTTTTCTCAAGTTTTTTAATCTTATCGAGAATTGTCTTTGGAATTTTGTTTTTATTTCCAATATGGATAAAATGGTATTTGTCTCCTTCAGCATGTTTAATTGAAGAATCAATAAAATCTTCTATTATTCTGAACGCAAGTTTTACTTCGTTTTTATTTCTTTTCCAATTTTCCGTTGAAAAAGCCCAGATTGAAATATACTCCACCCCGCATTTTTTGGCTTCTTCTCCAAGCTTCTTAGCTTTTTCATAACTTCCTGCAGCTTTGTAAGTGCTTAGAAGCGAGAATTTTTTACTTTTTGCCCACCTTCTATTTCCGTCAGGGATTATAGCAATATGTTTGGGAATCATCACTAAACGGGAGTATTTTACCTCTTTTAAAGCTTATTTAGATTAGATACTTTGATTGTAGAAAGAGGGTATAATCTCTTTGTTATTCACTGATTTTTGCTAGATTTTATATTACTTTTTTAGATGCGATGGCATTTCAGAAGTCTTATTCTAGACCACAATAAAGTTTAAATAAACTGAAACACAGCTTAATATTATGGAAAGAGCATATAAGCCAACAAGTGAGCAAGAAGATATATTAGAGATTAGCTCTGTTTTGGAAAACGCGCCATATCTCTTGAATGAAGGAGAAAAATATGTGGGTGCAGGAAAATCCAAATCAGGAACTTGTAATTGTGCAAGCAGCAAATCTTCTGGTGGAACTTGTAGGGCCTTAAGTTTGGAAAATTCAGTTTCCGAATAATTTTGATATGGACAAGATTTATGACTCATTAGTAAGAGTCGGATTGTCGTCTACTCCTAGAGAAGTTCCTCTTTTTACAGATGAACCTAAATTTTATAATTGTTTTACTGTTCCTAATGAGGATGCTGGTAGGAGGTATAATGTTGAAGATATTTATGGCCAGGGATTTGATTCAAATAGAGAAACTTCCAAAGTTAAATCAGTAGGAGAGATGCTAGAAAGACTTTGTTTGAGCAATCCTCAAGAGAATTTTATAGTAAGTCATTTTATAGAAAATGGCGATTTTATTCGCCCTTCTTTATTCTTTTGTTACTCTAGAGAACAAACATCTAACATAAATGAAAAGAAAAGAGAACTTGATAAGGGAGAGTATAGGTGGATAAAAGCTAAAAAAATGTCAGGAGGACAAGTAGTTTATGTTCCTGCTCAGATGGTCTTTTTATCTAAAAAATTTAGTGATGAATACGCGTTAAGAAAAGAGCAAATAAGCACGGGTGCCGCTTTTGGAAAAATAGGCACAAGAAGAGCCTTCAAAACAGGCTTCTTAGAATCTGTGGAAAGAGATGCAATCATGTCTTTTTATCTTAAGAGAATTGAAGGAAGAAAAATGTTTGATTTTTCAGAAGAGATAAGTGAATTATTGGATTATTTAAGAAGATATCAACTTGAAACTCACGTGTTTGATGTTACTACAGATTTGGAAATCCCTAGTGTTCTCGCATTAACTTTAGATTATACTGGTTTGGGGGAGGCCGTTAATGTAGGATCAAGTTCAGATTTAAGTTATGGAAAAGCTGTTAAAAAAGCTATAACTGAGTCAATTCAGTGCAGAAGGATAGGGAGATCATCAAAAAAATTTTTGCAGGCAAAACCAATAGATGAGTCTGAAATAAATTCTTTGGAGGATAGATTAATCTATTGGAGAGATTTAGATAGAATAGAAAATGTTAGACATCTCATAGAAGAAAGGCCACACCTTTCATTCCAAAGCCTTACAAGAAAGCAAATTAGTTTAAGACAGGCCGTGAATAATGTCTTATCAAGAAATTTTAATATCTTAGTTGTAGACATAAATTTACCTGAAATAAGAAAACAAGGATTTGAAACTCTTAAAGTAGTTATCCCCGAGCTTCACCCTCTTTATTTAGATGAAAGAGCTAAAGCCCTCTATAGTGTCCATCATGGAGAAATTAAAAATGATTCAATGCTTAAACCACATCCAGTAACGTAAAATGCTTAAAGAAACCAGAAATTTTTACAAGAAAACGAAACTCTATCCAGATTTAGAAGGAACTGTAGAGGAAACTTATAATATTACACACATAGAAGTGTTTAGAAAATCTTATCCTCGACTGCCTTCAGTACAACTTCAAGAAGTGAATAGAAGAGATAGCGAATTTGAAGCCTTGCTAGATCATAGAGAATCACATAGAAATTTTTTAGACTCTCCGATTTCTCTCGTAGAATTATCTAAGATTATAGGATCTTGTAGAATTGTAGATTCTAAAAGAAAACCAGAAAGAAGAACGTATCCCTCTGGAGGAGCCAGATTCCCAGTAGAATTATATGTTATCTCTTATAATGTAGATGGATTAAAACAAGGAGCACATCATTATAACATGAAAGATAATAGCCTCGAATTGCTCTTAGAAAAAGACTTAAAAAAACAGAGAAGAGAATTAATCTCTCCTTACCTTGAAAATCCTGCAGCTACAATCATTTTTACATCTGTTATTGCAAGATCTGAAGTAAAATATGGTTTGAGAGCTTATCCTTATTCATTAATTGAAGCAGGACATATGGGGCAAAATATTCAGTTAGCTGCATCTGAAATAGGAATTGGCTCCTGTTCTGTAAGTGGATTTGTGGATGATACTGTTAAAAAGATACTTGACTTAACAGATGATGAAATACCAATCTATAGCATTAGCATAGGGAAAGCCAAAAAGGGATAAAAATGGGAAAAGACAATAATGAAATTTTTGAGTTGCACAATTATTTAAATACAAATAGTTCTTCTGAATTGGTTGTAGAAGAAATTGTGAAGAATATTCCGGATTTAGAAGATATTGGGTTTGCAGGGTGTTTGGAAAAAGATTGGTTAAAAACACTCTTAAAAGGATTTATCCTTGACAAAAACAGCGATAATCAACATTATTCATACAATCCTGAATATGAAAAGAAGGTTAGAGAAATTTGTGAAGAAACCCTAAAACAATGTAAAGGATATATAAATAAAAAAATTCATATTTTTTTATTCCCAACTTTTAGCAAATTTGTTATAGAAAAAATGGGTGGGGTGAATGGATTTTCTAGTTGGCACGGTACTCTCTGGATATTCGTAAATTTTGTTAGAGGTTGGGAAGACTCTTTAAAAGAAACAATTGTTCATGAATTGGCTCACGCTGTATCTCCGTTTTATAAAGGAGGAGATTTTGTAATTGGTTATGGATTGATTTTAGATGGAATAGCAGAGCATTTTAAGGATTACATTATTCCCAACAAAAGATCTTCTTGGACACAAGCAATTTCTGAGAAAAAAGCTTGGGAAATGTTTAGGGAACTTAAAGACTCACTAACAATAAAAGATTTTAATAAATATAATGAGTTATTCTACGGAACAGGAAAGTACCCTCTATGGGCAGGCTATACTATTGGATATTATTTAGTTAAAGAATATCTGAAAAAACAAAGATATATTGATTGGAATGGTCTTTTAAGAAAAAATCCTAAAGATATTTTAAAAGAAATTGAACACCAATAAAGATAAATCTCTCCACACTTCTTTATTTCCCTCATTCAACTATCTCCGCTCAATCCCAGAATAAGTTATTGATTGTTTTGCTTATTCAATGATTTCGCCCCAGCCGATCAATCTCCAGTGGCTGTTTATGTTTCTTGCAATGCCCGTGTTTTCCCCTTTTAATGGCACTATTGGAATGTTTAATGCAAGCTCTACATCGTTTCCCGTTATTTTTTCAACACTTCCCACCGTTATTGTTGTGTTTACACTCAACATCAATAACTCTTTTGTTTTTAGTGGATCGACTTTTTTATGTCCTTCAGCTCCGAAAACTTCTTCGAATAAATTGTATTTTATCTTAATCTTGCTTGTTATTTCAGGAAGATTTCCAGGGCAGGATACAAGGCTTCCATTTAATGAATCGGCTTTTGTAAGAGAAGGATCTAAGGATGTTTCAATCGAGATGCTAGCTCCTGGCGTTATTTTGCCTAGCGATTTAGAACCCTTATGAAGGGAGAGGATTTTAGTTTTTAAAGGAGTATATATTTGTTGATGAGCCTTTTCCATAAATATTCCTGGTTTTATCTCGAGTTCATCTCCAACCTTTAAAATTCCTTGTTTTAATATTCCTCCCAAGACTCCTCCTTTAAGATTTTTTATATCTGTTCCTGGTTTGTTAATATCAAAACTTCTTGCAATCAAGAAGATTGGCTTGCTTTCCGTGTTTCTTTTTGGAATTTCGATTTTAGTTAATTCTTCGAGAATTTTGTCAATGTTAACCTCTTGCTGGGCGGATACCGGGATTATTGGCGAGTCTTGAGCTATTGTTCCCTTAACAAATTCTTTTATTTCATTATAGTTTTTTAATGCCTGTTCTTTGCTTACAAGATCAATTTTATTTTGAACTATTATTATATTCTTTATTTTTTTGGCTTGAAGGGCCATAAAATGCTCTTGTGTCTGAGGTTTGATGCCTTCATTTGCAGCTATTACAAGCACAGCAGCATCAATAATTGCTGCTCCAGAAAGCATTGTTGCCATAAGCATTTCGTGTCCTGGAGCGTCAATGAAACTTACATATCTTTGAGGGGTTCCTTTTCCAGAAGTGTTGTACGAGTCTTTGTCTTTGTAGATTGTTATTTCGGCGTATCCTAACTTAATTGTGATTCCCCTCTTTAATTCTTCTGAGTGAGTGTCTGCGAATTTTCCGGTTAATTTGCTCAAAAGTGTTGTTTTTCCGTGGTCAATGTGACCAACTACGCCGACATTTATCTCCGGAAGCTCCGATTCTTTATCTTCTTTGTTCATAAAATAAAAGATGAGAAGAAGTTTTTAAAGGTTGTTGAAAACCTCCTGCGGGTTTTCATCCAGCGGCCAACCGAATCTTTTCTTTGCCTCCGATGGATTCGGATTAAAACATGCTTGTTTTGGGAACCTTTTCTAAAGGTTCATTTGTATCCCTCAAGCAACTTCCTTTCATTGTCTCTGATGAAAGTTTTTAAAGGCTGTTAGTCAATTTTTCCACTTTATGTATTCGCTTGCAAGACCTGACATTAGGCCGAGCGAAAACGAAGAAGGGATGATATAATGCATCATAACATCATTGGTTTTTCCTTTGTGCATCATATATCCTGTGACTCCTCGCCCTATTGCCATAGAGACTATTGTTGTAGCTTCTAACACCTTAATTAAATTCTTTGACATCAGTTGCTTAAGAAATGGTGATTTTTGGGGGTTTAAGTTCTGCTTAGACATCACTTTTTTATTGAGATAGTTTACTCTTTATTATTTCCTAGAATATCTGATACTGTTGAGCTGCTCAGTACTTTGCCCAAGCCACTTCTTTGGGGCCTTATGGGTTTTAGTTGTTTTTCATCAATGTCTAAGATTTCTCCTGTTTCGTAATCAAGTACAT
>Ga0209541_10015665_pt1 | contig 11295 bp, 13 predicted proteins | sample RifCSPlowO2_01_FD_184027 | JGI IMG/M metagenome (GOLD analysis project Ga0209541, IMG submission 184027) | Groundwater microbial communities from Rifle, Colorado - Rifle CSP2_plank lowO2_0.1 (SPAdes) (version 2) | ecosystem: Environmental > Aquatic > Deep subsurface > Groundwater | place...
ATTTAATCCTGATCGCTCCGGCGACGGCTAACTTGCTGGCAAAGTTGGCCCACGGCCTGGCCGACGATTATTTGACGACATTAGTTTTAGCCACTAAAGCGCCGGTAATTGTTTGCCCGGCCATGAATGTCAACATGTGGCGGCATCCGGCGGTCAAAGAGAATTTAGCCAAGGTTAAACAGTTGGGCTATGAAGTGATTAATCCGGTTTCGGGAATGCTGGCTTGCGGCTATGAGGGCTTGGGCCGGCTGGTGGAGTTGGAAAAGATTGTTGCTGTTGTCAAAGAGCGGTTAGCAATCAGTGGCAGCTTGCGGGGCAAAAAAATCCTGGTGACGGCCGGGCCGACCCGTGAGCCGATCGACGCGGTCCGGTTTATCACCAATAACAGCAGCGGCAAGATGGGAGTGGCTTTGGCCGAAGCGGCCGCCAGGAGGGGTGCCCAAGTTAAGTTATTAATGGGCCAAAAAGATTTTGTGTCTGCTCAGGATTTATTGGCCCTAGTTAAACAGCACGCGCCAAATTTCGACATTATCTTTCACACCGCCGCCGTAGGGGACTATAGCCCCGAGCTTAAGTCGAGGGGTAAATTATCAAGTCGTCGACCAGTTGTTTTGCGCCTGGAAACCCAAGTAAAAATTTTGGAGCAAATTAAAAAATATAATCCAAAAATAACGGTGATCGGTTTTAAGGCTGAATTTGGATTGCCCAATAAATTAACCGTCCAGTCCGGGGCCGACGTCACGGTTTATAATGACGTTTCCCGGCCAGACATCGGTTTTGGATCAGACGATAATGAAGTTACCTTGGTATTACCACGTTCAGTTTACATGAACGTGGAGAAAGCGCCGAAAGCAGTCGTCGCAGGTCAGCTTTTAGATTATTTGTGCCGTTACTATCATTGGTAATGGTTTGGTACGGGATCCGCGGCGCTTCAAACAGGCTGTCCATGGTTTTGACATAAGTTTCGTTCCAGGGGTAATCGGCCCGCTCGCGTCGGCGCCGGTAGCGCAGTGAAGTTTTTGTTTGCACCAAGATAAATTTGGCCTGAGGCAGTTTCTTTAGCAATCTCCGGCGGTATTTATCTTTAATAAAAGTCTGGGCCACAACCAGCTTATCGTGGTTGTAGCAGAGCCGTTCAATTGAGCGAATCAGCTGGGTGATAAACCGGTGGCGCATTTGGTCATTAATTGGTTGCATTGAATGCAGCGCCTGTTTCATTTCATCGGTCAAATCGCTATCGCCGTCGTAAAAAAAATAGCCAAACTCTTTTGCTAGCAACTTACCAACATAGGTCTTGCCCGCGCCGGTCGGGCCAAAGAGGATGATTAGAGGCATAAAGTTACTTTTCCTGCATGTAATCAACAACAACATTGATTATTTTTTTTACCGTTGGGTTGCAATTTTTGAAATAAATTAAGTCTAAGACTTCTCCCTGGGTGTCTCTAATCAGTTCACTGAGCAGCGCATGAATAAATGATTGGGTGGCGTCATCAACTTTGGCAAAGTCTAATTTTGTTTTCAGACCGGCTTTTACCCGCGGCCACAAGATATTTTGGCGTATTTGTTGCGCTTTATCTTTGTCTTCGGCAAATTCGCCTATTAGGTGGTACAGGCGGATAGTTTTGTGGTTTTGTTTCAGATGAATTTCGCTTTTCTTTTATAGTACTGTTTTTTTCTTTCCCTGATGGTTTTTTGGACAATATCGTATATTAAATTTAACAGGTTGTTAAATTCCTGTCGATTGTCTAGATTTAGATCGACACCGACGACTGTCCCTTGCCAGTAAGGAAATTTATTGTCTTTAGAGTGTTTGTCTCGAAAAGGATCGGCATATAGACGCACCTTTTTGGGTAGAGAAGTCTTGAGTAGTTTATACATTCCGCTGCCGGAATAAATCATGAAAAAATCACGATTGACCTTGGTAATGGATTTAATAAAGAATAACCCGGCGCCCATGTTCTGTTCTGTACCCCCAATACGTCTAGTGGTACCGGTAATGCCCGGGGTAAGCGCTAATTGTATGGATTCTAAGTCTTCCTTGACAGGATAAACGGCAGAGATAGTTTTTTTTATGCCTACGCCTCTGTCGACAATACCCAGCCTGATCGTATTGCTTTTTTTATAATATTGGGCGCAGAGAATCGCTCCGGTTTTTGATTGCGAGTGTTCAAATACATTGCGGGTTAATTCGCTGATGATGTAGCGGATTGGTTTCGCCTGCTTGGGCTGAAGATGCAGCAGGGGAACCATATCTTCTATAAAGTGACTTAAGGTTTTTTGATCTGTAATTTGGGTGAGTGGAATAAATCTGCCCGCCGGTTCATGCTCAATGATTTTTATATCCGACCTAATTTTAAGAAGTTTAAATAGCCCCATTCTTTTAAGGTAGTGCCTGGATTTGGCTTCCAATTTATTGAAGCTGATGTTTTGGGGTTGACAATCAAGTCCAAGAGCGGCCACCATACACAGAACCACCGGGTGGACGGAGATCCATTGTTTGTGGGCGGAAATTTCCAGCTTTTCCGAATGTGACGCCTGGAAAGAACTAAGAAATGGGTCAATGTTTCCCAGCCAGGCGCTGTTGGGAAGATGTATTCTCATACTAAGGAAATTTTACCGGGAATCCCGGTATTTGTCAATATTTACTAAAATTAACCGTAATCCAGGTAGGAAGTGATAAGTGCAGGGTTGGTGGACTATATCAGGACTTGGTTTAGAGATTCTTTCATTTTACCTGAATTAACTTTATAATACCTCTAACCTGCCAGATTGGCGGGTTATTTTATATGGCAAAAGAAAGGATACAATTAGGGGCTCAGGAAATTATTCCTGGGAGTTGGTTTACTGCAGAAGCATTGTCGCTAACTTCAGAATCAGTAACTGTCGGAGGAAATGTTGAAGGAATAAGGGGTGGAGGTTTTTATGGCAAGGTCATGTTATTTGAGAAAGAAGTAATTAAAATCACAGAGCCTGATTCTTGGCATAAATTATGGCGCCATATTAATTGGGGATTATCTCCGTTTCCATCGCAAAGCAATGAGTTAGCAGCTCAACTAGATTTTCTTGCGGGCAGAATTATTAACAGAGTAGTGCCGGAGGTTACTGATGGTAGAGTAGTAACTCCTGACGCGATTGGCTATGTAGATTTAGAAAAGATAGGCTTTGGGCAAGTGATAGAAAGGATGAGAGGGAGAGGAGCTCGTTTTTATCCAGAATCAGAGAATGATATTTTTAATCAAACAAGACAACAAATATGGGAACTAGGCATAGCTTTAGGTTTAGAACAAGTTGCTCAAGTCCATCCAGACAACCCTTTTGGTAAACCAAATTTATGGACAACGGATGATGGCCAGATGATTTGGCTGGATGTGTTACCGGCAATTAAACACACTGGTTGGGTGTGGCCAGCGTTTAACTTTAAATTTCATAAAGATGTACGGGAAAGGGTAGGCGGCGGAGAAGAGACTTTTAATAGGATACACACAGATAGATTAAGGAAGTTTTTGGGTAATCGTTCAGAGGAATTATCTGGGAACCTTAGTTATAGAGGATGCAGTTAGTAGAAGACTTATTTCTTCAGGTAAAGGAGAAGAGTTAATGCATTCTGATACTGCCTATATAGCTTTTCTTGCCGGAACTGTGGTGAAACCGGCTTTAGGTGCTTTTATGGAGTTTATTAGCAATACGCACATATATCGTGCTTTTACAGACAGGCAATTTCAGGCAGATATAGTGAGATTTGGCCGCGACCCGATGTTTCGAAGACAGAAGTTTATTGAACACACGATTCTTAACGGTGCTAGGGAGGCATACAATTTAGGATTAATTAACGAGAGAGAATGGGAAGGGGCTTGGGATGTTCTAAGCCAGCCAGCCAGCTATCTCAAAAACAGAGGCGAAAGTTAGCGTCAACTTATTTAGGCCTGCAAGCGTGGTATACCATTAGCAGTAATATTATTAATGCAGTATCCATTCCTTTGATAGCCAGTTCTATAGTGGCTGAGAATCCTGGGGTCAGGTTAGCTTTAGGTTTGTTTGTTGATATTGTAGTGCCACCTGTAGTTAGAATGGCATCAACTTTAGCTGTAAGTCTGATGACTAAGCAGGAGTTAAAGACAGCCATTAAAGTGTCTGCTTTACCAAAATTAGGAGGTTATTTAGCTGTACCAGCAGATATGGCCCACCGCTTTGGTAATCGGTCAGAAATGATCTGGCATTATACCAAGCGGGGATTAATTGCTTCTCTATCAAAGGTATTGCGGCCTTGGGGAGGCTGGAATAGTGATTTGGAAGCCACTTTATGGGAGAAGTTAAGAGTAGAGAGTTGGTAAATTTTGCAGGGGTTGGTGGATTACGTCAGGGCGTGGTTTAGAGAGTAAATTTAAGAGTGTTTTCGAGCATTCGGTGAAGACGTTTCCAGCCAGCCGTAGTTTTAAAATACTTTTCGCAGTTGATAGCATCTTGTCTATTTTTAAAACCAGAGTAAAAAATTAATTCATAAGGGGTGTCAAGTACCCCGTTTAGGGAGACGGTTTTCTGAGACTTTGGCGGCATAAACGGCCGGCGGCATTTTGAGAGCGGTGTGGATCCGGTCCTGGTTGTAGTAGCGGATTTGGGAGTAAATTTCCTCCATGAGTTCGGCGATTGAGTTAAACCGGTTAACATCCCCGAACTCGTCTTTAAACCGGCCAAAGAAGCTTTCCTTGTAGCCGTTTTGCCAGGGAGAGGCTTTATCTGAGACGGAGATTTTAACGCCTTTACTTTGGAGGAAATTAATCACCGCCTCCGCCATAAACTCGGTTCCTTGGTCAGAGTGGAAGATCAAAGAAACCGTACCGGTAATGAGGATAGCCATCTTTAAAGCGGCTAATACCAACCGGCTGTCATGGTGACGGCCAAAGGCAAACCCGACTACCTGCCGGGTAAAGATATCCTCGATGGTAGCCAGATACCAGAACCGGCCCTGAAAGAAAACATAGCTGACATCACTGCACCATACCTGGTTAATGCCGATGACGGTGAGATTTTTAATTAAGTTGGTGAATGGACAGTGGAATACCGACCGGGTGCAGTAGTGGCGCCGGATTTTCCTCCGGGGTGGTTTAATGCCGAACTTGTGCATTACTCTTAAAATCCGTTTGTGGTTTATTCCCAGGTGCCAGGCCAGGCGGCGGTGGCCGTAGGCGGGATGGAGTCGGTGGGCTGCCTCGATCTGCTGCTTTAACACCTCGTCCTTTGTCTCCAGTTTTGACTGCCGGTTTAGGTGTTTGTAGCTTATTTTTAGGGCCTGGGTGACGGCGCGGCGGCTAGTTGAGAAGCGGGCCATTTCTGCCTTTTTTTCCCCACTTTAACTCCAAGGTAACTTCACCTAAAAGCCGTTTGAGCTCCTGGTTTTCCCGTTTGACGTACCGTAACACAATTACCTGGACACTTTGGCAGTAAATATATGAACGGTTACGGCCTGCGGTATCTTCTGCCTAGAATACCGCATATGCATCAGTGTATTAAATCCCGCTGGGTGGCAGAAAAGATGCTCTGGGTAACTGCCTACCAGGAGGGTAAAAACGTTAGCAGTATTGCCCAGAGTGCCAAGGTCAAGCGGGACACGATCTACAAGTGGCTCAGGCGCTACCAGGCTGAGGGCATTACCGGCTTGATACCCAAACGGCCGGGCGCTCCCACCGGTTTTCACCCCTCCAGGATTGAGCTAAAAGTGATCGACAGAATTGTTGACTGTTACCGCGAGAGTCATGACGGCCCGAGGCAGATAGCCGCCAAGTTAAAACGGGAAGGGATTAGTCTCTGTCACATGACCGCCTACCGGCACTTGGTCAAAAAAGGCTGGATTGTTCCCCAAAAGAAAAGGCGGAGAAAAGAGGCTAAGCTCCATGTCTGTGACTACCCGGGAGAGGAACTCCAACTGGACGTGATGCACGTTGACCCGTTGCCGGGGACGGAAGACCCTAGGGGTAAATCCCGGCAGGGATTTCATTACCAATATACTTTGGTTGACGACTGTACCCGGATCCAGTATGCCGGTCTTTTTGCCAGATTGTCCCAGGATAATACCTGCCTTTTTTTGGAAGCAATGCTGGATAAAGCTCCGTTTGGCTTTAACCGGATCCGCATGGATAACGGGGTTGAGTTTCAAACCCGGGTGAGTAAATTCCTGGAAGCCAGAAAGATCAGCTACATTCACAACCGGCCGTCACGGCCGGACCAGAACGGCAAGGTGGAACGGGCGCACCGGACTGACACCCAGGAGTTTTACTTAAGAAGCGAGGCTGATAGTTTTGAAAGGAGGCAATCGGGATTAAAACAGTTTCTGCTATATTACAATAACCAGAGACCGCACTGGGGTTTAGGTATGCAGGGTAAAACACCGCTAGAAAAATTACAAAGTTTTAAGGAGTACCAAACTGTCCACTTAATTGTGTGATACTACCGGTTTTCCCGTTTGAGCTTGTTGTATTTAAGAATGGAGACGGAGTCGTCACCGCCGTCTTTAGCCAACCAGCCGTAGATAGTTTTAACGCTGATGCCGTACTGTTGGGCCAGAGCGGCCACCTTTTCTCCGGCTTTGGCCTTGGCAGTGACTTCTTCCCGAATCTCCTTGGGAATCCTGGTAAACATGATTTGTACCCCTTTCTGCTGCTGATTTTAGCTTAAAAAGCTTCAGACAACAGTCTCACTATACGGGGTACCGGTCAGGGGCGAATGGTTTAGTTGCTTTATTTTGTTTGGAATTATGAGATTTTAATCTTGCTTTTAAATTAGAAGTACATCCAAGATAAAGTTTAGAATTGATTTGGCTTTGGAGAATATAGAAATAGTACATTGCGGATACAATTATACAAGTTAATTGTATCTTGCAGGCCACAGTTCAGGCTCATCATTATTTATAGTGGCTACGCCACGTTCACGAATGTAATGAGCTGAACGTGGCAGGGGTGATAGGTTTCGAACCTATGGCCTTCCGTTTTGGAGACGGACGCTCTGCCAGCTGAGCTACACCCCTAAACATAACTATTTTAGCATATGCTATCCTTAGATTATGCGCGATTACGGCCAGAAGCACCAGGCGCTCTACCTTTTATCCTTGGTGATTTTGTTCTGGGCGGTATTTGACGGCATTACCACTTATATAACGCCCCTGGTTTTGACCCAAGGTGGTTTGTCTAAAACCGCTATGGGTTTGATCATCGGCAGTTCTTCAATTTTCGGCGCCGGCTTTGATTTTTTGATGTGTAAACTGTTTAAAAACAGTTATTACCGCCGGATATTTTTAGCCATGTTTGCCTTTAGTTTTTTCTATCTATTGGCTTTAGCGGCGGCTAAAACACCTTGGTTATTCCTGCTGGCGATGGTGCTGTGGGGAGTTTATTACGATTTAAAAAATTTCGGCTCGTTTGACTTTGTTGTCCGGTTTACCAAAATCCAAGAGCACAGTTCCAGTTTTGGGGTGATATCTGTTTTTCAGGCTGGCGGTTATCTGCTGGCGCCCATCATTGCCGGGCTCTTGATTGGTGACACCGTTGGCATTAGTCCGTTTATTGTCTCGGGGGGTTTTCTCATAGTCGCCTTTGTGATTTTGCTGGGCTTGTTTAGCCGGGAGTCGGCTTACACGCAGGAGGAGCTAGAGCCACAATATCGTTACCGGGGGATTCTTTACGAACTCAAACTCTGGCGCCGGTTGGATCGGGTGTTGTTGCCGGTTTTGGTAATGGTGGCGATGCTTAACATTATCGACGCTTTTTTCTGGACAATCGGGCCGCTGCTCGCGGAAAGTTTTACTTCAATGCACCAATTTGCCGGTGTCTTTATGGCTGCTTACGAACTGCCGGTGCTGTTGGTTGGCTGGCTGGTGGGTTCGGTGACCAGAAAATTCGGCAAAAAACGAACCGCGTTTTTGTCGCTTCTCACCGGTTCGTTGGTCCTGATTATGCTGGGTTATTTGACCGAGCCGCTGTTGATGATTGCGGCGGTGTTTTTCTCCTCGATGCTGCTGACTTTAGCCTGGCCGGCACTGCGGGCCGCTTTTGCCGATTATATTAACGAAACCGGCAAGTACGAAAAAGAGATCGAGGGATTAGAGGATTTATACACTAATATTGGTTATGTCCTCGGCCCGGCGCTGGCGGGGTTTCTGGCCGACCAGTTGGGGAATGCCAAGACCTTTAGCGTTATTGGCGCGGTTGGGGTAATCACGGCATTAATTCTTTGGAAAATTACACCAAAAAAGATTGTCGTATCAATCTAATGTGGACCCGAGGAGAATCGAACTCCTAACCTCTTGCATGCCATGCAAGCGCTCTACCAATTGAGCTACGGGCCCGGACAAATTATTTCAATTTGGTTGATTCTTTGTGCGGCGTGTGCTGGCGGCAGTGCCGGCAATATTTTTGCAGCGTCAACTTTTCCGGAACGTTGGTTTTATTTTTTTGGTTAATATAGTTTTGCGATTTGCACACCGAGCAAACCAGAGCGATTAAGCCCCGCGAACCCTTTTTTGCCATAAATAATTATACTCCTTTCTTTTAGAGCCGCCTCCGGGATTCGAACCCGGGACCCCGCCCTTACCATGGGCGTGCTCTGCCAACTGAGCTAAAGCGGCACAAGTGATTCTAACACCTCTTGCCAGTTTTTACAGGGAACAATATTAATATCGCCGCGCGGGGCCTGGTCGTGATAGTCATACAAATACAAAGTGCCGGGGTAATGTTTGGATAAATCTTTGGCCAGCTGGGGATGATCGTCGACCATGCCGACTACCTGGGGGTAGAGATATTCCAGGACCTTGGCTTTCCAAGCCAGGTTCTCCGGCAATCTGACAGAGGCCGGCCGGTAAATAATTTCGGCTTTGGGGAAACCGTGTTTTTCCAACCAATTGCGGGTCGCCGCCAAAATACCTTTGGGCCGGGCAGTTAAATAAACTACGATCGGCACCAGCTTGTGAATTTTTTCGACAACATGATTGGCGTTTTTAATCAGCGGCAGTTTAAAGTGCCAGTTTTCATCGTAGCGGACGCTTTCTTCCCATTTGCGGATCGCCGGGCTGTTCCAGTAGGGGGCGTTGTAGGAGTAGCGGTATTTTTGTTTGACTTCCTCCACCGATAAATTCTCCGGGTTGCCGAAATGTTTTTGTATCCCGATAATCCAGGCGTCGCCGGACTGGGCCAAGGTATCGTCAATGTCCAAGGCAAGGCCTTTTAATTTTTTGGATTTAAGCCGGTGTTTTAATTGAACAATAAATGGATTCATAGAAAATGTGCTGGGACCAGGATTCGGACCTGGGTAGGCTTGCGCCGTTGGTTTTACAGACCAATGTGTTTGACCGCTCCACCATCCCAGCAATAGATCTATTTTATCAGATTTTTATGAGTGCAGTTTTGATAAGAGATAAAATTACCACGACAGATTTAGTTAAAGCCAAAGAAGACTATGGCGATTATATTAAGGTGGTTGTCAACGTTGAGACAAAAGCGATGGCCATCGGTGGCCAGTGGCATGCTGACGGAGAAAAATTACTGCTTGATGAGGGTAGTCAACAGAGTAATCTTTGGGGCGGGGGCATAAAACTAACTACCAAAACCATTGACTACACCGCCTTAATCAACATTCGCGCTCAAGTCAATCCGAGCCACGTAATTATGGATGCTAAAATAAGAGCAGTATTTGACCAAATTATTAAGGATAAATTTAATTTATGAATGATAGACTCAATTTATCAGCCGACTTAATGCGTATTGGCGAGTGGTTGTACAAGGGAGAAAATGAGTTGGCCGATCAATTCTTAAGTAGCAACAAAGCCATTGCCCGGCGGTTAAAGCTTGACGAGTGGTGGCAGAAGATTCAGGGGCGTGAGGGCGGGCAAAAACGGGCGGCGGAAAGAGCCTTAACTTTGGCGGCAATTTTGGCTTAGATTTTTTCCTTGAGCCGGAGGTGGGTGTCGAACCCACGGCACCCAGTTTACAAAACTGGTGCTCTACCGCTGAGCTACTCCGGCGGTATTAGCACCATTTTACTACAAAACTACCCCACTTGGCCGTTGGTGAAAAGTTGTCCCCAAGAAAAGGTCTTAGGGTGGGTAGGCTATCCGGCAAGCCTCAGCTTTTCGGAATTTTTGCCTCCCGTACAAAAATTGTTGAGGAAAAAACCTTTTCACTTGTCAACGGGCCCCGCAGGGCAGTAAGATCATTATAGCAGTTTGTCAAGTATAAGGAGATAGTATATTATGCCGGATATGCCAAAAACAGAAATTGAAGGATTGGAAAGACGAAAGGACATTGCTTTTGGAGCGGCTCTGGCTACTCAGAAAATAATCAAAGCAGTTGAAACAAACATTCCCGAAACAGAGAGACAAAAAGGTTGGAGAGATCAGTTTGCAAAAGACACAGGGGATTTGTTTATCGATAAAGAAGTAAAGTCTAATATCGATTCTTTAACGCAAATCCCTAACAGAAGGGCTTTATACGATAGATTAGGAGTAGAAGTTGATAGGGCTAAGCGTTTTAAGCATTCATTAGCAGTGATAATGATGGACGTTGATGGATTTAAAACAGTGAATGATAGGTATGGCCATGAAGTCGGAGACCGGGTTTTACAAAAGACAGCCAAGTTATTAGAGGCAGATATAAGAACTTCAGATTATTTAGGTCGTTATGGCGGCGATGAATTTGTGCTTATACTGCCGGAGACGGAAAGAGACCAAATTTTGAAACGAACAGATAGATTAAGGCTAAAAATAGAGAAAAAGTTTGAAGAATACAATTTAAGTGCCTGTTTTGGTTTAGCGGTGCTGGGAGAAGGCTATCAAACAGTTGATGAAATAATGCGTGCAGCTGATGAAGCAATGTACTTTGTTAAGAATGATAGTAAAAATGGCGTTGGGTTTAGAGGCAGTAATGGGCAGCTGAAAGTATTAAAGTAAAAACTGAGTAATTAAATTTATCACCGGCAGGATGAGGTTAATCGCCAGGGACGAGCCGCCGATGGGGATAATCAGCAAAATCAGTAAAATCGTCCCGTAGCGGCCCATAAAGTCGTTGTATTCGTCGGCCCATTCCCGGGGCAAAATCCCGTACAAAATCTTGGCCCCGTCCAAGGGCGGCACCGGCAGGAGATTAAAAATCGCCAAATTAATATTTATTAAGATTACAGGATATAAGAATATAGAGAATAGCGGGGAGGGAGAGAATTTTAAAACCAGCGACAAAACCGTCGCCAGAATCAAATTAATCGCCGGTCCGGCCAGAGAAATCACGGCCGCGTCGCGGCGGGGATGGCGCAGGTTGT
>Ga0209541_10015668_pt1 | contig 11293 bp, 14 predicted proteins | sample RifCSPlowO2_01_FD_184027 | JGI IMG/M metagenome (GOLD analysis project Ga0209541, IMG submission 184027) | Groundwater microbial communities from Rifle, Colorado - Rifle CSP2_plank lowO2_0.1 (SPAdes) (version 2) | ecosystem: Environmental > Aquatic > Deep subsurface > Groundwater | place...
AATGGAAAACGGTTGCACTCGTCCTTAGGCTATTTGCCGCCGATTGAGTTTGAAAACCAAACTTTAACAATTACTCAAATTGGGGCGGATTCTGTATAACGGTAGGGGTGCAGTCCAAACTATACGGCTTATATACATGAATCCGGCTTTCCTCTTTAAAAAAAGGTTTCCCCAGACTGAAGCGCTTTTGAGTGGCTTCGTCGGGTTTACCAATTAGATTTCCATAATTCTGTTGATACCAAATTTCCCGGCTTAGGCCTAAAAAAATTAAATTCCTGCTATTGAAAATTTCCTTAAATTCCGCGCCAACCCCCCCTATTATTATCTGCCGCTCTTTAAAGGTTTGCGTGTCGGGAGATTTATAGTGATAGGGAAATTCATCAATTAAATCCCGCTCAACTTGCCAAGATGATGGTTTTCTTCTAGTATCAATCTTTGGTAGATATGGGGGTCTGACAATCTCGCTGGCTGTAGAGCTAGAACCTGTCTCTTTGCTACTGACAACAATATTGTTATCCATCAGCCGATTATACCCTATAGTGTCAATTTAATCTTTGAGCGAGTGGTGGTTGGCTTTCCACCTTAGAGGTGGAATCCTCAAGACACTTTTGGCCCTACAAGGTCCGTCCTTGAAGGATCAAGAGGAAAAACCGTCAATTTTAGGCCTACAAGGTCCAACCTTGAAGGTAAACCCGCCGACTCCGTCGCCGCCGTGGCTTTGCTGTAAATATTGCAATCTGATTCAGCCTACAGGGACTGTCCTTGTAGGTAACTTTCCACCTCTAAGGTGGAAAGTTATTTTGCATTCTTCAAAGCCTGATGTTAAGATTTAGCTGTTATGGCTAAAAACGCGGATAAAAAAATCACCATGGAAAAAGTCATGAACAACCCGGCCTACCGGGGCTATCATGTCATCGTGGTGGCCGGAAAAGTCTTTAAAGCCAGAACCGGGGAACGGGCAGGAGAACTCTTGAAAGAAGCCCAGGAGAAATATCCGCACCAGATCCCGGCGATTACTTACCTTCCAAAGGAGACATTAATTCCTTGGTTCAAAACCTCGTTTTCCCCCAATCACTCCGTCAGTTTTTCCCAATAGTTACTCCTTGAGCGAGTGGTGGAGTTCGTGGACTTTTTGTAACTGCTGATTAGTAATGTGGGTGTAAATCTGAGTGGTGGCGATGTTTTTGTGGCCGAGCATTTCCTGGACCGAACGAATATCCGCTCCGCCCATGAGTAAATCCGTGGCGTAAGAGTGGCGCAAGCCGTGCGGGGTAATCGTCACCGGCAGTTTCGCCTTGCGGCAGTATTTGCCGACTAATCTTTGAACCGATCGGTCGGTCAGCCGGCCCAAATCGCTGACAAATAAAGCCTTTTCCTGATCCCGGCGCTTGTCCAGATAGGTTTTCAGCCACCGGGCCGCCCGAACCGACAAAAACACCACCCGGGGCCGGCCGCCCTTGCCGATCACCCCGAACTCCCGCCGGTTAAAGTCAATCGTCTCCCGGTTTAAGTTAGTTAGTTCGGAAACCCGCAGCCCGGTGGAAAACAAGACTTCCAAAATCGCTTTGTCCCGCAGCTGCCGCTCGTCAGATATCCCCGGACTGGATAGCAAACGCTCAACTTGTTCGGTATTTAAGAACTTCAATGACCGGCTCTCTGTTTTAGGCAGTTCGATTTTCTCCGGCGCCAGAGTGTTAACGTCGCGTTTGATCAAACACTTTAGAAACGAGCGCAGAGCAATGATGTGATAGGCTTGGGTCGCCCGGGATAAAGACATTCCCGGCTTGGTTTCCAAACGGGACAGATAAACCCGATAGCGGGTTATGGTTGCTAAATCAAGCTTTTCTATAATAAAGCTAGGATTCTGACGAAACACCCAATTGCTGAAACGGGACAAATAATGACGGTAATTTCTTTGAGTTAAACGCGAACAGTGGCGCTCGATTTCCAGATAATCCAAAAAGTCGTTTACGTATTGGTTGAGTAACGTTTCGTTTTTTGTTTGTATTTTTTGCTTATCACTCATATTAGTTGACTGCCAAACTGTGGATAAGTAGGGAAAGGATTGTTATAACAATCCTTTTTACTAGTGTAAATTATCATATTATAGGTGGTGTTTGTGGATAATTATTTTTTCCTGAGGAAAATAAAATTCATCCTTTGAACTAACTATCAATCAGCATAACAGATTGGTCGGGGATTCGTCAACATTGTGCGACGCTTTTTGTCAACCCTATAGTATTGGCTGGTTTTGAACTTGCCCATTTATTTGCTATAATTCCCATATGAGACAGGCATTAATCGTTATCGACGTCCAAAAATTCTTCTCCAGTAAGTCAACTAGGCCAATTGTGGCTAAAATAGCCAGATATTTAAATCAATCTTCTCAAGAATACTCGAAAATATTCTTTACCGTCTTTAAGAATGATAAGAATTCGCCGTTGTGGCAAATTGCTAAGTGGCACGGTTGCCAAAAATCGCCGCAAATAGATATCTGCGACGAAATCAAACCATTTACCGGTAAAACTAATCTATTCTATAAAAATATTCTTTCGGCGGCTAAGGTTCCGGCAATCAAACACGGGCTTGCTGCCGCAAAAATTAACGAAGTTCATCTTTGCGGTTTCGATACCGATTGCTGTATTTTAGCCACAACCTATGATTTATTTGACCAAAACATAAAACCGGTGATCTTAGAAAACCTGACTTGGTCCACTTCCAAAGAAAAGTTGCACGGCGCGGCCATAAAAATAATCAAAAGGAACATCGGTTTTGCCCAAAATGTTTGAAACTTAGCAGCATTTTTCCTCAAGAAAACGCGCTGTAAGGGCCAAGAAGGCCGGTGTTTTCTAATCGACGATCAAAGACATATTGCCGGTGACAAAAAGTAAGAAAAATAATAACCGCAGGGCAATGAGCTATAAAGATTGGTTGGGGACTAGTTTGAGTCTTTCGGGAAAGCGCCGGAAAACACCAAAAGGACCGACCGGCCAAAACGGGGAGTTTTCGTGAGTTAAATCAACGGAGTAATTTAGTTTATCAAAAATTTTCACCAATTGTTAATTTTTGTCGCCAGAGTACCTGCCCCGCACCCGACGCGGTGCGGGAGTCGCAAAAGATACATTGTGCGACAAGGTATCTACCCGAATAAAGTCCTTACCCATCGTCGCTGGGTTCACTTCTTTTGGAGTAGCCAGTCAACCAACCCTTATTCACTATCACTTTCCGCCTTATGTTCCTGCCGCTGCCAATATCTAATTTCTAAACGGGAGACCCTCCTCCGGACCGCACCATAGTTATCCACAGCAACTATATCAATCAGTAACAAGAACGAATGCTAAAAAGGGTTGATACAACAATCTTTTCGTGAAAACTCTCCCAGGGTTTCGTGAAAAATCACCTATTTATTATAGGATACTCCCCTAACCCCAGCGGCTCAAAAAAAACACCGTCACTAAAACAATTATCCCCACCCATAAATATTCGCTCAAAGTTTTTTTAAACAGCCTGCCGGACAAATGTTGCTGACCGATGCCTAAGCTCACGTACAGCGCCGTTACCAAAAATAACGAAGCCACGGTAATCGTCACCGGCCAAAAAGAAATCATCAGTGAGAGAGCGAACAAGCCCCAGCTGACAACGACGCTGCCCCAGATAACCGGCGGCGTCAATTTTTCTTCCAAATTAACGCTCCATAAAGTCTGCACCGCCAGCGGCCAAGCGGTCACCCCGACCAGTAAAGCGTTCCACCAAGGGGAAAGGCGGAAGGAAAAAATCGTGTCCCAAAGGAAAAAAGCCACCAGCAACGTCAATAAAAATCCAACCGCGTGCGCTGCTCGCAGCAGCTGAATTGTCCTGATCGAGGCGACATTAAAAATATTCTCTGTCAGCAGTAAGGCGTACATTCCCAGGCCGAAGAGAGTCACGATTAAAAGCTGAGTTAAAATTCTGCCCGGCAATAAAAAATAAAATAAAGCCACCGAGACAGGGTAAAACACCGGCAGAATCAGAGTCGTCAGCCACTCGATCCCTTTCAAGTCTTCCAGCATCGCCCAAACCGATAAAGCATAGGCGGCTCCGGATAAAAGCCCGATCGCTTGATAGCGCGACTCAACTTCGACCGACTGAACACCCAAAATTCCCAATGTCAGCAAAATCGCTACCAGACCAAGCTTTCTTCTTTTAGTCATAGAAAGGGCCTCTGGCCCTACCAGTTGGTGTAGACAGCCTGGACGTCGTCCAATTCTTCCAGGGCGTCTAGCCACTCGGTCAATTTTTGTTCCTGTTCCAAGGTTAGCTCAATTAGTGAGTGCGGTTTATAAATCAGCTCGGCGGTTTGGACCGTTAATCCGGCTTTGGTCAAATCGTCGCGCATCTGCCCCAATTTTTGGGCGGGAACCAAAACTTCAATCGCCTCATCACCGCTCTCTTCGACATCATCCGCTCCCAAATCAATGATCGTTAAAATTTGACTGTCGACGTCCGCGGCTTTGCCTACCAAGAGCCGGCCTTTTTTATTGAAGAAGTGGCTGGCCGAACCGGGCTGTCCCAAATTGCCCCCTCCCCTTTCAAAGACTTTTTTTATCTCGGCCGCCGTCCGGTTTTTATTGTCGGTAACGACTTCGATCATCACTGCCACTTGGCCGGGGCCAAAACCTTCATAAACCGCAGTCTCCAGATTTTCCCCTGTTCCCTGGCCCGCTCCCCGCTCGATTGCCCGTTCGATATTGGCCTTGGGCATGTTCACTTCCCGGGCTTTATCGACCACCAATCTCAATTTAAAGTTACTCGCCGGATCCGGCCCGCCTTCTTTGGTGGCAATGCTAATCGCCCGCCCTAACTTGGTAAATGCCTGGCCGCGCTTGTTGTCCGCCGCCGCTTTTTTGTGCTTGATGGTCGACCACTTGGAATGCCCGGACATAAGCTCAATTATAATCCTTACCCAAAACGATGACTATGGCCGACCAATAATCTTCCGGGGCGCCGACTTCAACCTCAGCCTGTGGCAATAAGCGCTTGAGCCAAGACACCGTCAGGCTGTCTTTTTGCGCCGTCTCTTTGACCCAAATAGTCGTTTGCTCGGGTACCGCCTCCTGGCTGCCGACCGACACCAATTCGATTCCGTGGTTTCTGATTACCCGGCTCAAATACCGGTCATTGACCAGGCTCACGCTTAAGCTTTCAGCGGCAATCGCTTGGCTAAAAGTTTCCTGATTAACCAGTTGGTCGAGTTGGTATTCGACCACTTGCCACACCCGGCTGCCATCACTTAAACTACCGGCTCGCCACGCCGGGGTTTCCCCCAAATCTATGGTGATTACCTGTTTGGTTTTGAATTTGGTCAAGTACCACCATTTTAATTTATCCCACCAGGATAAATTCGTTTTGCCGCCGGCCTGCCAGCCGGCAACTGCCAAGCCCAAAGTTTCCTGGCTTGTCCGGATTAAAACCCGCCCACCCTGACCTTCGATTTGGCCTAAAGTGAAAACGTTTTTCCACTGGTAAGTGCTGTAACCGTGGCTGGTGTTGACCAAAGTATTGCCCGGGATTTTCCAAAAAATCAACCTGGAGTATTCCGGAATCAAAGTCTTGACGGTTAAGCTATCCCTTCCCTGCTCGACCCAGGAGAAATCATCATTACCGTGCCACTGGCTTTGTAAGGCCTGCCGCCACAGCCAGCCAAAAAGCAGTAAGCCGGCAACGAAATAAATAAAACCCAACCCCAGTTTAAGCCGGGATGGTTTCAAGCGCTGTTTGTAGGTCATTAGGTAAGGCTGCCTCCAGATTAATTATCCGGTGGTTTTGCGGATGAGTAAAGCTGATTATATGGCTGTGTAAAAACAAGCGCGGGCACCAGGATAAATCCTGCCTCAATCTTTTTTTACCTAAATAAAGCGGGTCGGCTACCAACGGGTGGTTTAAGTGCTTAAAGTGAATCCGGATTTGATGCGTCCGGCCGGTTTTCGGAAAAACCATCAGCAGAGAATAATCGCGGAAATTCTTCATTGTTTGATAGCCGGTTTCGGCCGGACGGCCGGTGATCAAAACGGTAAAACGCCGGCGGTTGACCGGGTTTCTTCCCACCGGCAGATTGATGCGGCCGCTTTTCGGCTCAACCCGCCCGTGAACCAAGGCTAAATAAGTTTTTTTGACCAGTCTTTGCTTAAACTGGGCTTGTAAACCGCTAAGCGCCGCCGCGGTCTTGGCAATTACCAGCAAACCGCTGGTGTCTTTATCCAAACGGTGAACGATTCCCCGCCGCACTAAATCTGACTCTGGTAATAAATCTTCTATTGTTTCTTGTCCCCGTGTGGTCTCGGCCCGATTCACAATCACGCCTGCCTTCTTATCGATTACCAATAAGTAATCGTCTTCGTAGACCGTCCAATTATTTTTTTGCGGCACAGCGGATACACAAGCTGACGGTCGGGTCGATCGCCAACCGGTCGGTATCAATCATTTCGTGGCAGTTTTCGCACAAGCCAAACCGCCCGACTTTAATCCTGGTCAGGGTTTTGCGAATGTTAATCAGGGTTTTGTCTACTTCCAGTTTCAGGGCCGCCACCCGGTCGTGGCCGAATTCTTCGGCGGCATCGGTGTCGACGGCGGCGTTATTGGTCAGCCGGTCGTCGTCGTTAAACGGATCTTCGGCCTCCAAATCCTGGCGCCTTTTCTCGAGCTTAACCTCTTCCACCTGCAGCTGTTTCTTAAGCGGTTGCAGAATTTTGGTAGGAAATTTAATTTTAAACATAATCAAAGCCGCCCTTTTTTCTTTTCGGCTCTTTGGCTTTTACCGCCGGCGCTTTTATGGTTATACCCGACCGGAAAATTAAAATCAAGCCGCCGGCTAAACTCAAGCCCGCGCCCCACCATCCGCCAAAGGCGGACGACTCTTCCAAAAATCCTAAACAAATTTTCAGCCCTCCCAGAAGAATCAAATAGACCGCCGCCAAAAACCCCTCTTTGGCCCAGCTAAAACTGCGGTAGTGTTTTTCCCAATAGTTAATTAGCAGATAAATCAAGCCCAGCGCGAGTGCCCAAAGAAGCTGCACCGGCCAGCGAGGCTGGTCGATTCCGGGAAAAGTTAAGCCCAATCCGGCCGGAGCGGCTTTGCCTAAATTTGTCCCAGCCAAAAAACTGCCTAAGCGGCTAAAAATCTCCACGATTAACAAGGCCGGTACGGCCGCTTCGATAAAATGCCAGAAATCAAACCGTTTTTTTAAAGCCAAAATCAACAAAGCCGCGGCGGCGCCCAGCCAAGCGCCTTCGGCAGATAAGCCGGGAAACTTGGTCAGAAAAATCATCTTGTACACACTGCCGCCGAATTCACCCCAGTAATTAAAAATAAAGCCCAACCGGCCGACAATCAGGGAAGAAACAGCGGCAAACAGCCAGCTGTCCATCACTGCCGCTTCGTCCCAGCCTTCTTCTTTCGCCCGTTGCCACAGCTTAAAGCCGCCGAAAAACAGGCCCAAAAAAACCAGCACCCCAAAGGAATGAAGGCTGATCGGTCCGAATGATATCAGAGTCGGCCACATACTAGATACTATATACTAAATGCTTTATACTAATCCACATGCTTGATGCTTCACACGCTTTGATCGGTGCCTCGTTAGCCAAACTCGTTCCCAACCCCTATCTGGCCTTACCGCTTAACCTTGGCTTACACTTTGTTGGGGATTTAATTCCCCACTGGGACTTTCGGACCCGTCACGTCCAACGCTCCAAATTAACCACAATCGCTCTCTCCCTGTCTGACGCCGGCGTCGGTTACGCTCTGGGCTGGTGGCTGTTTGCCGGCTCGGTCCCGCTTCCCTATTTAACCATAATGATGTTCGTCTCCCAACTGCCCGACTGGATCGAAGCCCCCTACCATATTTTTGACTGGAACTTCCCGCCCTTTTCCTCGATTAAAAAACTGCAAAGCCGCTGGCACCATAAGCTCGATCTGCCCTGGGGTTTAGTCTGGCAGACACTGATTGTGGGCGCTTTCCTGCTTGTTAGCCTCTAGAAACGTAATCACCGGTGCGGGTATCGATAATGACTTTTTCGCCTTGATTAATAAATAAAGGCACTTTTGCCTCTAACCCATTTTCCAACACGGCTGGTTTATACATATTGGAAACCGTATTACCCTTTTCTCCGGGACCAGTCTCTTTAACTATATAAGTCAGCTTTGCTGGCAACTCCACCGCTAGGGCTTGATCTTCCCAGTATAAAACCTGCACTTCCCCACCCTCCAGCAAATAGGCTTTGCTTTCCCCCAAAACTTCATTATCTATCTCAATCTGTTCAAAACTGACCGGGTCCATAAACGTGCTGATGTGTAAATCGGAAAACAAATACTGCATTTTCTTGCGCTTGAGGCTGATCTCTTCCACACTATTGCCCGAAGAAAAAGTTTTATTTAGCACGGCGCCGGTTTTTAAATTGCGCACCTTGAGCTTAATATTGGCATTGCCCCGGCCCATCTTGGTAAACTCATATTTTAAGACCAGCATTGGCTCACCCTCATACTCAAAAGCCGTGCCGTTTCTCAACTGATTAACGTCAATCATATGGTAGAATTATAACACTTGGCGCGGTGGCGGAATTGGCAGACGCGCACGACTCAAAATCGTGTGATCTTTCGATCATGTGGGTTCGACCCCCTCCCGCGCCACTTTTATTATTCTTTTCTCGCTTTATCCACGCCGTAGAACTTGATCCGGTCGCCGCGGAAACGCAAATCGATTGTCGCCAGCGGGCCGTTCCGGTGCTTGGCAATATAGAGCTTTAAGTTTTCCAGATTTTCTTCATCCTCGCGGTACATAAACATGACCACGTCGGCGTCCTGCTCAATCCCCCCTGATTCTCTTAAATCCGCCAATTGTGGTTTCTTTGTGCCGCCGCGGTGCTCGACCGCCCGGGAAAGTTGGGACAGGGCCAAAATCGGGATCTTTAATTCCCTCGCCAGGTTTTTTAAACCCATGGAGACTTCGGAAATTTCCTGGACCCGATTTTCTAAATTGCGCGAATGGGCCAGCTGCAAGTAGTCAACCACCAAAAATTCCAAACCGTGCTCGATCTGCAGCCGCCGGGCCTTGGTGCGCATTTCCATAATCGACATTCCCGGGGTATCGTCCACGTACAAAGGCGCCTCGGCCAACTCCCCCATGGCATCGGAAAGAGACGAAAAGTCTTTTTCCGAGAGTTTGCCGGTTTTTAACTTCCAGGCGTCAATGTCCGCTTGGGCCACCAGCAACCGGTCAACCAGTTCTTCCTGGCTCATTTCCAAAGAGAAAAAGCCGACCGGGACTTTATTCTGTACCGCCGCGTTTTGGGCAATGTTTAAAGCCAGGCTGGTTTTCCCCACTCCCGGGCGGGCGGCCAGAATCAATAAGTTGCTGCGCTGCATGCCGGCCAAAACGTTGTTTAAATCGTTAAAACCGGTTGGCACGCCGCGCAAACCGCCGGCTTGTTTGTGGAGTTCGTCCAGGCGGTCAAACGACTGGGCCAGGGCGTCTTTGATCGGAATAAACTGGCGCTGTAAATGCTGCTGGGATAGGCCAAAAACCAATTTTTCCGCTTCTTCAAGAATTTCCGTCACCGCGCTGTTTTCACTAAAAGCTTTTTCTACCAAGCGCGAACCGGCAGAGATCAACTCTCTTTTAGTCGCCAGATTTTTAACAATCTTGGCGTAGTTGACCGCGTGGGCGCTGGTGGGCACCCGGTTAACCAGCTCGGTTAAACCGCTCATGCCGCCGATCTTTTTCAACGCTTTTTTGGCTTTGAGTTTTTCGGAAACGGTCACGACATCGATCGGTTCGCGCTCTTCGTAAAGCGTCAGGATCGCCTCGAAAATCAGACCGTATTTCTCGTTGTAAAAATGCTGGGGTTTAAGGATCGGCACCACCTCGACAACGGCGTCTTTGTCAATCAGCAGCGCGCCTAAAATCGACTCCTCGGCTTCAACGTTTTGCGGCGGCACTTTCATTTATATTTCCAAAATTACCAGCTCGGTTTCTTCCGGTAAACTCAATTTATTAACCAGCAGTTTTTTCTCTTTTTTGGGCTCCAAGCCGCTGTCTTTCGCAAATTCGGCTGCCTTGCCCTCATCCAAGGGAATCACCACCCGCGGGTTTAAACTTTGAGCATCTTTCCAAGAAACGGCTAATAAAATATCCACCCCTTCCAGTAATTCTGTTTGCGTTTGGCCCAAACCGATCCGAATATCTTCAGCTTCGATCAAATAAACGCCATTTTTAAAACCGATTATCGAAAAACCCTTAGCTTCATATTCTCCCGGCCCGGCAAGAGTGACTGTTTCGCCGTCGCCTTCAATCTCAATCTTCCCGGCCGGATCCAACACCAATTTGCCGGTTTTGGTTTTTAATAAAAAATTTGAGGGGCCCAAGTAACTAATTTCCATAAGTGTGTCCCATGGTAACACAAACTTTTTGCCTTGACAATCGCTTGCCTTCTCTGTTATAGTGCCACTGCCGTTTATGAAAAAAGAAGTTTTAATTGCCGTTATTGCCGGCCTGATTTTAGGCTTGGTAATCACGATGGGAATCTACACCGCCAACCGTTCCTTAAACCAACAACGCGCCAAAAAATTAATGCAGAACACGCCGCCGCCGACAATGCCGGTAGTCAACAATAAATCTTTAAACGTCACTTCGCACGAATCTTTTGATTTGGTGGATAAAAGCGATCTCACCCTTTCCGGAGTGGCTTGGCCGGAGGCAGTCGTGGCTTTAATTTCCGAAGCCGACAGCCAAATTATCCGGGCTGATGCCGAAGGCATTTTTGTTTTTAAGACTCGTTTGATTAAGGGTTTTAACGAAATTGCGATCATTGCCGGCGACGAAACCGGCACTACCCAAACCCAAAACCTGGTTTTAACCTATTCCACCAGTAAAATCGAATTGCAAAGTTTTGTGTTTGGGCTGATTACTCCGGCTTTGGCCGCCGAAGAAGCCTCGCCGGCGGGTGAAACAGTCACCGACAAAATTAAAGAACGGCTGCAGGACACGGTTTCCGAAGGCCTGGTGGCCATCAAAGAAGAAATTACCGGCAAAGCCACTGCTCCGCGAAAAAAGGCTTACCTGGGCAAGATTTCCAGCCTTGACGAGACCAGCCTGACTTTAACCTATAAAGAACAGAACTTTAACGTCAATCTCAGCGAGGACACGGTTTTTGTTAAAGGTACCAATACGGCAATTGATTGGGAAGATTTAGAGGTTAATAATTTTGTCATTGCCATGGGTTTTTACCACCCTGACACGGAAAGTTTTACTGCCTTGAGAGT
>Ga0209541_10015671_pt1 | contig 11289 bp, 16 predicted proteins | sample RifCSPlowO2_01_FD_184027 | JGI IMG/M metagenome (GOLD analysis project Ga0209541, IMG submission 184027) | Groundwater microbial communities from Rifle, Colorado - Rifle CSP2_plank lowO2_0.1 (SPAdes) (version 2) | ecosystem: Environmental > Aquatic > Deep subsurface > Groundwater | place...
CCTAAGCCGCGTCATTAAATTAGTATACTCATAACCATCTTTTTCCCAAAAAGATCCAGCTTTGGATACAGCTTCCCAGAATCTAAAGCCCCGATTAGCTTCTACTATGTCGTCCAGAACCTTTCCGCCGCTTAATATTCCCATTTTATCATTTGCCAATCTTACTCTAACCCGATTATCTTTAAAAACCTATCCACAGAAACCTATTTATACTAATCCTGAAAAGTAATGAATATATGGCATGGGGATTTGTTCATGAGATTGGAAGGAAGATTATCCATATAACCATCCTTATTGTTCTTGCGGCATATTTTCTTATACAAGACAGCCTGATAAGCGCCGGCTATTCGGCAGCCCTTTCAAAACAGGTTGCCTTGCTGTTCCTTCTCGCATTGTTGATCCTTTTCCTGGTGCTGGAGTACTTCAGGCTCGAGCTTGGGTGGAAAATGCCGTTTTTCTCGCAGTTCATAAGGCCCAAGGAGCAAAACAGGATGTACGGGGTAATTTATTTCCTGTCTGCAACAGTCATCTCTTTGGCCGTATTTGACAGCAAGATAGCCTTGGCAGCCCTGCTGATGACTACTTTTGGCGACATGGTCGCAGCATTAGTGGGAAAAAGGTACGGCACAACGCTTATCTACAGGAACAAGACGTGGGCAGGATTCTTTGGGGAGTTGGCGACCAACATGGTCGTTGGGTTTATAATACTGGATAACATCTATGTCATCCTGGGCATGGCGTTTGCCGCGACAATAGTAGAAACTTTGGTTGACGAGCTTGATGACAACCTGCTGATTCCCTTATTTTCCGGGTTTGCCGGTCAGGTTATCATGTTTAGCCTGTGATTTTTGCGGCCAGTTGCTTCTCTTCTATCGGCTCGACCATGTCAAACATGGATCTCAAGCCAGTTTCCAAGGAATTTTCATCACATACCTTGTGATGGGTGTGCGGAAATACAATCCATTTCTTGTCAAGCTCCGAGAACGGGTTTACGAAAATTATGTTTAGGAATTTGAAGCTTATCAGGCTGCTCCAGTTTTTTAATATAATCTCGAAATTCTGCCTTGAATTCAGCGTAACCAGGCTGAAATAGGCGTTATTGTTTACTCTTTTGAGGATTGTGCTTATATCAATTATTTCCGGCGCAATTATGAAGTACTGCTCCCTGTCCTTGTATTTTACATACAGGTCAAAGCCGTCCTTGCCGTTTTCAACCTTTTCAATCTTTTTGGCCACAACATCCTTGTTTTTGACGAACTGGATTGTCCAATCAGTTAAGAACAAGCGCGATTTGTCTTCCATAATCAAATTTTTGGAATCCGTATTTATAAAATTAACGATTTAATCGTTCTCCACCCTGGGAGCAAGAATGAAGCTCAGCATCACTTTGTCAACTGCCCTGTAGTCAAGCCGAAGGGGGTAATCCTTGTTAAACTGTATCGTCACTTCATCGCTGAGCTTTGAGCCGTTGATCATCTTCTTGAGGTATTCGATGCTGTATTTTGCCTTGACCTTGTCGTCTTTGTCTGTCGTCACCTTTGTTGCCTCGTCTTCTTTTATTTCTATTCTTGCCTGGTTCAAGTCGCCTTCCGCATGCAAACTAAACTTATTCGGCTCTGCGATAAAAGACACGCTCTCTCCAACAATGTCAACATCCGCAATCGCCTCGTTCAGTGCGCTTGAAGGCATTTTCACAGACACAGGGAATTTTAAGTCCGGAACTTTCTGCTCTTTTTCTTCCAGCTCTATGATTGGCAGGTTAAATGTCCTTGTAGTGCCGCTTTTTAGCGTTATTTTTAGCCTGTTATCCTCCAGCTCAAGAGTAAGCATGTCCCTTGGAGAAGTCCTCCTGAGCACCTGCTTCAAATTGCTTAGGTTGATTGCAATCTCGGTGTCTTTGCTGACATCATACTCTGTGAAAGAGCTGCTCAAAAGCTTGAAGATGACCATTGCAACATTGGCAGGGTCCATCGCAACCAATTCAATTGCATTCGGAGTCACTTTAAACCTTGCTTCATTGACTAGGTCAGAAATTATTGATATGCTTTCCTTTAAGTAGCTAGGCTCAGCTAAAGTAAGTCTCATTTTACCCCCCAGTATAGCGGTTATTAAGATTTATTTAAATATTTATGTGTTTATAGTCTGACCCTTTCTCCATCTTTCATCAGATGCACCTTGTCCTGCTTGTATCCCATTTCAAAAGCCAGATCAGCCAGGCCTGACAGCATTGACGGATTGCCATGTGCAGGGATTATATGCTCCGGCTTCACAAGGTTTATCAAATCCCTCAGGTCTTCCCTTGCAGCATGGCCGCTCTGGTGCACGTCCTTGAAGATGCGCACATTAAGGCTTCTTAAGTCTGCTTCGAGCTTCTGCCTGTTCTCGATGTTTGTCGGAGTCGGGATTGTCCTGCAGGAAAAGATCACATGGTCCTCAGGATGGAAATTGAATTTAAGTTCGCCATTCATCATCTTCGCAAGGACAGACTGCGGTTCGCCTTGATGGCCCGTTGCAACTATCAAGTATCTTCCACTTTCATTTGCAATCTTTTTGAGCTTCCTTTTTATCTGCCCGCTGTATTTCACAATCTCAACCTTGTTAGTGAATTTTGCCACCCCTGTATTCTCTGCAGCCCTGACGTATTTTGCCATTGACCTTCCAAGAAAAACCACCTTCCTGTTCATCTTCTGCCCGAATTCAACTATTGATTTTAGCCTTGCTATGTGGGAAGAAAATGTCGTCACAACAACGTTCTTGTTTTTCGATTCAATGCCGAGCATCACCTCCTTCAGCATCTCCCTTGCAACCGCCTCAGAAGGCATTTTCCTTGCGTCACTGGAATAGGTGGAATCGCATATCAATGCCAGGACTTTCTGCCTTCCAAGTTCTTCCAGCCTTTTGAAATTCGGCTTTTTGCCCAAAGTTGGAAACAAATCAAACTTGAAGTCATTCGCATAAAGTATTGTCCCTTTTGCTGTGTGCAGGGCAATCATGACAGTCTGTGGAGTGGAATGCGTCATGTGCACGAATTCTATTTTCACATTATCGGAAGCCCGAAAATGGGAATTTGCAGACATGCTTTTTATCTTGTTGTTTAGCCTGATCTTGTCTTCTGTAAGTATGCCTTTTAGGACTTCAGCCGTGAAAGGGGAGCACATTATCGGCGCTTTGAAGTTGTTTGCCAAGTAAGGAATCGCCCCCAAATGGTCAAGATGGGCATGCGTAGGAAGAATCATCTTTACCTTTTCTTTCCAGTCGTCTATCGAAGAAATGTCCGGAACAGCCCCGGCATTCATCAGTTCTTTTGGATCAACACTCACAATATCTTCATCCTGGGTATGTTTTATGTAGTTTTCAAGATGGATGCCCAAATCAAGAATATAAGCCTCATCGCTTATCTTTACGGCAGTGGAGTTCTTTCCGACTTCATTATACCCTCCTACAGTGCAGATTTCAACCATAATAATTTCAGATAAGAAGTCTGTTTAAAAAAGTTTGCGTATAGTTATTGAGTTTTTGCTTTCTTAAAGAAACTATAAAGTATGTATCCTAAAATAACAAAAAATAAGATACCTTCAAAACCTGTTTGAGGGATATTTAGCATTTGCCGAACTATTGCGTATAATCCCATTACCGGCAATACGAAAAGCCAGATTGAATCTCTTAGTGGAATTTTTTTATTGTATTTCCACATTGCAAAAAACCATATAGATAAGCTAATGAAAAATAAACCTATTGGCAATCCCCATGCAAAATAGAAAACAACTGATGCGACCAAAAACAATCCCATAATCAAGAAAAGAATAGATAATATAAGTTGAAGAGAAGATTGCACCTTATCTTGTTCCATCATGTAGTATTTTTGATATTAATATATAAAATTATCTAAAACATGCGGGGAGCAGGATTCGAACCTGCGAAGGCACTAAGCCAATAGATGGCTCATCTAAGTTCTTCATCAGCTTTTGGCTTCATAACTTTTATACCAAACTTGAGTATGGACGTCTGGCACCCTTGCCAAACTCTATCCCGTTTGGCCGCTCCGGCATCCCCGCATAACGGTTAGGATTCAAATTTTGTTTAAAAACGTTGCTAAAAATAATTGTTTTGATTTGATTATTGTAATAAATTGGCGAGGCGAGCGATGTGTCGGAAATCAAAGATTTCTGAGCATGCTCAAAAATCGTAACTATTTGAAATGTATTTTTGCGATTTTTGACATGGCAATCGGAGCGAGCCGAGCACTAAATATTGTGAGCGAAGCGAACGGATTAAATTTTAATCGATTTAATTGCACTTCGTGCTTTATTCTTTTAGTTCCACTTGCGTTTGACATGTCGGAAATTTCTATTATTTATTTAATATTGTAAAAATTTCCGAGCACACTCGAAAATTTCAATTTTCGATGATAGACGCAATCCATTAAACTGCACATCAACAAAACTTATTCAATAAAAATTAACAAATAAAATAAATAATAAGAAATTAAATTCTTTTAAGTCAAACTCTTTAACTTGCTTTCAATTGCATTCAGCTCAGCTTCCAGCTTGTCAATCTCTGTAGCTTTCTGCCTGGGCTTTTCTTCCGCCGCTTTTGTATTTTTCGCCTTCGGGTGCTTGGGGATATTTTTCGGCTTTGTAGCTGGTTCTTTTGCAGCCTTCAGCTTTGTTTGCGGCATCTTCAGCCTTAAGGTGCCAAGCATTTTGTTGGCTTCCTTAATCAGGCCCCTGAGCTTATGGGCCTTCTCAAGCTTTTGGTGCCTTGCAAGCTTGAATTTCTCTACTCTTTGCAGCAGCCCGACTATGTCTTTTAAGGACTCAAGGACATGCTTCCTCACCCCGCTGGGGTCCTTAACCTGCACAAAAAAAAGCTCGTCGCTTTGCTCTTTGGATTTTACCATGCTTGCTCAGGCTCAAACATTATCTTATCCAAGTTCTCGATTTTCTTCTCGATTTCGCTTATGGTGCTGTTCCACGCTGCAAGCTCGGCATCCTCTTCATTTCGCATGGCATTCATGCTGCCAAGGGTTTCCTTAATCTCGCCGACCTTGCTTTTTATCATGTCAAGCACATCCAAAATCTCCTTGTACTCGTCAACTTTCACAAAAACCGGCATTCCGTTTCTTTGTTGCATATTTAGTCACCTTTGAACAGGGTTTTGTCAATGAAAATAAGCTTTTTCTGCAAATCCTCAAGCTGCACCTTCACCCTGCCTGAGGACCTGTCTTTTGCGCTGTTTATCCCCTCTAATTTCGTAATTGTTTCTTCTGATTTTCTCAGATCGCTTCTTATGGTGTTGATGTTCCCCAATGTGGCTTTGAACCTGTCAATCCGTATGTAAGCCATTTTACCGCCCGGCCTTTCTTTCGAGGCCATTTTCTCATGGCTGAAAAGCCCGCTCTCCATTTTTGGGTAAGCATCAGAAGGCATTTCCTTTGGCTCCTGCAAGGCTTCTTTTGGCGCCGGGGCAGCCTCTGGCATGGACATGGGCAGTTCGTACGGCTGCTGAGCGCTGGCAGGCATAATCTCGCTTTTTTCTTCCAGTTCAGGAAAGCCCGGCAACTGCTGGAATCCGTCTTTGCCAAGCTCCTTTTGCTCGATAAGATCAAATCCAGGCATCTCTCCCTTCGGGGCAGAAATCTTCTCCTGAAAATCCGGAAACTCCGGCAGCTCTGACAAATCTCCTCCAAAATCCCCTGTTGAAGGGGGCTCAGGAGGCAGGTCTAGCTCATCCAACTCTTTCTTTCTATCCCTCTTTAAGAACTTAAAAAAACCCACCATAACCACCTATTTATTATACAAAGCCGTTTTATTAAAACTTTTGTTAGCATTGTTAAATGGTAATGGCCATGCCCTTTGCAGCATAAAAAATAAATAATGATGCATGCAAATGGCTTTGATGAAGGCTTTAGCGGTATTTATGGCGCTGATTTTAGCTTCATGCTTTTCTTTTGCACAGCAGCCGGAATGCGACTACAAAGTGGAGATAATAACAGACGGCCAGGAATTCTTAAAGGAAGACTTCAAGTGGAGGATGATGGCCGTCAAGATAGAAGGCAAGCCCACAAATATAACAGGAGCTGCAAGGATAGAGTCTGATGGCAAGCTTATTAAAAAGTACAATCCATGGAACTCTGAGCCGATATCAAAGCAAAAAACTTCAAGTGAGTATTCGCCTAACCTGGAAGCGGGGCCGTACGAGATAACGGCAGAAATCAGCGTCGGGTGTGAAGATACAGACAATGCAAACAACATAGTGAAAAAAACAATAACAATAAAGGAAAAAGTTGAAGATTTGAAGGAAAATAAAATTGAAGAAGAACAAGCCATTGCCAAAGAAGCCCAAAACAATACCGGGGAAGCTTCAGACTCATACGGCAAAAGCATTCAAAACAACAGTTCCGCAGCCAATGAGCCTGCACAGGCAAAAACAGAGAACTCTGATAATGGGCTGCAATTGGCGAAAAATGATTCAGGGCAGGAAACTCCCCCAGCAGCCTTGGCTGCATACCAAAATATAGTTGTTTATGAGTCTAGTTCTGCAAAAGCCAAAAGCTTGATAATGCCAATGCTTCTTCTATTGTCAATTTTGCTGAATATAGTCTTAATATGGAAAAGATAAGAGCATGGCCTATTTTGAATTATTTTGAATAATATCCTATCTTGAAGATGAACCTGCATACTGCATAAGGGATGGTAAAAGACACCGCATAAGCCAGTGAAACTGCCAATGGGGAGCGGAAATTCACTGAGTTCGAAACTGCAAAAAAACTCGCAAGGGCGGCAGCAGGTATAAAAATTGCCAAGGCGATGTGGTGTTTTGCCTGGAGATGCTCTATGCTCCTTATCACAAGCTCGAACAGCAGGCCAAAAGAAATGCCAAGCACTATTATCGTGATGTACAGAAAGTTGCCCTTTAGCGCCATCAAAGCAGGCAGCAAGGCAACAGAAACTGCAAAATTGGCGGCGATTATGACAATCAGCAGAATCCAATAAATCCTTTTTTCAAGAAATCTAAACTCTGCCTTGGCCTTGGTGCTTGATATAATGCGCAACGCTTTTTCAATCTCATGCCCTTCCCAGCCGATTTTTTCCAGCCTTTTCGCCAGGTTTTGCATTATTCTTCACTTCCCTCATTGATCATTCCTTTGACAAAGCTGAGGAAATTCTTGGTCTTTTCATAGTCTTCTTTCAGGGAGTCAATGCTCACTTCAACGATTTCACCCTTGTCAATTGTGGCAATCATCGTTACGTGCCTTCTGAACTCTTCCCTTCTGGTGAACTCAGCCTTGCTCAGTTTCCTCAGCCTCAGGTAAAAGTTGATGTAGTCTGCCAGCTCATGGTTGTCCGGAAATGTCTCTTTTAGCAGATCGCACCTCAATCCGGCATTTGCCGGAATTGAGGCCACAAGCTTTTTTTCTTTTGCATATTTAAGCACAGATTCCAGGCCAAACCCGATGCAGCTTATAAGCCTGTCAATGACATGCTTTATGACATCAACGGTTCTTGTATACTTCAGGCTTACCCAAAACAAGTGGTCAACCCTCTTTAACTCCTGAACTGCCAAATCAAAAGATTCCTTCATGGTAAAAAGAATTACTTGTTTTGTAGCTTTAATATTGCTTGGGCTAAGTTTCCATTGCTTTCTTCAAGAGCTTGTACAGCTTCCTGCCTGGTGCAGCCCGTTTGATCCATCACTGTTGTAGCATCCCCTTCGTCTGTCTCTGCCTTGCCTGCCTCAGACTCGGTAACTTCCCCTGTCACCTGAAAAGTTTCCTGGCCCATCATGTTCACCCTGCTTACTTGCGGGTTTTTTATTATCAAGTCCCTGTCAGCCGTTTTAATTATGACCAGGTTGGCATCAATCTCTTCCTGCCTGATGCCTAATCTTTTCATTGCCTTCTGCATCTCCCTCGGGCTTATTCCTGGAAGCATGGTATTACCCTATCCCTAGCAATGTTTTGCCGTAAGAGTAAAGAATTATCATGATTACAATGACGACAACGCAAAGAATTATGATATGCTCGGGCTTGAACTTTATCTTGCTTTGGTACTCGTCAAAATACCTTACCAGGCCGCCCATTCCGGAGGGCATTGAGATTCTGTCTTGGGCCATTTGGATGCTGTATATTTCCTTGATTAATAGGTTAGGCAGGGCTAGAATAAGCCACCTTTTGTCAGGCCCTTGTGCAATATGACCTTGCGATGGCCTGTCTTAGCATTAAACTAAGCGTCCTTGCGGACTTGCACCCGCCAGGGCTCACCGTTTCACCCATGCTTCAAAAACGTCGATTGGTCAACTCGGTCTTGTCGCCAAAACCTTCGCAAATCTCATCCTGCTTTGAAGCGGTCTCGTTTCTGAGTGGTTGCCCTCCATTTCTGGAGCTCGCTTCCGCGAGTGGCTGCAGCGATAGCCCGTTGATGTCAGCGGACTGCCGCTGGTGGGTGGACTTTCCTCAGCGTTATGCAAACGCCGGAGCTAAGTACTATCCCTGCCTTGCAATAGGTATAGAAAGTGGCTATTTAAAATTATCTGTTCTTTCTTCTTGAAACCTCTTCCTTAAGGGCCCTTATCTCATCAAGCTGCTGCAGCAGAATGCCCTCTTTTATATCCTCGCCAATTGCGAGCATTATTATGAATATCACCATCAGCAGCCAAAGAAAAACCGTCTGCAGGAAGCCCCAGCTGACCTTGAAGCCTTCTGCGATGAAAACCCTGTTTATGAAAAAATAGCCCATAACCAAGACCAAAAACCCTACTACTAGTAGCAGCTTCTCAAAAATGCTGGTAGGTCTCCTTTTTTCCATCTTGGATTCTAAAATCTAAGCTAACATTCAAAATTTTTTATCATTTATATATCTTTCTTTTTGAACGCAATGAGCGTTAATTTTTGCTCGCCGCTCCACACCCCTTTCTCTTTGGCAACGGCGAAATTATACTTTTCAGCATGCTTTTTCACCAATTCAGGGCTTCTTGTTATCAGCGCCATATTTCCATCCTTTTTCAGTATGTATTCTGCCTGGTAAAAAAACTCATTGTGGATTTTTTCCATGCCGGCATTCTTTGACGAAGGGATGTTTGTTGCTATCCTATCCACGCCTCCCTTCTTGAATTTTATGTCCAGCCATTCCAGCTCCGTCCTGCTGAACTTTATATGCTTTTCAACTCCGGCAATCTTTGCGTTTTTCTTGGAAAAGTCCACATGCTTGAACAGGTAGTCAAATGAAAAAATCCCTGCTTTTGGCCTTTTTGCCGCTTTCTTATCAACATCCCTTAAAAATTTGTCATAGTCTATCCCCAAATCCAATTTCAAAAATGCAAACCTGTCCTTCTTGAAGTAATTGACCGGAAAATTATTTGCATAGAATGCAGCCTCTATCGGTATTATTCCGTCCCTGGAAAAAGGATCAAGCAAAACATCCCCTTTTTGAAAGCCGCTTTCCTTCACAAGCGCGTAGGCTATTGTTCCTCTTAAGGAATTCGGATGCAGATAAATCTTATAAGCCCGCTTGTTCATCTCAAAGCCGGCAAAATCAACTCCGAAATAGCATTTGTTATTGATAATATAAATAAAAAACATTATATCATATTCCTTGATGTTGAATTTGACATTTTTACTTTTAAATTTCTTGAGTATAAACTTGACAAACTGTGTTTCAGCATCCACGCTCTTGAAGCCGTGCTGGCCAATTCTTATGCACTCAACCTTGAAATTCTTGTATTTTTTAAGCCAGTCAGAAAAATCAGCTTTCTCAAGAAACAATTCAAAATCCCCCGAAAAATTATTGAATTCAAAACTATCAATCAAAAAAAGTATCCTGTCAACTGACTGGGCTTTGTAGCACAAAAGGCATAAGTCCTCGAATTTTTTGAAATCAAAAATGACGCATGATTCTTCAATTTTGCACTCTGATCCAATCATTTCCTTTATCTCAATGCAGGCAGTTTCCTCTAATCCTTTTGACGTTATTGCAAGGCCTTTCATATTTCGAAAAGAATAAAGTTTGTTTAAAAAGATTTGTGAAATTAAAATTAGTGAAATGCATCTACTGTATGTTTGCGATTTTGCACGTCCCTCCGCAATCAGGCTGGCCAACACATATTGGGTTATATTCGCATGTGTAGCCCTGTGGGCACAATTTTCCCTGTATGCCGCCGCATAGTAAAGCTGGGTAACTTGAATTCACCGTTGCGAATCCAATATTCACAACAAACCTTGCGATTTCATAATCTTTTGAGGAAGTGGCTGCAAAAGTGCCGTCTTGAGTATTTGCTGCTATGGAAGGGGCAAAATTTCCATTCCTAAACCCGCTATCTAAAAATACTTGTCCATTTGTTAATATTTTTCCGCTAGAGTCAAAGATGAAATAAGTATTTGCTCCATCATTGGTGCCATCATCACCATCTTGTCCTATCGCTGCATAAGTGTTTGACTTTGGATTGTAAGAGACTGCATTTAAACCAACACCAGTGTACGAACCAATTGGGTTTTTTACATCCTGGCCATCGCAGCTGTTGATTATTCTTCCTGAAACTTCACTTGAGCCTGCCCATGCAACAAAATAATTCTTATCAATAGAATTATATGCTATCATTGGATATCCTACAGCACTATTTTCTGTTGCAACTACTGTTGTTTCTGGGCCTAACTCTCCTGTTAAAGAATTCATTTTCCTAACATGTATAAATGAATTCCAAATACCATTATCATAACCTCTTGAATAGACAATGCAATATTCATCTCTATCGTCATTTACCGCTAAGACTCCATGGCCCCTTCCCCAGTCTTCAGTTGTTCTCAGCTCCAGCGAATCTGTTGCTTTAATAAGAGGGCCTATATTTCCAGATTGGTCAATAGTTATAATGTATATTTGGCCTGGAAGACCTCTAGCCACGTCCCATGTAAGGACAAATTTCTTGTTCTTCTGGTCATATCGGAGAAATGAAGGTGCCTTGAAATAAGAAGCTTCTCCATCAACATCTTTGTATATTGGAAATATATCTCCTGAAAATGTGCCATCTGCATTTACAAATCTTCCATAGATTGTGGACGGATCCCATCCTAGCCAGACGACTAGATACTTATTCATATCCGGCGCGAATGCAACTTTTGGAGCGCCTTGCTGTATTGAAGAGGGCAAAGAAGATATGCTGAATTCAGGAGTTACAGCTTTTCCGTCATTGCCCATTATTCTTCCGCTTGCAGCACCGCTGACAACAAGCCAGTTATTTGCATTTGGATTATATGCAAGTTGGCCGCCCCAGCCCGAGGTTGCGTCAACAGAAGAT
>Ga0209541_10015673_pt1 | contig 11289 bp, 8 predicted proteins | sample RifCSPlowO2_01_FD_184027 | JGI IMG/M metagenome (GOLD analysis project Ga0209541, IMG submission 184027) | Groundwater microbial communities from Rifle, Colorado - Rifle CSP2_plank lowO2_0.1 (SPAdes) (version 2) | ecosystem: Environmental > Aquatic > Deep subsurface > Groundwater | place: Rifle...
TTTTTTAAAAAAGACATTGTAAATCTATGTTTTTGAATAATATAAATTTACCTAAAAATCCTTATTGACTTCGCTTAAGAAGGCGAAGTCAAATTTATAGCGGGAGTGGGTGCTTATAGTTCTGACGAACTCTGGCAACTTCAAAACAAGTATATTTTGAAGTATTTGAAAATCCCACTTTATGTTTTATAGCGGGAGTGGGATTTGAACCACACGACCTCCGGGTTATGGGCCCGGTGAGCACTCCAGGCTGCTCCATCCCGCTATGTAATTACTGACTTTAATAGACTTTTAAATCTTAGCTTTAAGAAAGTAGATTTGTATTGGCTTAATCGTTAGTTTTATGAACTGTTTAATATTTAATATCTTATGAGCGGTCCTGGTGATGGTAAGATTCTTCTTGGTAAGGCTGATATTTATTTACATCTTAAGGGAAAATCAAGAGCAACTGTAACCCATATTGATGTTGAATTAGATAGATTAAATGATATAATTAAACCAGGAGAAAATACTTATATTGGTTCTAAAAATGGTGGTTTGTTTATAGGACTTAAGAAAGAGATGATTGTTCGAGCTGAAAAGTTGGTGAATAAAAAATGAAAAAGAGTCACATTATTATTTTAATTTTTAACTTAATTTATTTAATTATTTTTGGAACTTATTATCTAATGCAGGGAAATTATGAGTTTTTATTGTATATTGCAGTTATTGTTATTCTTGGAGTAATTATTGGCATTAATTTAAATAAAGGAATTTTTGATAATCTTATTTTGTGGCTTTTATCAATTTGGGGTTTGGCACATATGATTGGAGGAGGAGTGAGAATAGCAGGTAATTCTGTTTATTCATTGAGATTAATAGATATAATTGACAAGGGTGGACAATTCTATATTTTGAAAATGGATCAGCTTATTCACTTTTATGGATTTTTAGTCGCGGCAATACTTGTTTACAAACTCATTTCTGTAACTGGATCGAATTTAAAAGAATATCCTAAATTGATGATATTTCTATCTTGGATTGGGAGTATGGGTCTAGGCGCACTAAATGAAGTTGTGGAGTTTTTAGCTTTTGTTTCTTTAGATCAAACAGGAGTTGGAGATTTGTATAATACAGGTCTAGATTTGATATTTAATTTGGTTGGAGCAATTGTCGGAGCATTTATTGCTCATAAGTTCTATAAGGATAAGTTTTAATATTTCTTCTTATAATAGTTTTTATGTCCTCTTTTGCAAGAAATTTTCGTGAAAAAATTATACCTCCTGTAATTCGTTTGACTTCTTTGGAAGTAGATAGGGAGGGACTCGAAAGATATTATGTAGCTTTGGGGATGTCTTAAGAAGAGTTGAAACTTTAAAATATTCTAAAGGAGATGTAAAATTAGATATTGTTCAGTCAGATAAAGAAAGATTGGATGAGCTTGAAGGGGTTGCACTGTTGGCTAGAATTAGTGGGGTATATGATGAAGAAAGTTCTCTTGGGGATGTTTATCCAGATGTTTCTAAATTGAGAATTAAAATTGAAGAAATACTTCACCCAAGAAAAACTAATGGACATTAAAATAAATATGTTGCCTATTTTCTTAGGCATTTAAAGTTTATAAAAAATAAAAAATAAAATTGTTGAACTAATTAAAGTTCTAATTATGCTGCGTCTCTATTGAAACCATTTTCACTGCTACGCTTGTTCTTAAAACAGTCTAAGCATAAAACAGGTCTTCCTTCAGTTGGTTTAAAAGGTACTTCGCATTCTTTTTTGCATTCTGAACATACTGCTTTGTGCATTTCTCGTGGACCAGAATTAAATCTTCTTTGTCCTCCAAATCTACGCTCGCCGCCGAATGATCTTCTTTCGCCGCCAAATTGTCTTTCCATTTACTTGTTCCTCCGTTCACTTATTCCGGCTCTCGCCTAAATATTGGGATTAATTTGTGTTTATAAGTGTATGGGTGGCGTAGCTGTGTTGTATGACCCTTAAAAATCAACACAGCTAGAAAATGGATAACCTTAAAAGTCAATAATCTTCTTTAGTTTCAAGCCCAGGTGGGACAGCGGTTACTCCAGAGGATTGCTAATCCTCCTTCACGCAAGTGATTCCCAGGTTCAAATCCTGGCCTGGGCGTTCAATGTCATTAAGTTAAGATCATCTAGCAAGATAACAACATTTATATCCTAAGGGCTCTGAAGAGCTCTATGAAAAAAATAATAATTAAGAACAATGAATTGATTTTAAAAGATAATCAAATACTAGATTTTTTTGAAAAAGAAGTAACTCCACATGGAACAGGCGGGAAGATTCCTTGTTCAAGTAAATACATAGGAAAAAAAGTTTATGTGATTATTGCTGATGATAAACAGAAGAAAAAATCCGAGAAACCCTCAAGATAAAAATAGAAAGACTTATTTTATTTTCATTAATCTCTTCTTAATATTTCGTTAAGACTTCTTTGTTCAATATCCTTAACTTAACAAAATGAAATGCCCCTGCCGAACTTGACCCGTTTTGATTCTCTTTAAGGGATTAGGGTTTGTATCGAATTTGTGTATATCTATTGGAGATTAGCTGGATTTATAAGTATTGTCGAGATTGGAATTATGCATTGGCGAAGATTAGTTTAAATAATTCTAATATTTGGTTTTTTTATGACCTTAGAACATTTAGCCGGCATAATAATAGGTATTGTGGACAGACAAAATTACAAATTCATTAAGGTCTAAAGTAAGAATCAACAAATCACAACTATTATAAATAAGAAAAATATCTTAGTCTATGCGCAAGAGGTGGATAATATTTTCTTTATCGCTTCTTTTTCTATTTGTATTCATCTTTTTTACAACTGCCCAATCTTCTAGTCGAACCATTACTGATCAAGGAAGCAATTTTGAAAGAACTTGCATGGATGATAAATGTGACACAGTTATCTTTTCTTAAATAGAGATGGACAGTGGGAAGAGATAAGTGAAAATTGGCAACAATGCGGAGAAGAATTTTGCACAAATGAATATCATTTTAAAGTAATCGCTGACCAAAATGCAAGGGTCGTTATGCAATTAGACAATGAAGAATTTATCCAACAAATCTCTACTTTTAAAGGTATAAATTTAACATTATCTACTCCTACAATAGATGGAAGTATGTTAACTTATCAGAACATTTTACGAAATGTAGATTTAAGATATCAATACCTTCCACATAAATTAAAAGAAGAAATAGTAATCAATGAACCATTAAACAATATAAATGAAGATTTTGAAATAAATTTTTCACTTTCTGGAGATGCATTGTTTAATCTAGAGGAGCCATTTATATGTGATGATAATGGGAATTGTATTCCTCTTAATTACACGCTTTCTTCAGATCAAATATCTCTTATCATCCCATCACGCTTTCTAAATTCACCGAGAACAGCATATCCAGTAATTATTGACCCAAGTTTCAGTTTGAGCAAATCTTCAATTATCTGGAATGGTATGGTGCAAGAATACGATGATGGGGAGTTAATAGGTTATTTTAGGGTAAGTAACCCTTCTAGGATATATGTAGGCATAGGTGGTATTAATCTTGAAAGCAAAGGAGTTATTGACTGGAATTTGGATTCTATTCCGAATGCAGTCTCAGTAGTAAATGCAACCTTAAAGCTATTTTTTGAGAAATTTACTGCTCCTAATACAATGAATATTACTCATATGAATGGAAACAGTAGTCAATATGCAAATGATATTACTGGTAACTTAGCATTTTATACTGATAGTGGAGATGGGGATATTTACTCCAACTATTCATCTTCATTAGATAGCACCAACGCATTTATTAATTTTAAATTTAATGATAAAAACTTAGGTCACCTTGTAGATGCTTTTGCAACAACTAAGAGGTTTAGCACAGGCATGCATGGATTTCCTAATAAAAACATAACAATTTCAGCTAGAGACCATCCAATTCCAATTCAAAGACCAATACTAATCATTCAAACAACAAAAGAAGATTATAATTTAACTTATGATTCAAACGGCAACATGATTCAAGGCTTCGGAAAATATCTTGAATATGATAGTTGGAATAGATTATCAAAAGTAAGAAACACAAGTAGTACAGGAAATATAATCGCAGAATACTTCTACGATCACGAAGGTAAAAGAATTTTAAAGAAAACTTATAATCTCTATGGCGATGGACACAATGAAAGCACCTATTATCTAAATACAAGACCTGCAGACTTCATAGAAGTAAGAAATACAAACGGAACAATAATTAATGAAACTTACATTTACCTTCAAGATAAACTCATAGCTAAGTTTGACACAAAGGGTAAGAAATTCTTTTATCATCCAGATCATCTAGGAAATACAAATTTAATAACAAATGAAAGTGGAGATGCAGTTGAAGATTTGTTGTACTTACCTTATGGAAATTTACTTATAGGAAATGAAATTAGTAGGTTTGGTTATACGGGCCAAGAAAATGATGTAGAGTCAGGATTTATGGATTATGGAGCAAGGCAATATAATCCTCAATTCGCAAGGTTTTTGCAGCCAGATCCAGTCATTTCAGATGTTTATAATCCTCAAAATCTCAATAGATATGCCTATGTTTTGAATAATCCTTATAAGTATACAGATCCAACTGGAAATATTGTCGATATTGTAGTAGATGTCGGGTTTATTGGTTATGATATTTATACTATTATTAAAGACCCTTCAAGTTCAGCAAATTATATTGCTTTAGCAGCAGACGTTGGGGGAGCAATTATACCTGGAGTAACTGGTTTAGGCCTTGCAGTTAGAACAACTAAAGCAGCAGACAAAGCTCTTGATGTGGCTGCTACTGCTGATAAATTATCCGATACTGTTAAAGGCGTAAATGCTCTTGAAAATGCGAAAGATGCTGAGAAAGTTGCCCAGGTCGGAGGAGGTCAGTCAAGTTTAATTAAACAAAACTATCAAAAAGGAATGGAAGGTCAAAAGACGACATTAGATGCATTGGGATTACCAGAAAATACTCAGACTTTTCAGACTATTGATCCAAAGACTGGTCAACCAATAGGTACGCGACCAGATTCATTAGGTAACACAGGTAGTGAAATAATGGAAGTTAAAAATAGTCAATATGTTACACAAAGTTCTCAGCTTAGAGCACAAGAGAATATCGCTAAAGAATCTGGAAAAACACCTACCTTAATAACGGGAACGCATACAAGAGTCTCAAAATGGGTTGGTGAAAGATTCAACATAGTAAGAGTAGGATGGTTGGGTCCTAGGAGGGGGAGATAGAGAAATAATGCCTAAATTAAATTATCTAAGATTAGAGCTTCATTCAAAAGTAGAGGTTAATGCCCATTTAGCAAAAGAAATTTTAGAATTTATCTGTAGTTATGCAGATGGCTCTATGGAACCTGAAAGATATGGACTTACTGAACCTTTAAAAGAAAAATTAGATAAGAATGAGTTATCTAAACCTATCAAATTACTTTCTGCTGGTTCTAGCTCTGTTTTATTTAAAAGAGTGAAGTCTATTAGGTACGAAGGAGGAATAGAGGATTTAAGGCCATCTCCTTATCCTATCTTGATTGAGGGAGGTAATGAGAAGATACTCAAATTACCTAGAATAAAAAAACCAAAAATCTTAACTAAAGTTACTCTTTGGTTGGATTTAAATCATATTGGGAAAAAACCAAAAGTCTTTATAGAAACATTTTTTAAAGAATTTTTCATAAAACTAGATTGTGATTTTGGATTTTTAACTTTAACAGAGGATTATGATCATAAGAATCATTTAGTTAAGACTATAAAACATGGAACATTCGAAACTTATCTTGGAAAAAGTTTAGAAAAAGAAGGTATCCCCGGATTATACTGGATTAATATATTAGGAAAATCTTATATAAATTGGTTTGGTTCTGAAAAGTTTGATAAAATCAAATGTTGGAAGAAGGAGAAATTAGATAATGGATCTATAGTTCTTCAATTTTGTGATAATCCAAAAGAATGTTCAGATAAAAAAATAATTGAACTACAAGAAGAGGTAAAGAAGATACTAGATAAGGATACTTTCTTTAATATTAAAAAATTAGATAGTGTGGTAAAGATTCCTCCATTTTTAACTAGCAAATGAAATCAAAACAAAAACCCCCAATAGCAATCACTCTTCTATTAGTTTGGATTGGATACATGATATTTAGAGGAATCCTTAAAATTTTAGATATAGAAAGAATAGAAGAGAATAAACAAATATTTGGGAATTTTGCTCTTGTTGATTATTGGATAGATGTAGTTATTTTAATTGCATTAATCATTACACTATTTCTATTCATAAAGAGATATATTAATACATGGAAGTACATTATAGGCACAGTTATATTTCTAATGATTGGAGTAGTAGTTGGACAAATATATGTTTTTGTCCTTGCAGATAAAATAATCTCCATAGCTGGACAAGATATTCCTCGTTCAGTTTTCTTATTTTCTTCAATAATCAGTTCTATATTTTTACTTGTATTCTATTCTTTTGTTATATTCGAAGCTTATAAAAATAGAGCTTACTTTCCTAAATCAAGAGGTAGAAAATGAATAATAAATATATTATTTCTATAAATTGGGTTATTTTATTCTTGGTTAGCCTATCTTTAATTGCCCTCGTTAGTGCTGTAGACAGTTATAACTATTATTTTGAAGATCCTGTAGTTCCAAAACAGGGAAATCTAGAAGTAAAGAACAATTTTATTGTAGACTCATTTAGCGGTGCTGCGGTTTATAGTTATCCACTAACAGTTCCTCCTGGAACTAATGGTCTGCAACCAGAAATTAGTTTATCTTATAATAGCCACAGTACGGGGCAAAAACCTGGAATTTTGGGTACTGGATGGAGTCTTTCTGAAAGTTATATACAAAGAGAAACTAATTACAGCTTTGGTAACACTTCAGACGACACCTTTATCTTAATGTTGCAAGGAACATCCTATGATTTAAGGTATTCTGCCAACGAGGACCGATACCATACAAAAGTAGAAAACTTCTTTTTCATAAATAAAACTCTTGGTGGAGAAAATGAAAAAGGTGAATACTGGATTGTAAAAACAAAAGATGGCACATTATACAGATTTGGTTTCTTTAATTCATCAGAACTTCTATCTAACACATATAATTATACTTGGAGATGGAGCTTAGATTCAATTACAGATACTTATAGTAATTCAATATTCTATAATTATACAGAGAATCCGTTTCCTCAAGACAACGGAACAGCATATTTAGATAGTATTAGATATAATAATGATCGGACAAGAAACATTAATTTTTATTACCAACCAAATAATATGCAACAATTAAGATTCGGATATGAAAATGGAAATTTGGTGTCTCAATCAAGAATGCTTAAAGAAATCATTATTAATGTTAGCGATGAGGTAGTAAGAAAATATGTTTTTAAGTATAAACAATTAGGAACAGATCAAGGGAATTTATCTTCTGTTTCTAATATAACTGAATATGGAAGTGATGGTGTTAGTTCTATTCATCCAGTAAAATTTGGATATAAATCTGTAGGAAATGCATTTGGTCCCGCAAACTGGTCTTACCTTGGTTGTAGAGTTGGGTATACTAGTGGTTGTTTTGTAGATAGTTCTGGTAATGATCTGGGTGTCAGATTGGCAGATGTTAATGGAGATGGATTAGTTGATGTTGTTAAGGCTAATGGTGAGACACTTGTCTGGTTAAATAATGGAACAGGATGGAATGAAATAAACTGGACACATATGGGATGCGAATCTGGAATGAGTGGAGGTTGTTTTCTTGGAGCTGGTGGAGATATAGGTACAAGACTAGTGGACATTAATGGAGATGGATTAACTGACGTATTCAGATCCCATGATGGTCCACTTACTATAGATAATACTTACATAAATAATGGAACTGGATGGAATAACGTTCAATCTGATTTCCCTGGATGTGCAAATGGTGGTAGTCATCTTGGCTGTTTTGTTGATGGTAATGGTATGGATCTTGGAACAAGAATATTAGATCTCAATGGAGATGGATTAATTGACGTAGTTAGAGCAAGACATATTCCAAGTGGCGTCGAAATAAACGCATGGACTTATAATGGAAATGTATGGTCTGAAATAAACTGGACATATCCTGGTTGCAAAGTTGGATATACAGATGGTTGTTTTGCAGGACCTAATGGAGAAGATTATGGAGTCAGACAAGCAGATGTTAATGGAGATGGGTTGGTTGATGTGATTAGATCTAATGGAGACACGAGAGTATGGCTAAATAACGGGACTGGATGGTATGAGGTGAACTGGACACATGGAGGTTGCGACCCTGGACTTGGAGGTGGATGTTTTAGTAATGGCTTAGATATTGGTGTGCGATTAGTTGACTTAAATGGTGATGGATTAGTTGACGTATTCAAAGCTTATGATGGTGGAAGTTCTGGAGGTCTTTTAGGATATATGTATCTAAATAACGGGACTAGTTGGGTTCATGAAACAAACTTTTTTTTGGGTTGTCAAGGGGGTGTTAGTTCGGAAGGTTGTTTTGTAGATTATGGTGGTCTTGATAGGGGAGTAAGAGCAGTAGACTTAAACGGGGACGGAGTAGTCGACGTATTCAAAGCTAAGGATACAGGCAGTGGTGTAGAGAAACTTGCATGGATCAACGAGAGACCTGAAAATTATTTATTGAAAAATATTAATCTTTCATTAGGTGGAGAGATTTCTATAGGTTATCAAACATCTACATCCTTAGACAATAATGGCAATGATACTACAGGAGATCTTAACTTTAACATTTGGCTTGTTCACAATATTACAAAAAACAATCATATAAATGGACCGCACAATCTCTCATCAACTACAGTTTATAACTTTACAGATGGACTTTATAATCATACTTCCAATGGATTTAGAGGATTTAATTTTGCGCAAGAAAAAATTTCAAATAAGATAACTAACCATTGGTTTCATCAAGGAGATATATTAAGCGGAAGAGAATTTAAAACTGAAGTGTTAGATAATGAAGGTAATATTTACAAAATAACTCAAAAAAATTGGGAGTCCACACAACAAAATAGTTATCATATTCTTAAATTCACACAAGAATCAGAATTAACTTATGATAGTAACAATAGTGCCATTCCAAAAACAAGCAACAAAACTTATGCTTATGATTCATTTGGCAATAACATTTATACACATACCAAAGGCAATAATGATGATGTAGGCGATGATTATTATGAATATATGAGTTATGTTAATAATAGTGATTTATGGATAGTAAATACAATACAGAATTATACTCTAATTGATTCAGATAACTCTACAAGACTTAGGCAGACAAATTACTCTTACGATGGTCTAAGTTATGGTTCAGCACCTACAAAAGGAAGTGTAACATTTAAGGAAGAATTATTATTTGGTGAGGCTGGTAATAACATCTCATTTCAATATAATTCTTTTGGAAATGTAGAATATCAAACAGATTCGAGAGGAAATAAAATAACTTACTCTTATGGGAATGCTGACCCTAGCAATACGTTTGCAGATTCGGCAACAGATGCTAAAGGATTCAAAACGATTTATGGGTATGAATTAGGTAGTGGAAATATGCGTAATCAAACTAGCTCAAACCATTTCTTTAGTAACTTTACTTATGATTTCTTAAATATTGATAAACAGACAGTTCTTCCACTAGACAATATTAATTTTCCAACTCAAGAATACTCTTATACCTTCCAAACAGTTGGAGATAGTAAAATAATAGTAAAACAAAGAGAAAGAAATGAAACAAGTAATACTTTAGATACTTACAAATTCTATGATGGATTTGGTAAGATAATTCAGTCTAAAACAGATGCAAGTGATGATAAACAGATTGTAATAGATTACTATTATGATAATTTTGGAAGAATTTTAAGACAGAGTAATCCTTATCTTATTGTAACTACGCCTAACTACACGTCTGCCAATACATCTGTACCATTTACTTTATACCAATACGATCCTCTTGGAAGAGTTATAAAAGTGTTTAATCCAGATGATACTGTAAAAAATATCTCATTTTATCTTTGGAACATTACATTATATGATGAAAATAGCCATAGAACTGGCTACGAATTAGATTCTAAAGGAAGAATATCAAGAGTTATTGAATATAACGGGAGTGCTTCTTATCCAACATCTTATAAATATAACGCAGTTGGAGAACTTATTCTTATCAATGATTCATTAAGCAATGCATTCAACTTTACATATGACTCTTTGGGAAGAAAGAAAAAAGAAAGAGACCCAGATCGAGGAATATGGAATTATAGTTATGATACGGAAGGAAATTTAATTAAGCAGTATGATAATAGAAATATCTCTCTTTCTTTTGTTTATGATTCTTTAAACAGAAAACTAAATGAAAGTAGTGGTAATAATTGGGTAAAGTATATTTATGATTCAGACCTCAATAATACCTTATCGGATGTTCTAACAAACATCTCAGTCGTAAACTATAGTTATGATAATCGTTTGCGAAAGGTAAAAGAAGAGAAAAATATTTCAAATATAAAATATAATAATTCTTGGACTTATGACTCGGCAGATAGAGTAATTTCTCAAATTATGCCAAATGGCAGAGTAATTAATTTCACTTATAATGATCAAGGATTACTTTCAAATATTTCAAAAGTAGCAAACATATCATATAATGCTAACAATAATCCCATTAACATTAGTTATTCTAATAATTTAGTTACCCAATATGATTACAATTCATCCAATTTGAGACTTGTTGAAATAAAGACATCAAATAAACAAAATTTAGATTATCAATATGATCCTGTAGGCAACGTTATGGATATTAATGATGCAGTACATAATATCAGTTATACTCTGACTTATGATCATCTTAACAGATTGAATGGAACAAATATTGGTGGGCCTTTTGTAGTAGCTCTCAGCTTTATTTATGATCAAATAGGAAACATTAGAAATGTAACAGGTACAGAACCAGTAGATTACTATTACCAAGACTATAGGCCTCACGCAACTAGTAGCGTTGTATTCTATTAAGTTTTTACAATTACTTTATAGTCAAAGCTAGTCCGTACCCCTACACATACAATATAAGTCGACTGACTCTTTGGCTTTTTTATTATTTTGTCCTCGCTAAATAGCTTTTTCCACCCTGAAAACGGGGGTGCGCATTTCAAGATGTTCAAATCCCTCTTTTGTAAAAATGCCCCTGCCGGGATTCCTTCAATCTTGTAAAAGTTGAAGGGACTGTTGTGACTTGCTCACAACTG
>Ga0209541_10015674_pt1 | contig 11288 bp, 12 predicted proteins | sample RifCSPlowO2_01_FD_184027 | JGI IMG/M metagenome (GOLD analysis project Ga0209541, IMG submission 184027) | Groundwater microbial communities from Rifle, Colorado - Rifle CSP2_plank lowO2_0.1 (SPAdes) (version 2) | ecosystem: Environmental > Aquatic > Deep subsurface > Groundwater | place...
TCACATGTGTATTTTGAAGGTATTGATTGACCTTCCTTAAATACAGGGCTTGTTAATTTCATATTATTAACCTCCAATTTTGTTGCACTTATTTGTGTTGTACAGCCTAAAATAAATATAAACATTAAGGCTAGATATTTCATAATTTAATTAAAATTAAACAGTATAAAAATATTATTAGAGTAAAGTATAATGATTATTAGTAATCTTTAATAACCCAGATTTTTAGTTTATTATATGATAATCAAGGAAGAGTTTTCAGCAATAAGAAAGGATCTGCAGAAGTTAGAAGACTTAAGAGAAAAAACTATAAAAATATCAAGATCCATTATTAATTTTTCCAAGCAGATAATTCATAGGTTACATAAAGAGGAGATTAAAGAGGCAGAGGGTTTAATTAAATATATTAAAAAAGAAATAAATAGACTTCCAAAAGATACTAATTTAGATGTTAATATTAATTTAGTTGCTGTTCAGGAGTATGTGGAAGCATTAAGTTATTATTATATCCTGAAAGAGAATAGAATTCCAACTAGAAAAGATTTGAAAGTTAATACAATAGAATATTTAACTGGTTTATGTGATTTAAGCGGTGAATTAATAAGAAGAATAACAAATTCCTTAATAAAAGATGATTTTGAGGAAGCTAAAAGAATTAAGAATTTTATTTCTGATCTTTATCATGAATTCATACATTTAGATATTCATCATGGAGAATTAAGAAAAAAATCTGATATGCTAAGATGGAATTTAGAGAAGGCTGAGGATATTTTATTAAGGGCTAAGGGTAGGTGACCTTCTCCCCCAGCTAAAGCAAATGTTTTTTTAAATTAAATTAGTGTTTATAAATTTTTAAAAATTCATTCTTAAATTCTTCAAATCTATTTTCTTTTATTGAAGTTCTAATATTTTCCATTAAATCCTGGATAAATTGTAAATTATGTAACGTCATTAGTCTTTGAGATAATGGTTCTTTTATTTTAACTAAATGATATAGATAAGCTTTAGAGAAATGTTTACAAGCTTCACATTTACAATCTTCTTGAATAGGATTAAAATCGTTTTTAAATTTTTTATTATCGATATTTATTCTTCCATTTTTTGTAAACAAAGATTCATGTCTTGCAATTTGAGCTGGAAATCTAGAATCAAAAATGTCAACACCTAAATCGATAGTTTTTAAAATATCTTCTGGAGAACCTACCCCCATTAAATATAAAGGTTTATTTCTTGAAACATTATCAACACAAATTTTAGTCATTTCAAACATTTTTTCTTTACTTTCACCGATACATAAACCACCAATAGAAACTCCATTAAAATCTAAACGGTCCATAAATCTTGCACTTTCTATTCTTAAATCTTTGAAAATACTGCCTTGAATAATTCCAAACAATAACCCTTTACCATCGTGACTTTTTTTACATCTTTCAGCCCACAAATGAGTTCTTTTTAAGCTTTCAATAACTTCTTTTTTATTAGTTCCATGTTTAGGCAGATCATCTAAGCACATCAAGCAATCCGCACCTAGATCATTTTGAAATTTAACTGCTATTTCTGGGGTTACAAAATGTTTGTCTCCATTTATTGGATTAATGAACTCTACACCTTTATCACTTCTTTTATTTTCAAAATTCATAATCATTTGAAAACCACCGGAATCTGTAAATATAAATTCATTAAAATTCATAAATTTGTGCATCCCACCATATTTTTTAATAAATTCAACTCCTGGGTCTAAGTAAAGAACAAAGCCATTGCAGATTATTGCTTTATAACCCATATTGTGGACATCTTTTATGCTAACCAATTTAGGGCTCATTTTGGTATTAACTGGCATAAAAAAGGGAGTTTCTATTTTTTTACCATTTACTTCTAAAAGACCTATTCTCGCTTTTTTGCATTCATTGATGATTTTAAACATAAGAGTTTAGTAAGGAAAATAGATTTAAACTTAACTATTGTTACAGAAAACTATTTAAACTTTATAACTAACTAAATATTTACTAAAAAAGGTGATTAAATGAGAAACTTGGCATTTATTGTTATACTAATTTTATTCTTTTCACTAGGGGTTTATATCCTTAATAATACAAAAGGTTCTATATTTTCAAGTATTATTACAGGTTCAAGCCCAGCTATAGTAGAACAGGAGGCTATAAAACAAATTGAAAGCGATTTGGAAAAGGTTGAAAATGATAAATCTGAAGGTCTAACTGCTATTACTGGGTATGCGATAAGTGGCAAAAATGAGAACAAAGTAACGGGCAAATTTGTTTTAGAGACACCGCAAAATAAGATAAAGGGAAAACCATTTTATAAAACTTTGATATTGCCAAAAAATGGAAGGGAGATACAAATTTCTGAGAATGGAATTTATTTGAAATTAGAGGGTTATACAAGATTATATGCTAGACATCCAAAACTATATGCAAACAGGTGGGTTTATGTTGGAAATATAAATAATCTTGATTGGGATTTAGAAGCTTTTAAAGGTAAGATAGAAGAAACTAATATAATAATTATTGGCGAGGAGGCTACAGGATTAAAAGTGGCTGTTTTGGGAATTAAAGCATAACAAAAACCTTATAAAAACTATAAAATTAAAGATTTCTTATGGAAAGTAAATTTAAAACAAGTTACAGAACAAATATCAATGGGGAATTGAATGAGAAAGATGATAAGAAAGAAGTAACTTTATGCGGATGGGTTCAGTCTAGTAGGGATCATGGTGGTTTAATCTTTATAGATTTGAGAGATAGGTACGGAATAACGCAGATAGTTTTTGATCCTAAGAATAAAGAAATTTTTGAGGATGCCAAATGCCTAAGAAGAGAAGATTGTATTCAAGTAAATGGAAAGGTAAGATTAAGGCCTAAAGAGATGATCAATAATAATTTGAGTACAGGAAAAATTGAGGTTTTAATTTCTAATTTAAGGGTTTTAACTAAGTCTGATGTACCTCCTTTAGAAGTTGAGGATAGGATTGAAGCTGGTGAAGAGGTAAGATTAAAGTACAGATATTTAGATTTAAGAAGACCAATAATGCAAAAAAAATTAATAATAAGGCATAAATTAGCACAAGCTGTAAGAAAATTTTTAATAGACAATGGTTTTTTAGAGATTGAGACACCATTTTTGATTAAGCATACCCCTGAAGGTGCAAGGGATTATGTTGTACCATCGAGAGTACATCCAGGAAAATTTTATTCTTTACCACAATCCCCGCAATTATATAAACAATTACTGATGCAAAGCGGGTTTGATAGATATTTTCAAATTGTAAGATGTTTTAGGGATGAAGATTTGAGGCAAGATAGACAACCTGAGTTTACACAGATTGATATTGAAATGGCTTGTATTGAGGAAGAAGATATTATGAATTTAATTGAGCAATTAGTTAGATTTATGGTAAAGGAAGTTTTGAATAAAGATGTAAAATTACCATTACAAAGGATTACTTATAAAGATGCAATGGAGAATTATGGAAATGATAAGCCAGATTTAAGATTTGAATTAAGATTAACTGATATTACCGAAATAGCTAAAGAGTCTCAGTTTAAGGTCTTTTTGGATGCAATAAAGCATGGAGGGATTGTGAAGTGCATTAATCCTGAGAAAGAATTTTCAAGAAATGAAACTGAGGCTTATATTGAATTTTGCAAGAATTTAGGAGCAAAAGGAATGGCTTGGATGAAATTTGAGAACGGGAATTTAGAATCAAATATTGCAAAGTATTTTTCAAAAGAGCAGATTAAAAAATTAATTGATAAAACTAAAATCAAAAAGGGTTATTTGTTTTTTATTGCAGATAAAGAAGCCTTGTCAAACGAAATTTTAACTAAATTGAGGACAAAATTAGCTGATGATCTAAACTTAATAAAGAATAAAGAAGAATTAAAATTTGGATGGGTGATTGATTTTCCATTATTTGAGTGGAATGAAGAGTTAAATCATTATGGTTCAATGCATCATCCTTTTACAGCCCCTAAGAAAGAACATGAAAATTTAATAGAGAAGGATCCTGGAAAGGTTTTAGGTAGACATTATGATTTAATTTTAAATGGTTTTGAGTTGGGTTCAGGATCTATAAGAATTTATGATCCAAGTTTACAGGAAAGAGTTTTGAAAGCTTTGACTTATAGCAAAGAAGATGCAATGAAAAAATTTGGGTTTTTATTAGAGGCTTTTAAATTTGGTGCAGTGCCACATGGAGGAATTGCATTGGGTTTTGATAGATTATGTGGCTTATTACAGGGGATTAGTGATATAAGAGAGGTAATTGCTTTTCCTAAGAATAAGGCTGGCCAAAATCCTATGGATGGATGCCCTTCAGATGTAGATGAAAAACAGCTAAAAGAGCTTCATCTTAAATTAGAAATAGTGAAGAAATAAGCTATATTATACCCAACAATAAAGTTTAAATACTTTTAAGAGGCAGAAATGGAGTATGCAAATAGACAAAGACATTTTGAATAAAGTAGCAACTATATCCAGATTAAAATTAACAAAAGAAGAGCAAGAAACTTTTTTACCTGAATTAAAAGAGATTTTAAAGGCATTTTCTGAATTAACAAATTTGGATACTTCAAAGGTAGAATTATCAATACAACCATTACCAGTTTCGAATGTTTTTAGGGAAGATATTATCAAAAAATCTTTAGAGCAAGAAGAAGCACTGTTAAATACTAAACATACAAAAAATGGTTATTTCAAAGCACCAAAGGTGATGTGAACGGTGGAAGAAATGAAACTCTCAGAATATTTAAAAGAGAAAAGCATGGGAAATGTTAAACAAGAACCTTCTATAGATGAATTAGAAGAACAAATAGAAAATGCAAGAAGGAAAATTATACTAGAGAAACAAAAATTAAAAGCTTTAAAGAAAAAGGAGGAAATAGAAAGGATACTTGCTGATCCTGGAAATGCTTCAACAACACCTAAGTGGGTTTATGGACTTATTGGAATTTTAATTTTGATAATAATTGGCGGAGGGGGATATTTTTATTTAAAAGACTTTAGTATAACAGGTTCAACTGTGATACAGCCTCCAGCTGAGAATAAAACTACAGTTACTGAAACTCCAAAAACAGAAGTGGTTGTTTATGATTTAAATGATAATGTAGTTATAGACAACCTGACTGTAACTGCAACAAATGTTATTGGGAAGAATAAGATTGGAAAAACAATGGGGATTAAGTTTATTGGTGTAGAAGCAGAAGGCATTTATTACGTTGTATCCTTAGAGATAGAAAATAGTGGCAAAAAAAGCATTAAATTTGATCCAGAGATTTTAATTGTTGATGAGGATGAGAGAGAGTATAGTGTAGATGATACAGCAGAGAGTTATTATACAGATGATCCTAAAATCTTGGATTTAAAAGAAGAGATTAAGCCATTATTACTTAGGAAAGGAGTTAAGATATTTGATGTTCCAAAAGCAGCTAAAGGATTAAAATTAGTTATTAAAGATTCAACAGAAGAAATTAGAATAGATTTAGAAAGCAAAGGAAAAATAAAGATCAGCAATGATGAGGTAAAAACAACAACTCCAAAAGAATCAAGTCCTCAAATAAAGGCTAGATTAACAGATGTTGTAAATAATCCATTAGCTGATAATTTCGTGATAAACGGCACTACTGAATTTAATTACTTGTATAAGATTGAAAATTTAGAAAAATCAACCTTGAGATGCAGCGTTGATGAAATTGTAAATAATGTTTTAAATGAGAATCATCAGGTGCTAAAAATGGATGCATTAGAAATAAATCAATTCCCAGAAACTATTAAAAAATCAGAGGCTAATAATTTTACAGTAAGTTATACAACAAAATGCCATTTCGAAGGCAAGGTTACCGAAACTATAGTTGAAAATTCATTTACAGCGCGGTTCATAAATTAAAATGAGTATTAAACAACAAGTTAAATTAATAAAAGAGGGGAAGATTTCTGTATCGGATTATGTTAAAGAAGTTTTAAAACAATCTACTAAAATAAACGATGAATTAAAATGTTTAAATTATTTTGCTAGAGATGAAGCCATAAAAAGAGCTGAAATTTTAGATAGAGAATTAAAACAGAACAAAACTAACGGAAAGTTATTTGGGATTCCAATAACTGCAAAAGATGATTTATGTGTTAAAGGAATGGAGACAACTTCGGGCTCAACAATTTTAAGAGGTTATAAACCGCCTTATAATGCTACGTGTATAGAAAAAGTTTTAATGGAAAAAGGGATCATTATAGGTAAAACATGCCAGGATGAATTTGGTTTTGGAAGTTTTAATACAAATACTAGCTTGGATTTTGAAAAACCTTTAAATCCTTTTGACAAAGAAAGAACTACAGGAGGAAGTTCTGGAGGTGCTGCTGCATTTGTTCAAAAAGCAGATTTTCCAACTGTTGCTTTAGCAGAATCTACTGGTGGTTCAATTGTAAATCCTGCTTCTTTTTGTGGTGTTGTTGGATTATGCCCTACTTATGGTTTAGTTTCAAGGTATGGTTTAATTGATTATGCAAATTCTTTAGATAAAATTGGCGCGATAGGAAAAACTGTTGAAGATGCAGAGTTATTACTTGACGTTATAAAGGGGTTTGATCATTTAGACTCAACTTCAATAAAGCAAGAGAGTAAAAAAATAAATATAAAAGAGATAGCAATACAAAAAGAGGCATTAGATGTTGATAAAGAAGTAAAAGATTTATTTTTGGAAACTTTAAAAAAATTAAAAATAAAATACAAAGAAATTTCATTACCAATAATTGCTAAATATGCGATTCCTGCTTATTATATAATTGCAATGTCTGAGGCTTCTACAAATTTAGCCAAATATTGCGGAATGAGACATGGGAAGGAAGAAGAGATTAAAGGAGATTTCAATGAGTATTTTTCTAAGATAAGATCAACATATTTTGGGAGAGAAGCTAAGAGAAGAATTATTTTAGGAACATTTGCGAGAATGGCCGGCTATAGGGATGCATTTTATGTTAAAGCATTAAAAGCCAGGTCATTAATAATCCAGGAATATAAAAAAGTTTTAAAAGATTATCCTATTATTGCAACTCCTACAATGCCTTTAATTGCACCTAAATTTAAGGATATTACGAAATTAACGCCTTTGCAAAATTATATGATGGATATTTTAACTGTTGGACCAAATTTAGCAGGATTACCTCATTTAAGTGTTAATGCTGGATTTATTTCCAAAATGCCTTCAGGTATAATGTTTACTGGGGATCATTTATGTGAAAATACAGTAATTGAAATGGGAAAGAAAGTTGAAAATTTAACTTCTATGTAAAATGAAATAGATTATAATAAGGATTATAATTATCAATAAAATTAAAGAGGTTATGAATATAAAGCTAGCGCCACCTTTTTTAGAAATACCATTGGGAATATTTAGTTCGGGTATAGATTCTACTTTTTCTTCTACTTTTTCTTCTGAAGCTTTATGAAAACATTTTGATTTTAAACATACATCTTTAGTTTCAGTTTTGTTATCATTGCATTCTATGTCATCGTTACATTCTGGTAAAGGCAGACCATAACAGGCTAAATTTGAACACTCTTTATCACAGAAACAATCTTCACAAGGCTCTGGTTGTATTCTTATTTTTAGGAAACTAAGGCTACTGTCGAAGACATCTAAACTAACATCTTTAAAATCAATAATTCCCGGTCTTGAAAAGAAGATTATCTTTTTTTCTCCATTTATGCAAACTTCTGCTTGTTTTTCTGGATAGTTTATGCTTAAAAGAGATACATTTTTTCCTTGAGAATAATAGCTATCTCCTACTCTCATTGTTACTGCATTTACATTAACCGCTAGTAATAGTAACATTAAAGCTAATAAGTATAGTTTCATATTAACCATTATGACGTTGTAACTTAAAAGCTTTTCTAAATTGAAAATGAAAAATATAAATGTTTTTAAAGCAGTATCTAATCTTACTATTATGACTGAGGTAAAAATAGGTTGCGAGTTTCATATCCAATTAAATACTAAAACGAAAATTTTCTGTTCTTGTTCTACTTCAAGTTCAGAAGAACCAAATATGAATACTTGTCCAACATGTTTGGGTTTACCTGGTTCAAAACCTGCATTTAATAAAGAAGCATTGAATCAAGCTTTAAAGGTTGCATTAGCATTAAATTGTAAAATAAATAAAAGATCGTATTTTTCAAGAAAATCTTATTTTTATCCTGATCTTCCTAAAAATTATCAGATTACACAATATGAAACGCCAATAGCAACTGAAGGAAAATTGGAGGGTATTAGAATTAAAAGGGTTCATTTAGAAGAGGATCCTGGAAAGTTGATGCATCAAGGAGCAATAACTTTAGTTGACTACAATAGGTCTGGAATACCGTTAATTGAGGTTGTAACTGAGCCTGATTTTAAATCTCCTAATGAAGTAAGGTTATTTTTAAGAAAACTAACAACAATTTTAGAATATTTAAAAGTTTATCATAGAAAATCTGAATTAAGTATAAGGACTGATGCAAATGTTTCTATTAATAATGGAGAAAGGGTTGAAATAAAAAATATTACTGGTGTAAAGCCTGTTGAAGATGCTTTGGAGTATGAAATTAAAAGACAAGAGAAAGAGAAAAAGATTGTAAGAGAAACCAGGGGTTATGATGCTGATAAAAATATTACTTATACTTTAAGAACAAAAGAAACTGAAGAAGATTATGGTTACATTTATGATCCTGATTTACCAGAGTTTTCTTTAACTGATGAAATGTTGAAAGAAATTAAAGGAAGATTACCTGAATTAGCTTCTGAAAGGGCAATAAGAATAATCAAGCAATATAAAATTTCTAAAGAAGATGCTGAGGTATTAACACAAGAATTAAAGCTGGCAGAATTATTTGAAGCTATTGCAAAGGAAATTTCTCCAATATTAGCTGCTAAATGGTTAAGAAGAGATTTGGCTAGGGTATTGCATTATAATAAAAAAGAATTGCATGATGTTGAATTAGAGGAAAGTCATTTAAAAGAATTATTAAAATTAGTTGAAGAGAGAAAGATAACAGATCAAGTTGCTGGAAAGATTTTAGAGAAATTAATTGAAAAACCATTTTCTCCTAAAGAATATGTTGAAAGGGAGAAATTAATTAAAATAACTTCTACAGAGGATTTAAGAAAGTTATGTTTAGAAGCTATTGCAGAAAATCTAAAAGCTGTTGAGGATTATAAAAAAGGAGAAGAAAAGGCTTTAGATTTTGTAGTTGGTAGTGTAATGAAAAAGACTAGAGGAAAGGCTGATCCTGTTTTGGTAAAGGAATTAATTAAAAAAGAAATTTAATGTAATTACTTAGTTGTTTGAAGCTGCTGCTTTAAATAACTAAGTCCGTCTGTAAGTATATTCTTGTTCTGGAGCCTATAGGTCTGTATTACACTTAACAAACATTCATGCATCCTAGCCCCTAGATTTGAACGGTTTCCCCCACTAATCTTTCTGATGATCACATCATGCCTCAAACCCCTTTCGGCTCGGTTGTTTGTTGATTCTACTTCTGAATTAGTAACAAACCTGAATAAATTTTCCCTGTCTCTTGTGCAGAGATGCTTTATGAATTTCCTGCAAATTGTGCTTTTGAATCTTATCTCTCTTATTTTATCAAGCCTTTTCAGTAATTTTTCCACATCTTTATCTGTCCCTTTGTGATTAAATAAAATTGCTTTATTGTATACTCTCTTTAGTCTTCTGTGGATGATTGTGCCTTCTGCAAAATCTTCTTTCAGCTTTTTTGCTTCTCTTAGTAGGTGTGCCCAGCATACCTGCATCAGACATTTTGTTTTTTCAGCCAATACATAATACGCACTAAGTCTATCGCTTATGTTTATACCTTCACAATCTTTTCCTAATACTGGTAGCGGGACTTTATGCCCTCTACTTTTATTTATTTTGTAGAAAGCGATTTCTTTTGTGATGAATATCCAGATAAAACTATTTTTCCCCATTACTCTTCTTCCAGTTTCATCTATGTGCCTTACACTTGTCTTTCTTATTTTCTCTTCTAATTCCATATAATAAGGTCCGAATTCCCTAGCAAGCTGTTTTAGTATACGGATTACTTCTCCATTGCTTATCTCTAGTTTGTATTGGTTTTTTATAAGCTCTAGGATCTTTTCAATGGGCATGCCAATGCCGATTTTTAGGAATAAAACAAATAACATTAATCTTAAACCAAACCTTGCATTAGGTAGTGCATCCAAAACTGGTGCTTCCACCAGTTTTTTGCAATCTTTACAGTATCTTCTTTCAATTTCATATTTTGTAGTAATTGGTTCTTGCGGTTCAGGAATATCAGTTACATATCTTTCCCTTATTTCCTGTACGCCACTTAAATTTCTATTTCCGCATTCAGGGCATTCTGCTAATATTAAGGGTTGGATTATGTCTATTCTTTCAGGAATCTTTCTTGAGTATCCCTTATGCCCTGTCCTTTGTCCAAGTTTCTTATATCTCTTTCTTATAACTTCTTTAATGAATAAGGGTAATTTGTTTGGCAAAAGATCAGAGCAGTGCTTTTTATGCTGTTCATATTCTCTTTCTATTTCTCTAAGGCGTTTAATTTCTTCTTTTAATTTTATAATTTCTTCCCTAAGCTCTTCTGTTTCATTATTCATTTGTGATCACCAGGTAAACAGTCTTTCCAAGATATTCCTTAGGACAATCAACTTTTGCTCCCGTGCCAAAGTTGGTTACTTTCTTCTTTACAAATCCTTCAATGTTTGTCAACTTTAATTCTGTTTTAGCTTCTATTTTTACGGGTTTCATAATATATATTTAATATATATTAAGTTTATATTGATTTATGTTGTCGAGAATATATAAGAAAAAGCTTCAGAAAGCTAAGCAATTACAATTTAATAAATAGCTTTTAATCAGAGAAATGAATATAAACCTTGTTAATAATTATATCTTTTGATGGACTATTTAAAAACATTTGATGAGATTAATGAAAAATACGACGTAAAAAAGAGGATTAAACATTGGTTAAGACAGGAGTATCGTTCTGGACAAGAAACACTAAAAGAGTTATCTAAAGAACCTTATTTTGCTGACACTAATCTCAGAGTGGAAGCAGATGAGATTCTAACAGGAAAAGTCCACGTATCTGATGGTTATACTATGGCAATTGCTAATAGACTGATTAAATGTGATGATATTCCTGATGTTCTGAGAGGGGCGGAATTATATGAGAAGATACAGGCTGTCCGACTATTAAATTTTTAGTATTATTATTTTAATTAAAATCATAGAACCTTTAT
>Ga0209541_10015675_pt1 | contig 11288 bp, 11 predicted proteins | sample RifCSPlowO2_01_FD_184027 | JGI IMG/M metagenome (GOLD analysis project Ga0209541, IMG submission 184027) | Groundwater microbial communities from Rifle, Colorado - Rifle CSP2_plank lowO2_0.1 (SPAdes) (version 2) | ecosystem: Environmental > Aquatic > Deep subsurface > Groundwater | place...
TGGGGGGAGTGATAATATTATGCAAAATCCTATGACTTATATTGGAATTGCTTCTTTGTTAGCTGGAGGTATTTCTGGTGTTACTAGAGATAATCCTCAGTGTGGAAAGAATGAGAAAAGTGATAAACCTCTTGCTGGTGATGAAGCTAAATCAACTGATTCAAATGCGGAATTAAAATTACCTAGTAGTTCTTCTTCTACTTCAAGATATTCTCTTTCTGGTAATTTTAAAACAACTTTTGATGCACCTATGTATGCTGATGAAAAAAAAGATTCTAGTCCTATTAGTGCTGCTAGATCTGGATTAGGAACTATTAATGAAGCAAAAGGTGCTGCTAAAACGTTTGAAGAACTTGGTTGTTTCTTTGGTTCAGCTTTGCCAGTACCTGGAAAGTGGCTTAAGATTGGAAGTAAAAGTACATTTACTGTTGCTATGAATGTTATTACTGTAGCTGCAGCAATATATTTAGTCGTTGAATATGGATTAGATAATGAAACTACAATTACATATACAGTAACATGCGGACCATGGGTTGCGCCAAAAGGGGGGGATAATTGTGAATTATGTAATGATGCGAATACTCCTTGTTCTGAATACAGATGTAAGTCTTTAGGCGCTGCATGTGCATTAGTGAATGAAGGGTCAGAGAATGAAACTTGTGTAGCAATGAATGTCAATGATGTAAACTCGCCAATAATTAGTCCATTAGATTCAGTATTAAGAGAGCAAGAGTTTACTTATGAAGAAATAACTGATCAAGGGAATCCTGGGTATGAGATTCAAGAAAAAATTAAAGCGTTTACTCCAGTGACTATTGGAATACAAACTGATGAGCCTGCACAGTGTAAATATTCGACACAGGGAGCATTGGATTTTAATGATATGAGTAGTTATTTAGGGTCAGAATATTATTTGTATAATCAAACTGGAACTTTCAGTCTAGGAAGTGAAGCTGCTGCGCCTGAGATTATTGCGGAGACTGGTGGAGTGTATAATATTTATATTAGATGTTCAGATGCTTTAGGGAATGCAAATGAGAGAGATTATTTTGTGAGATTTACTGTTGATGATAGTCCTGATTTAACGCCTGTTGAAATAAAATATACATCGATAGATTCAGGGTCATACATGCCTTTTGAAGTTGATGAAACAGAATTTAGTTTGTATACTAATGAGCCTGCACAGTGTTTATGGGCGAGAAATGATACTGGGTATGAGTATATGGATGGGGAAATGAGTTGTGTTAGTTCTGGATTTCAACAAAGTTCAGTTTATTTTGGAACCTATGAATGTTCAACAACTTTGACTGGGGTGAGTGATGAAGAAATAAATAGCTATTTCTTTAGGTGTAAAGATAATGCTGGAAATATTAATGAAGATAGTTTTGAATTCAAAACTAAGAAGACTGAGAATGAATTAGTTGTTGATAGTGTTGAGCCTAGTGGAACAATTTATGATGAGACTATTGAAATATTAGTTGGAACTTCCGACGGTGCTGATAGTGGTGTTGCTCTCTGTGCATTCAGTCCGAATGATGTTGATTTTAATAGTATGGTTGTATTTGCAGAAACGAATAGTACTGAACATTCACAAACTTTGACTTTGAGTGAAGGGGAGTATACTTATTATGTTACTTGTCAAGATATTGCTGGGAATAGAGCATCAAGTGAAACTACATTTACAATAGAAGTTGATGAGGATATTGCACAGATTGAAAAATTGTATGTTGATGAAATCTATTCTGTGTTGACTATTGAGTTTGATGAGGAAGTATTATGTGAGAGAGCAAGTGAGCCATTTACATATGGTGAAGGAATTTCAATGAATACTGGAAGTGAATATGAAACTGAATTTGATATTGATTTTGATTCATTAGAATATTATTTGATTTGTGAGGATAAGTATGGGAACTTTGGTTCCTATTATATTGATTTGAGTACTTGGAGCTAGTATTTATGAATTATGCTGAGAATTTCTTTTCTAAATTTTTGTGCTCTTTCTAAGGAAGTTTTTGCTTTTGTTTGAAGAAGAATTTCGCCCATTTCATAAGTAAATATTCCTCTTTTTCTTCTTTCAAAGTAATATTCTTCTATGATTTCGTCTGCTTTTTGTTTGCCTAAAAGTTCTGCGGCATCATTTTCTGCTTCTAATAAATCTTCAATAAATTCTTTTTGTAATTTTTTTGTTAAATAAAAATAATGGACTAAAACATCGAATGTGACTAGATGAATTGATAAATCTGTTTTTATTTTTATTCCTTCATTTTCTAATAATGCTCTTGTCATATAGAACATGCTGTAATAACTTGCATTAACTACCCAAAGTAATCCATTAAAATTTGTGAAGCCAAATTGTTTTTGTTTCTCTGGATTTGTTGTAATTTCAAATAATACTTTTGCTGATTCTATTGAATCTTCTGCATTTTTGAGAAAGAATTCTGTGAATCTTGGATTATTTTTTGTTTTGATGATTTCTCTATTTTGATAATCTATGATTCTTGTTTTGATTTCTTTTAGTGTTTTCTCTTCTAGCATTATAGCCTCCATTTTTTGATTAATCTATAAAATAATTCTGCTCCAAATAAGATAATATGTTTATTTAGTATTTCATTCATTATATTTTTTTCATCACGTTTTACAAGCATTTCTTGTATACTTTCAAAACTTATTACTCTTGTTTCAAAGGGGAGATTATAATTTGAAGTAATATTATCTAAAAATTTTTCGTGAAATTCTATTTTATCATTATTATCAACAATCAAAAGAATATCAATATCTCTTGGCTTATTTGATTCAATTATTGAACCGAATAATAATAAAATAAAATTGTTTTCTTCTATTTTATTAATTACTTCCTCTGAAAATAAGGCTAAGTCCTTGTATTTTTTATTGGATAATAAATTTTCTTTTCTTTGATATTCTGAACTTATTAATAGTTCGTGGTTTGATTTATAATCCAGGTAAAGTTTCTTATGTTTATCTAATAAAATAATCTTATTTTCAATTAATGATTTTATGGATCTATGTGCTAATGAAACATGCATATTTAAGATTCTTGCAATCTCTCTTATGGAATAAGTTTCAGTAATATGCCCTGTAAATATCTGCAAAATTTTTGCTGTTGTTTTGTTGATTAACATATGTTCACTTTTTAGTGTATATCTGTTCACTTTTTAGTATATAAATCTTTTGTTTAAGATTATATTGATTTAATTAATTGGAATTTTAACTGATAGTCCAAGACCTAGAAAATATTAGGCTGACTTAAAATCTAAAATTTTTGAAGAAGGATCTGAAGTGTCCGCAAATATCGGACAACTGAAATTGCTATCTTCAGAGGGAAAATATTATCTTACTGATGTTGGTGATACTGAACAAATTTTGAGATTAATTCAATAAATTCCTAAAGAAAAAAAGAAATTAAAATAGTTTTTTTGAAGAAAATCTTATAAACTTGTTTTGTTTTTATTCCATGAATGAAAAAAGGGCAGTTATTAGGATTACCATTGATTTTAGTTTTTGGATTAATTGTTGGTGCGTTTATTTTATTGTATGGTACTAAAATAATTTTGGATTTGACTTCTGAAGCTGATTATATTGAATTTTTAGATATTTTAAAAGATTTGGATAATAGTATTGATTTGTTTAGTAATTATGATATTGGAAGCGCTAAAGTTTATTCAATGTCTTTTTCTGAGGATGTTGAAGCAATTTGTTTTTATGATTCTTCGCAAACTTTGGATTGTAAATTAAATGGTGAGGTTTGTGATGAAACTTTTGAAGCTACATTTGATTTAGTAAAAACATCACAGTTTAATGTTTATGTTTTTCCACAGGGTGTTTTTGATCAAACAAGATTAGAAATTAATGATTTTAAGACGATAAATGGAAATCCACAATGTGTTAGTAATGGACAAAGTATTGTTATAAGTGCTGGGAAGGATTATGTGGGAGTAGAGCACTATGCAAAATAAAGCGCAGATGTCTTCTAGTTTTAATTATATTTTTGCGATTATTATTGGTGGAATAATTTTTATGTTCTTTGTAGGGTTTGCATATAAATTCATGGGGTTTGGAGAAAGTTTAGGGGCTGCAGGGTTAGTTAATTCTTTGAATGATGAATTTGCAGCATTTTCAGCGTCGGATTCTGCAGAAAAAACTTTATCTTTTAATAAAGAAAGTTCGTTTAGGGTTTATGAAGGGAAGGTTATTAGTAATGAGCAAACTAAACAAATTGATCATATTGTTTATGCGCCTTATCTTGTTGAAGGAAGAGAAATTTTAATTTCGACTAAATCTTTAGAATTACCTTATCGTGTTGGGAATGTTTTTTATGTTGATGATGGAAATACCTTATATATATTAGTGTATGATTCGAATACTGAAGAAGTTGTTGAAGAGTTGGTTAATTCTTATAATTCTATTCCAACAAATTTACCAAAATATTCTGTTGATGTTAATGATATTAATGCAAATGTTCAGGATTTAATTGGTGCGTTAAATAATTATGATAATGTAAGATTTGTTTTCTTTACAAAATATGATTCTGTATTAAGTACTATTCAAAGTAATTTTAATGCCTATGAAATATTATATGTTATATCCTCTGAAGAAGATTATAGTTCTGGGTATGTTGTTTATCCAGATAGTTCTCAAGTTACTTACTTAAGTTATTCGTTATTGATTGGTGCAATGATTTCTGGGGATGCTTATATGTATAGTTATAATTATGATTTAGTTTTGGAAAAAGTGAGTAGGGTTTCAAATGTATATCTTGAGAAATCTAAATTATTAGCTATTAGGTTGCCTGAGTGTGAATATATTTTGATTAAATCTGCTTTAAGTTCGTATATGGGTATACTTGGGAATGATGGATATAGTGTCTATGTAACTAATATTGAAAATGTTGAAGAAGAAAATCAAAAATTAGGGGGTGATTGTCCTGAAGTTTACTACAAAAGGGGAATTGCAAATGATGGAAACCATGATGGTTGCGTTAGTTTTTATTATTGTACTTATGGTCGGGCTAGGATTCTTTTTCAAGTTTCAGTTGAGTAGTATTGAAGAAAAAGCTGATACTAGTTGTTTGTTATCGAATACAGTAATGTTATCTTCTATAACTTCTATGCCTGAAATTCAGTGTAGTGTTAATGCAAATAGAGAAGACTGTATTGATACAAGTAAATTATTAGTTTTTGATGCGTCGAGGATATATCAAGAGTTTTTTAATACAAATTGTGATCAAAAAGTTTATTTTGTTGAGCTTTATCCGAGTGTAACTAATGGGACTTGTACACAAAGTACTTATCCAGATTGTAGTTATTATTATTTCTTTGAAAATGAGGTTGATTATACTTCAAAAGTTATTATCTCAACACCTGTTTCTTTGTATTATCCTTTAGATGAGAGCTATAAGTTTGGAAAGTTAGTTATTGAGGTATTACAATGAAAAAAGGGCAGACTGAGATCATTGGATTCATGGTGATTATATTGTTATTATTTTTTGGATTAGTATTTTATTTTAGGTTTGCTAGTAATAGTGATTCAGATTTGACTGGTGAGGCAGAATTAAATTTAGAAGTGTCTAATCTTTTGAATGTAATTAAGAAGCAAACTATTTGTGATGATGAAAGTTTAGGAGATGTAATCAAAGCTTGTGCTAGTGATGGGTTTGCTTGTGGAGAGAATGCTTGTGATGTTGTCGAGAGAGAAATTGCTGAAATTATTTATTTGAATGGTTGGGAAGAAGATGAATATATGTTTTATATTGGGGAAGAATTGTATTCACCAAGTACGTGTACTGGGAATACTATTGCTGATGATTATATAGTCGAAGGAATTGATGTAAGGCTCATTATTTGTTACTAATTAGTGGAATCCAATAGTGATTGTATAAGGCTACAATTTAGGTGTTTAGGACATATTTCTTTTGTTATTCTAATAAAGAGTGAAAATGTTTTGTATAGATTACTCCTCTAGATGAAAAATCTAAGTCTCTATTGTATTGAATTTGGCTCTTTTAGTCTTAATCTATGGTCTAGAGTAGATGAATGTTTATAAATCTCCCAGGAAGAAATAGAGTAAAGATTTATGATAAAAGTGACTTTGATAAAAACAGTGATGACGTTACACGCAGAATAAATCTGTGAAAGAAAATAAATCTATTATCAATCACACACAGGGAGGTGTTGTGTAAAAATGCAAGAAAAATTTATTAGAAAAACAATTAAAAGAATTGCCGCTATAGGAACCGGTGTTGCAATGGTAGGAGCAACAATGACAGGAGCTATGGCTTTAGATTTGGCAGAATATCCATCCCCATTTGTTGTAGGCGGTGTCTATGACTCAACTAATGTATTAGTTGTTGGAGATGATGCAGACGCAGCAGATACTTTAGGTATTGCAGATATTACTAGTGGATTGCAATTTGAATCAAAAGTAGCAGTTGAATCAGAATCTACATCAGTAAGTGTTACTGGTGGTGTATCTGAATCTGTTCCATTAGGGTTGGGTTTGACAAACTCAAGTTTGTTTGATACTACATTACAAGATGATGATATCGCAAACTTGTTTGATGGGGAGATAACTTTTCAAAGTAAAGAATATGATACCTCAGAAGAATTACAAATGTCAACAAAAACAGATCCAGTCGTTGGTTCTAGTTTGACTAGTTCTGATGATGATTATAAAACAGATGTATATCTAGAAGTAAATGCAAGAGATATGATTAAATTTGCTTACAAGTTTGATGAATCAGTAAATATTTCATTAGCATCTACTACAGATCCATTAAGTATTGAATTCTTGGGTAATCCAATGAAGATTACAAGTGTTCCAAGTACTGGAGATAGAATCACTGCTTATGTTGGAGAAGAACATTATTTAAGTGCTGGTGAAAGTTTTACTGTAGAAATTGATGGTGAAACTAAGACTATTACTTTACAAGATGTATCTTCAACTTCTGCAGTTGTTGATGTTGATGGAACTAGTAAAATTATTACTGATGGATCAACTTCAACAGTAAATGGTGTTGAAATTACTGTTGATGATGTATTCAGTAGAACTGAAAGAGCAGAATCTTCAGCTAATATCGTTGTAGGTAAACAATCTTCAGAAACATACATTGATGGAGATGCTTTCATTGATGAAGATCCTGATGAAGCAAATTGGGTTTGGAATTTAGAAGGTTTAGCTACACAAGGAACTGGTCAGAACTTTACAATTGAAAACGATTTTGTTTACAATGATTTAGATGCTGGTTCTGTTGGTGTAGGAAGTTGTATTGATTTGCCAAATGACTATGTACAAATTTGTTTTGACAGCTTGTCAGTTGCTGAGACAGATTATTCAACATATACATTTGATTTGGATACCTCTTTAGATGTATCAACACCTTTGGGTTCAAACATGACTAGTTTAAGGGCAATCAACTTGAAAACATCTGCTAGTGATGGTATTGAGTTGCAAGCATATACAACTGGTGCAAACTATGTAGCAAACGTAACAACCAATGTAAAGGTAAAGGAAATTTGGTTATATGCTGTGCCTGGTGCAAATTTGATTAATGGATCAAATGGGGCTACTAATTACCTAGCTGTTTTCTATAAAGACACTTCTGATTCCAAGATGAAATTGTTTGGACAAGTAAATTTAACCAGTACAGATAATGAAATCCTTAGAGTTAATTATGGAAACACTAAGGATACAAATATTGTATTAGATAATACTGGGGGTCGTGGTGCTGCTAATGGTGGTGTTGGAACTGAAGTTAACTTGACATTAGATATCATTGGTGATACAACTACTGGTGATTTGTGGGATGGCTATGATAACCTTATTATGAATTGGGGTTTAACTGGTGTTAATGGGACATTTGATAGCTTAGGAGATACTGCATCAACAGAAGAATCTGGTGAGTTACTTTGGGGTCAAGGATTATTAGCAATGGGTACAAAAGATGAAGACCATAGATCAGCTTATGGTATTGTCATCAAGAATCCAAAGAGTCAATCCTCATCTGAACAAGTTGAGTTGAGTATCCCTCAAGACCAAGTAAAAGCAAACATCGTAATTAAGGGAACAAGTTCCACAATTTCTGGTGGAGATACAACATACGTTCCAGTACAAGTTACACCTGTAACCAAGTTTGCTTCAGAAGTATCAAGTGCAAGTGCTTACAACTTAATCCTTGTAGGTGGACCATGTGCTAACGCATTGGTTGAAGACTTGTTTGATATGACTTGTGAAGGTTGGGCTTACGCAGAAGGTGAAGCTGTAATTAAATTAGCTGAAAATGGAGATAATGTAGCATTGTTAGTAGCTGGTACATCCGGTGAAGACACAAGAAGAGCTGCAAAGGCTTTATTGAGCTATAGTGATTACGACTTCAGTGGTTCCGAAGTTATTGTTAGTGGAACTAGTCTAGAAGACATTAACGTAGAAGCTATCTAAGGGTAAAACCTTTTTTATTTTTTTTAGAAAACTTTTTTAATTCTGAAATTTTTTCTATTGTTTATGAGAAGGTATAGAACTAGAGAAGAGATTGCTGAAAGAAAGAAGAAGATATTTACTGTTGTTATTGGTATATTCTTTATTTTTATTATGGTTATGAGTGCGTTGTATTATGGGATGGATGATACAGAAAAGGTTGTTTATAATGATTTGAAGTTTGTAAATACTGGACAAGGATGGATTGCTTATAATAGTAAGGATAAAATTATTATTTGGACTGATCCTTCAGAATTAGAAAATTATAATGTGGATATCTCTGGGTTTGAAAGTTTGACTAAGATTTATTTGAGTATTAATCCTGAAGAGAATGTAAAATATGCTATTAATGATTTGTACAATAATTTTGAATTTGAACAGATTTCATTAGCTTGTTATGAGGATAATGAGCTTTGTAGTGATATGGTTTTGAAAACCTGTGAAGATGCAACTCCATATATTGGGGTAATTATTTTAAGGGAAGCAAATGAAACTAAAGTTAGTTTAGATGGAAATTGTTTGATTATTGAAGGTCAAGATTTATTAAAAATTGTGGATGGAGTGGTAGTAGAAAATGAAGGATAATAAATTATCTTATGTTATATTAGTTTTAGTAGGATTATTATTAGGGTTTGGAGTGTTTATTTTTTTGAATGAACCTGAGACTTATGTAGAAAACAATTATGTTTATAGTAATGGTCAAGAATTGTTTAATGTGACTGTTGTTAGTGCAAATGAATCTTATGTTCAATTATATGTCGGGGATGATGAAACATCTTATTTAATTGCATTAAGGAATGATCCTGCATCATTAGAAGATATTCTTGTTGAAGGAGTATTAAATACTAGAATATATAATGATGAACAGATTTGGTTGACAATTAATCCTAATGCGAACTTGAGTTCAAAAACAACTGTGGCAGTACTTGAAGTTGATAAAATTATTGATAATGAAAATCTTTATGGAATTCCTGCAAATGCGGCTATGACCATGGAGAATGAATATAATTATCCAGTTAAGTCTTGTTATGATGGGACTGATAAGTCAACAGTAATATTCTTTACTTTGGGGTCTGAAACTAAAGTATATACTGATGAGTATTGTATAATTATTGTTGGTACAACTGAAAATGAAATTATCAGAGCTGCAGATAGGTTTGTATTGACTTTGCTTGGAGTAATGCAAGCTTAATTTTTTTATTTTTAAGTTAATTTTATATACTTTTTAATTATTTGATTTGTATGGAACATTACTTTTCTGAGAAACAGGATTCAGAATTAAAAATTAGGAAAATATCTGTTGTAATTAGAAATAAAGAATATGAGTTTTTTACTGGGAATGGAGTTTTCTCGTCGTTAAAAGTGGATTTGGGAACGAAAGTTTTTGCTAATTATATGGAAATAAAAGAAAAAGATAGAGTATTAGATTTTGGTTGTGGTATTGGTGTAATCGGAAAGATTGCTAAAGAATTTACAAAAAATGAAGTTGTATTAGTGGATATAAACGAACGTGCATTATCATTAGCAAGAATGAATTTGAAAGGATTGTCTAAAGTTGTAATTAAAAAAAGTGATGTTTTTAGTTCTTTGCAAAATGAAAAGTTTGATGTGATTTTGTTAAATCCGCCACAGTCTGCAGGGCGGAAATTATGTTTGCGAATGATTGCAGAAAGTTTGGAGCATTTGAATAATAGAGGAAATATACAAATTGTTGCAAGGCATAATATTGGTGGAAGTTATTTTGAGAAGTATATGAAAGAAGTTTTTGGGAATGTAAACACATTAAAAAGGAAAAGTGGTTATAGAGTTTACAAATCTGAAAAAAATTAATGATTTATTCTTTTGAAACTATGTTCTAATTTTTCAATATAATCTTTGAAATCAAGTTGAGAAATCTTTTTGTAAACACGTTTGTTGATTGTTTCAGCAAGATTTGTCCATCTGTTAATCTCTGTTCTAAGTGTTCTTTCCATTTCCGGAGTTATTTTTTTAGATTGACTCTCACGGGCCATTTCATCTATAATTTTAATTATAGTTTCTTGTGCGTTCTTTAATTTCAATGTTCTAATAAAATGACCTTGGTCTTCACTTGTGAATGTATTAATTGTGTATCTTACATTCTGTAATTGTTTGTATAATCTTGAATATAAATCTGGGTTTAAAGCTGCTGTTGAGTATGCTTCACTATCTGAGTCTTTGATTTTTTCTTCTGAAATATTATTTGTTATTGAATTAAAATCGCGACCTTTATGTCTGGACATGATTCTAGCTTTTTGTGTTAATCTGTAAATATCTTCAACATAAAGTAATCGGCATTTCTTTTCTATTTCTATTCTTGCAAGTTCTAAAAATATTTCGTTAAAATAAGGTGTATTTTTAATTAAATCTGAATTTTCTTTGTGAGTATATCTTAATGCTTTTCCAGGGTTGAATTTATCTGAGGAAAATGTGCTTTCGAACCATTGTGAGAGTACCATGTCTTTTTTAGAGGAAAATTTATTTTTAAGCATTTATATTCATGTAAATATTGTTTCTAAGTATAGGAGGCTCTGTAGAAAACATAAGAATTCCTAAGCCGTAAGGCTTAAGAATCTTGTTTACACCTTAATATTATCAAATTATCGAGGTAAAAACATGGTAAGTAATACAAACAAATTTTTAAAGATTCTGGATTTTTCTCAAGTTTTGCTTGAACGTCTTCAGGTACCATTATATTCAAAACAACATTCTGGTAAAACTTTTAACAATCACCAATTATTCAAATTAATTGTTTTGAAGAGTTATTTAGGCAAGGATTATCG
>Ga0209541_10015676_pt1 | contig 11287 bp, 8 predicted proteins | sample RifCSPlowO2_01_FD_184027 | JGI IMG/M metagenome (GOLD analysis project Ga0209541, IMG submission 184027) | Groundwater microbial communities from Rifle, Colorado - Rifle CSP2_plank lowO2_0.1 (SPAdes) (version 2) | ecosystem: Environmental > Aquatic > Deep subsurface > Groundwater | place: Rifle...
AAAGCCGAAATATGTTCCAGCCGAAATAATGAATCTCATTGGGCTGAAAAAGAGGTTCCTATTCAGCAAATGCGTTTACAGGTTTAATCTTTTCAATAATAAGGAGGTAGTTGAAAAAAATCTAAGCGAGATAAGGAAAAAATTCCCCTGTTATATTTATGAGTGCGAGAAGCACAAGAACTGGTTCTTGGGAGTTCCTGAAAACAAGGTAAAGAAGTTTTATGACACCAAAAAAGGCCTGCAGGAACTGCTGAAAGTGCAGGTAGAAGACTTGGACCCTTACCTAAAAGCAACAAGAAAGATGGTTGATATTCTTGTCGAAGCAGGCATTCCGACGGAAAATTTGGGAATAAGCCATTCTACTTTATTGGGAAACTACACTCCGGGAAAATCAGACATTGACATACTCATTTTCGGAATAGACCATGGCTGGAAAGCCGTTAAGCACCTCGAAAAATGCAAAAATCCCTCTTTAACATGGAAGTCAAAAGAAGACTGGGCAAGGTATTACCAAGATAGGGTTGTATCTAAAGTCTACACGGAAAAAGAATACGTGGCAAACATGGTAAGGAAGAAAGATGATGGTTTTATTGACGGAAATGTCTTTTCATTGTTCTGCATCGAGAACGAAAATGAATCATGGTATGACTGGGAAGCAGACCATAAGCCATTGGGAACAGTAAAGATAAAAGCCAAAGTAAAAGGCGCCTACCATTCCATTGTAAGGCCCGGCTATTATGAACTTGAAGAAACGAAAGTTCTGGAAGGGTATGAAGATGTTCCTATAAAGCGCATAGTCACATGGGCACGGCCATTTAGCCTACAGGCAAAAGAAAATGAGGAGATTGAGGTGTGTGGCCTTCTGGAGAAAGTCAAAACAAAAAAAGAAGAATTTTACCAATTAGTCATAGGCTACTTTGATACATACACAAGCGACAGAGGTGAAAAAGAGTACCTGAAAGCGCTCATAGGCTAAAATGCACTTTTATGAATCTTCAATTATAACGACCAAGGACGGCCTTCATTGCCAGGTTTATGGTAATCAGCATCCTGATGGCAAGATTTTAGTCAAGCCAAAATATATTCCTACAGATAGGATTTCAAGCGATTTCCTGCCATACAGGTTTATTTCCGGAAGGAAGATGAACAGGCTTAACTTATGGATAGACCAAGGCAAGCTTAAGCTGTATATCGGCGCCTTTACAAAAGCTTATCCGGAATATGTATTCAAAAGCAGTTTATACGACAAAAGCCCTCTGTTTTTTGCAGTTCCAAAAGAGAATATAGAAAGGGCTTATTCACCGGCAGAAGGGCTATACGACCTTATGTCAATACCCGAAAAGGATTTGGATGAACATCTTAAGATCGTAGTTGACCTTGTTAAATTTCTCCTTAAAAGCGGTCTTGAGCAGAAATATTTTGGCATAACATATTCGACATTAATGGGGCATTATTCCCAATACAGGTCAGACATAAACATCGTAGTTTACGGAAAAGACAAATTCTGGAAGCTAATGGAATTCTTGGAAAAAAATAATCATCAGGATTTAAGGTGGAAAACATACGAGGAATGGGAAGAATTCTACAAAAGAAGGAACCGGCATATGATACACAAAAAAGATACCTACATTGAAAATATGCACAGGAAAAAGTCGGAAGGCTTCTTCAAAAACACCTTGTTTGTGATATTTGCAGTGGAAAATGAGGATGAGGCATGGTTCAGATGGGGAGATGAAAAATACAGAAGATTGGGAACTGCAAAAGTCCAGGGCATTGTAAAAGATGATAAAAGCTCTGTTGTGAGGCCAGGTTGCTACATAATTTCCGATTCAAAATTTATTGGCGGAGATAAAATATGCAAAAACCTGCAGATAAGCAGGATTGTCTTTTACTCAAGGGATTACTGCATGCTTGCTTACCATGACGAGAAAATAGAGGCAAGCGGAGTTGTCGAGGAAGTTGCCAAGAAAAATGGGGAAAAAGATTATAGGATAGTTATAGGGTATTTTGATTCCTATATGAACGGAAGAAGGGAGGATGAATACATAAAAGTTGCGGATGATTAAAATGAAAAGTGCTAAAGAAATCAATAAATTAGTAAATGAGGGAGCAAGCGAAAAAAGCAATTGCAATTTATGCAAAGAAGCAAATTACAAAGTCGGCAAAAAAACATGGTATGGGGCAATAATCTATAGGATAGGCAATAAAAAAAATGGGTGGTTCGCTACATTATCCCCTAAAACGGGCAGCAATCCTGAATTCGATTTTACAGTACAGTTAATGCCATATATCCATTTAACACACTTTTCGCAGATAAGTTCTCATCCCGGGTTAGCAGAAAACTTTGGTACTGCATTCTCAAAGCTATGCAAAGCCATGACAACAATTATGATGCAGGATCAAGATTTAAAATCCATTTCAGAAAAAAGAGAAGCGTCTGTGCCTATAGCAACTTACGGGAAAACCACAACTTGGAAAGAAAAGAAAGAGCATTTGCACATCAAAATATTCCCTTTCCGCGGAAATATCGGCCAGCCATACACAGTTGACAGCTCTTTCGGAAAAAAGGGAGTTTTCAAGGACAAGGACGGCAAGGAGTTTGTAAAAATGGAGCCTGTCAAAAAAGTTGCTATAAGCCAAAAAAGGTTTGATTACCTGACAAAAGAATTAATTGAGCTGTTGAGATAAAATGATAGACCTGCAAAACCATACAGTAGCGTCTGACGGGGAATTGACAGCAGAGCAATTGGTAGACCTTGCTATAGGAAAAAAACTCAGCGCGATTGCAATAACTGACCATGATTCTTTAGACTCATTAGAGCCAGCGATAAAATATTCAAAAGAGAAAAACATAGAAATAGTGCCGGGAGTCGAATTGAGCTGCGATGATCCTCTATTTAATTATGACAAGATAGATGTCTTAGGGCTTTTAATTGATTTTAACAATAAAGGGCTGAATGATTTAATGGGGCATATAAAAAACAAAAGGGAAGGGAACAAAAAACTGATAATTGAAAAATTAAAGGGCTTGGGATATGAAATAGAATATGATGATGTCAGGAAAACCGTTGAAGGCACTTTCGGAAGGCCCCATATTGCAAAATACCTCCTTAAGAAATATCCAGATAAGTTCATTTCTGTAAGGGATGTCTTTGACAAATTGATAGGGCGCGGTAAAAAGGCTTACCTTGATACAAAAGGCAGAGTTTCCATTAAAGACGGCATAAAAACAATCAAGGAATCTGGCGGAGTGGCAATATTGGCCCATCCAGGAGTGTATCCAAAAGAGGATTCTATAAAGCTGATTGATTACTTTATAGATAACGGGGGTGATGGAATAGAAACATATTACCCTTATCATATAATATGCCAGGAATTAAAAATAGACAAAAAAGGCAATCAAGAAATGATGAATTTCTATAAGAAAATTGCGAAGTCAAAAAAACTCCTTGAAAGCGGCGGAAATGATCATCATGGCAACTACAGGTTTACATTAGGGGAAGTCAAGATACCTGAAAGTGTTTTGGAAAACTTAAAGAACAGGATTCCAGTTTCATAATAATAAATAGACAAAGTGAAATTTAGTGAAAGTCAAATTTTGCTTCGCAGTAAAATTGCAGGGCACTATAAATTTCAAAAAATAAATTATTAAAATTTAAGTTGGAATAAAAATTATCTTTAAAAAATGCCAAAACCTAATTGGGCAATATGGTTCACAGGGCTTCATGGCTCTGGAAAATCCACGATAGCCAATAAGCTAATAGGCATATTAAGAAGTAAGAATATCAAAGCTGAGCTTCTCGATGGTGATGAGTTAAGAAAAACCATATCATTAGATTTAGGTTACTCCTTGGAAGAAAGGAACGAGCACATGAGAAGGGTAGCGGACTTGTGCAAAACGGTAACGGATAAAGGCATTATGGTTATAGCTTCGGTTGCTTCTCCTACCGAAAAGTCAAGGGATTATGCAAGGAAGGTTCTTAAAAAAATGCTTTTGGTCTATGTAAAATGCCCATTAGAAATCTGTGCAAAAAGGGATGTCAAGGACCATTACAAAAAAGCTGGGGAAAATGAAGAAGGTTTCGAGCATTTCATGAAAGTCTCTTCGAATTTTGAAGAGCCGAAAAATCCTGATATAGTTCTTGAAACTGACAGGGAAACAGTAAATGAATCAGTAAATAAGCTGTTGGGCAAATTAGAAGAGAAAGGGATAGTTTAATACAAAAAAATGCTTATAATCAATAATACCAAATTTTTTAAATCTACCCATATTAGCCCGACACTATGAACACCATACTCATAACTCTGGATGCATGCAGATTCGATCATATGAGTTTTGCTAATTATTCTAGAGATACTTGTCCCAACTTAACAAAAACAGCAGAAGAAATGTCTCTATTTATGAACAACTATGCCGTTATATCGCAATCAGAGCCTGCAATAGTCTCGATCCTGACAGGCACTTACCCGCATACACATGGCATACAGAATCTAGGAAAAAACAAGAGCGTAAATGTTAGAATGTTGCAGGAAATCCTTAAAGAAAAAAATTACAAAACAGCATGTATGTCAATTGAGCAGAATGAAAATGACGCCATAAAGAAAGGGTTTGGCGAGTTTAATGAGATAAAATGGCGCATAAAGAGCAGATTAACAAGGGAAATAAAAAAGATATTCAATAAAAAAATGGAATACGGGGCTGCAGAAATAGTGACAGACAATGCAATGGATTGGATAAGAAAAAACAAAAAAAATAATTTTTTCTTATATATGCACTATATGGAGCTGCACTGGCCTTATAACCCTCCATTCCCTTACAATCATATATTCGATTCTGACTACAAGGGCAATCACCATTTCAATGATCTTGACAATGGAAAAATAAAGAGAGGGGACAATGTTTTCAACAACGATCTTCCAGAAGATGAAAGGAAACATGCAATAGCGCACTATGACGGTGCAATTTTATACATGGATATGCATTTAAACAGGTTTATCAAATTCCTGAAAAAAGAAAATTTATGGGAGAATTCCATAATTATTATCGTGGGCGACCATGGGGAGCATCTGGGAGAGCACAGTATATACTATAACCACATAGCGTCTGTCTACCAACCATCCCTTAGAGTGCCATTATTGATAAAAATCCCAAAAACAAATGCCAGGAAAATAAATGCATTGACGGAGTCTATTGATATAATGCCCACAATCCTGGAGGCATTAAACATTCCTGCAGAAAGCAATATCGAAGGCAGGAGCTTGATGCCATTGATTAACGCACAATCTGAAAAAATCAGGGAATATGCATTTGCAGAAACTGGGGTATCATTATTCGAACAGAACAAGAGATGGTACTTTAATGGAATAGGGGGAAAATGGAAAATGATTACAGATGGCAAGTATAAGCTAATCCTGATACCCCATCCAGAAAATGATATCTACGAGCTATATAATCTGGAAAAGGACCCGAATGAAACCAAAAATCTTATCGATGAAGAGAAAGAAATTGAAGAATCCTTAAAACAGAAACTTTACTCATGGCTGCAGAAAAAGCAGGTAGAAGAAAGGCAGGTTTTTACAGAAAAAGAAGGGGAAAAGGTAAAGGAAAGGCTAAGGAGATTGGGCTACTTGGATTAAAATGGGCAAAGTTTTCGTGTTCGGGATTGACGGATTGCCGCCAGAACTTGTTTTTAACGAATATCTAAACGACCTTCCGACAATAAAAAATCTTATGGAAAACGGAATATACGGGAAATTAAAGTCTACAATACCTCCTTCCACAATACTTGCATGGTCTGCATTTGCTTCCGGCTATGATCCAGGACAGCTTGGAGTCTACAGCTATACTTACCGCGTAAACAGCTCATTGGATGAAAAGAAGCTTGTAAATTCAACATGCATAAAAAAGGATCTTATATGGGATGCTCTCTCAAAACATGGGAAAAAATGTATAGTTCTTAATGTTCCGCTGACTTATCCTGCTAAAAAGATTAATGGAATTATGGTCACTGACTTTCTTACTCCTGATTTTGAGTCTAACTGCACTTATCCGGCAGAATTCAAGCAGAAAATTAAAAAAATACTTGGCCAGGACTATATGTTTGATGTCTCTGGATTTGTCGGCTACAAAGCGATTCCTCCAAAAGAACTGCTGAAACTTGTCTATAAGATGACTGATATGCAGATAAAGCTTGCTTTGCATTTGCTCAAAAATAAGGAATGGGATTTTTTTATGTCTGTTTTTATTGGAAGTGACAGGCTGCATCATATGATGTGGAAATACGCTGACAAAAACCATCTTGAATACAGCCAGGATCCGGAACTAAGAAATAGCATCAAAGACTACTACAAATATCTTGATTCAAAGCTTACAGAATTTATCAAACTAATGGACAAGGACACTACAATAATTGTTTCTTCAGACCATGGAATGGTAAGGACAAAAGGCCGCATTAACCTGTCTGACTGGCTTATCAAGGAAGGCTATTTGGTGTTAAAGGATGATTTCGAAGAAGAAATAAAAAACAATATCTCTCCATTAAAACTAAGCAGAGTTGACTGGAGCAAAACAAAAGCTTATTCTGTTGGCGCATACCAGGGAAGAATTTACATAAACAGGAAAGGCAGGGATCCTTATGGTATTATTGATGAGAAGGAATATGAAAAGCTAAGAAACGAATTAAAAGAAAAGCTGCTTAAAATACCAGATGTAAATGGCAGCAAAATAAACAATTCTGTCTTTAAGCCAGAAGATATATATGATTCGTTTGATGCTGAAAGTCCCGACTTAATTGTGTTTTTTGATGGACTTGCATGGGGTGTTAATCCAGACATAGGTCACGATTCTATTTATTCTGAGAGAACGCTTGCAGGCGCAGACAGCGCAGGACATGCTTTATACGGATCCTTTATAATGTCAGGAAACAAAGTAACCAATCGCGGCAAGATTGAAGAAATTAATATCCTTGACGTTGCACCAACAATGTATGAGATTCTTGGGATTGAAAATAAAGACGTAAAAAGGAAGCCCATAAAGTACAAATAGTTGAATCAAGCTAAATATTGCCCATAATTCAGATTCATAATCTTTTTAAAGAGAATGGGCTTCTCGATTTCTGTTAAGGGGCAACTAAAGATGATATCAAATGGCACCCACCAAAAGTTCGGTTAAGGCTATATTTAAAAAATTCAAAGGCCTGAAGGTTTTGCTTATTGGAGAGACTATCATAGACGATTATTATTTTGTTATGCCTAATGGAATATCCATCAAAGATCCGATAATATCCACCAAATTTATAAAAAAAGAAAGGTACTTAGGTGGTGTTTTTGCCACTGCCAGACATCTAAGCCAGTTTGTTAAAGAGGTTAATGTAATAACCTTGCTTGGTGAAAAAGAAAAAAACAAAAATTTTGTAGACAAATCTATCAATCCTAAAATAAAATACTCATTTTTTACAAAGCCCGGTTCTCATACTATCATAAAGCAGAGGTTTATTGATTCGTATAAGCTTATAAAGCTGTTCAAAATGGAGTATCTTGATGACTCCCCGGTACCGGATGATCTGAGCAGAAAAATTATAGAAAAGATTCAAAGCAGATATCAGAACTACGACCTGATTTTAATAGATGATTTTGGTCATGGGTTTCTGAATCAGAAGATAATGGACTCCATCACCGCATTGAAGAAGTTCATCGGCGCTAATATCCAGACAAAAAACTCAAATTATGGGTTTAACCCTGTAACGAAGTGCAAGAGGGCCGATTTTATATCATTAAACCCTTTTGAAATTAGGTTATTGTTCCAGAATAAAGACGATGATTTAAGGACTTTGCTCCAGAGATTTGCTGGATTAGGGAAGTATAAGGACATTTTGCTTACACTGGGAAAAAACGGTGCGATGTTTTACAGGAGCAAGATTAACAGTGCGCCAGCATTTGAAATCCGGCCCGTTGACACGATTGGTGCTGGAGATGCAGTTTTTGCAGTTGGTTCTTTGCTCTCATTCTTTAAAATAGACGAAAAAATTGTTCCCATCATTTCGAATGCGGCAGGGGCAGTCGCAACGCAATATGTAGGTAATAAGGAAACTATAAGCCTGGAAAAAATTTTGAATTACTTCTAAGGCTGAATGGAGATTTCTGCAGCTAACGCGTTATGGTCAGATAAGTTTTCATTTCTGCAATCAAGGTATTTAAACTTGTAGTTGTAATGTTTAAAATTATATATTCCCTATTTCAATTCCTTTTCAATACTCCACGTTAGATTATAATTCTCTTCACGTAAAATCATATCGCCGAAAAAATATTCTAGCCAAGGGGTAAAGTCTGTATTAACTTTTTCATTTTTCAATTTAAATCCTGCATAACCATCTTGATTAAATAATATCTCCCTATCGATTGGGAAACCTCTTTCAGCTTCGATTTTTCTAATTTCATCTGCATAGTCTTCTGGAAGTTCTATAGGGAAGTCAATAAAGTTATATTTTGTTAATCTGTTATTTGATGCAATAGCCCGATATTTGTAAAAGTCTGCATAAGGGAACACCTGCAAAATTGTGTTTGGCATAATATCATAATTTCGGTCAATTAGCAATTGAAAAATGCCATTTTCTTTAAGATGGGACTTAACAAGTTCAAAAAACTCTTTAGAGTAGATATTATTGCTGTAAGCACTTTGGGGTCTCAAAGGTTCCATAGCAATAATGTCATATTTTTTGTCTGTCCTATAAAGAAACCTTCTTCCATCATCTATAATTAGATTTAACTTGGGATCATTAATTAAAGCTCTGGTCTCGTTAATTTTCAATAAATTTTTAATTAATGAATTACTAATCTCCACAACTGTAACATTAGAGCCATCTAGAGAGAGCATGATTTCTGCAAGTTTTCCCATGCCAAGACCTATTATAAGGATGTCTTTTGGATCTTTATTTTTTGGATTTTTATTATAAGAAATTATGGTTGATGCCTGGTTATAAAAGCCATAGCCTGGCCTATGCCCCATCCCCGCACCATTGATATATGTCTCCATTTTTTTTGGAGAAACTAGGGTCACTACCAATCCGTCTAATCCTTCTTCAACATATATTTCTGAATGATCTTTTGATTGGTAGATTATTGAAAAAAAATCTTTATTATTTGGCATAAATGCAATCAAAATAAGGAAAACGACAAAAAACGTTGCTAATTTATAGAAAAGGGAAGTTTTTTTGTTTTTGGAAAGAGTAAAAAGTAAAAATAAAAATCCTATTGAAATAAAAACGGCTAAAGAGCTTATTGTTCCAAACAAAGGTAAAAGAACAAAACCGGTTATAAGGACACCAACTACATTTCCCAAGACATTAAAAAAGTATATTCCTCCTACAGTTGTGCCAGTCTGGTTTATATCCTTATTAGCCAAAGAAGCCAGTAATGGAAACGATGCCCCCATTAATAAGGTAGGTATGAATATAAACCAAAAAGCCCAAAAAAAAGTATCTAAATTCTGGTATAGGGCAACTAAAAAAGCAATCAGCTTAGATTTGTATATGAAATTTTCATCCAATTTTTCTCCAGGGTACGATTTGTAACCGGCATAACCCTCATATCCTAAAGGGCGAATGTCTATATAGGGGTGAGGATAAAAGCTTAATGAGGTCTTAGTTAGCAAAGATAATTCAGTATTAGTATTGCCATAATAAAAAAAGAGAACTGTAATCATTACAATAATTGCTATGATGAACTGCAATAAGAAAAATAAGCCCTTATTATACAAAGATTTGTATTTCTTAATAATTTTTCCCATCCAATAGCTACCGAGGGCTATTCCTAGAAGATAAACAAATAATGACGAAGAGAAAGCATATGGAGAGCTTGTAGACAAAAAAGAAATTAAACCAAACCAAATTATTTCATACCCTAATGCTATAAATCCTGTTATGAATACGAGTATGTATGCTGTATGAAGTGTTAACCTTGCTTTTTCCCGAATTTCTTTTTTGCTGCGTATCTGTTTGTTTACACTCTTGGCAATACGGTATTTTTTATAAATAATAAATATCAAAAATGCAAGCGCAAAATTTATTAAAGCGGCAAAGTAAACTGCTTTATCCAATCCAAAAAAAGATATGAGCACAAAAGATGCAATAATGGCTCCAAATGCCGCTCCAAGCGTATTAACAAAATATGCTAAACTTATATTGTTTAAAAAGTCGGGCTTTATATCATTGAATATTCTGCACAAAATTGGTAAAGTGGAACCCATAAAGAAAGTTGGTACCGATAAAAATAGAAATATGTAAATTAATGTCAAATAATAATCTGAGCCGGCTGTTTTTAATCCAATAAAACTTAACGTAGGTATACTGATAAAGCCAAATAAACCTATTGCCAATTCAACGATTAAGTAAGCTTTTAGTTTATCTTTAATTAAATCTATTATTCTGCCACCAACTAACGCGCCAAATCCTAATCCGAACATGAATACTCCAACAATTATAACCGTAGATATTAATCCTGATCCATAATACAATGTAAGTATTCTCTGCCAAGAAACTTGGTATATTAATCCTGTCACTCCTGAAACTAAGAATATAGATAACAAAAATTTGTTTATAATAGACGGACTTCTCGGGTTATTTTTTGTCATTAAGAATTTTTTCATTTTAAGATTAAGTCAAGGTTTTCATGCAATTCATTTTTTGGTTATTTTTAATAAGAGTATAAAAATGTTACGAATCGAGGCTCGATTGCAAGTTCCTATATAAAATCGTCAGGACAGATTCAAGATTGGTCACGACGCATTGATTAACGTCAATAAGGCGATTCGCCCAATTTTGCCTTTTTTATCGACTTTTACGAATTAACTTGCAATCAAGCCGAATCGAGTTCAAGCTCTCTAATGAGATTTATAATTCTGGATTTTCTTTCTTCAAAGTTATGATAATTGCATAAATTCATGCTCAATAATTTAATCATGCGATGCGGCTATTTGAAATTGTTATTTAAACTTTACTGGATTTTCCATAAGATTTTTATTGCCGGTAACATTCATGAAAGCAATAATGTAGAATGGAACTTAATAAAAATGGACTGATAATTCATAATATTTTAAAAGAGCTGGATGGTCCTATTAGGAATTATTCGGGGTTTTGTTATAAAAAAGGTATAAAAATGAATATTAAATGTTGTAATAGTTTGATGGAATTGGAGCAAAATGCTGAAAATTAGTAGCCAAAAACTGTACGAATCTGATAGGATAATATCCTATAAGAAGGCAATAGATTTAATTACCAAGCTTAAATCCCAA
>Ga0209541_10015677_pt1 | contig 11287 bp, 9 predicted proteins | sample RifCSPlowO2_01_FD_184027 | JGI IMG/M metagenome (GOLD analysis project Ga0209541, IMG submission 184027) | Groundwater microbial communities from Rifle, Colorado - Rifle CSP2_plank lowO2_0.1 (SPAdes) (version 2) | ecosystem: Environmental > Aquatic > Deep subsurface > Groundwater | place: Rifle...
ATGAAATTTTTTGTGCACATCAAGCAATTGCCTGTCGGTTACGTGGGTATAAATTTGGGTAGTAGAAATATCGGAATGCCCCAGCATTATTTGCACACTACGGAGGTCCGCACCGTTTGAGAGCAAGTCGGTGGCAAACATGTGCCGGATCGTATGGGGAGTTACCTTTTTGGAAATTCCCGCTTTGATAGCATGCTTCTTTACAATCCGTTCGATGGACCTTTTGGTGAGCGGTTTCACATCCATATTTTTTATAGCCGAACTTGAATTCTTTTTTCCCCTCTCGCCCTGTGAAGGGGGAGTGCCGGAGGCGAGGGGGTTAGCTATTTGGACAAAGAGGGCTTCAGTCATGTCCTTCCTTAAGGCAAGATATTTTTTTACCGCCTTGCGGGCTTCTTCGGAGATAAAAACTACTCTTATTTTCCCGCCCTTCCCACGAATAGAGAGTTCGTCGGAAGATAAATTAATATCCGATGTAAGGGAGCAAAGTTCGGAAACACGCAATCCGGTAGAAAAAAGGAGCTCCAATATCGCTTTGTCTCGAATATCTTTCAAGTTCTCGCCCGAAGGAGAGGCGAGCAAGCGCGATAATTCCAGGGGGGTAATGAGGTCAAGCTGATGAGGGTTTACTTTAGCAAGTTCAATTCTCTCCGCCGGCAAAGTTGCAACGTTATTTCGAGCCAGATATTTAAGAAAGGCCCGAAGTGCAATTAGGTGATAGTTCTGGGTTCGTTTTGAGAGTGTTTCACTTCTATTTTTAACATTGTTGCCGGTCGGTTGACGGTTGAGCCAAAGCCGAAATTCACGCACTAGTTCATCAGTTATTGCCCCCGGATTGTCTGTCTTGGCAAAAGCGAGGAAGCGTGAGAGCCATTGATCATAATTTTCAACTGTGCGGATCGCCCGCCCTTTTTCTATCTCCACATATTCCAGAAATCTATTTTTAAGCTCCTTAAGCGAGGCCATAAAGTAATTGTAGCAAATATTGTGCGACATGCTACACGATGTAATAAAAACTTGCTTTTTAGGCCAGTTTGTGATACGATATAGCTCATGTTAGCTACGAAGAAAAAGCAGACAGTTATTAAGAAAAATCAGGTTCACGAGAAGGATACAGGAAGCCCGGAAGTGCAGGTAGCTATCTTGTCCGTCCAAATCAGCGAATTAGCGAAGCATTTAAAGAAACACAAAAAGGACAATCATTCTCGCCGCGGGCTCATCAAGATGGTGGCCGACCGCCGAACTCATTTGAAATATTTGGAGCGCAAAAACAAGCCCCGCTATGATGCTCTGATGAAGAAGATGGAATTAGCGTAATCTCTGCTACAATATATACATGACGGTTATCAAGCATAAAGAACAGCGCGTGGGCGTTTTTATTGACACCCAGAATCTCTATCACTCGGCCCGTAACCTGTATAAAGCCCGAGTTAATTTTGGCGCGGTGGTAAAAGATGCGGTAGCGGATAGGCAGTTGGTACGGGCAGTGGCCTATGTCATCACTACCGAAGCCGGAGATGAGAAGAATTTTTTTGAGGCACTACAAAAAATCGGCATTGAAACAAAAACAAAAGATCTTCAGGTTTTTGCCGGCGGTGCCAAGAAGGCGGACTGGGATGTGGGGCTGGCGGTGGACGCTATTAAAATGTCCCCGAAGCTCGACTCTGTGGTTATCGTATCCGGCGACGGGGATTTCGTTCCCTTAGTGGAATACTTGCAGTCAATTGGTGTGCAAGTGGAAGTGATTTCCTTCGGTCAATCAACTTCCGGGAAACTACGCGAGGCCTGCGACGACTTCGTGGATCTCTCCGAAAATCCGAGAAAATATCTCATTGGGGTAAGATAAATATTGCGCTTTCCCTAAAAAGTGCTAGGATATCTCTTATTAATAGAGTTAATCCGTTCGCGTTCGGACACATAGTAATTGTTTTTCTGAAGTCCTTAAACTAGGCTCAGGATAAAAACAATACTGCAGTTCGAACACGAGCTCCAAGGAATTATGCAAAAAAAAGAATATACGATTGATGTTGGCGGCCCCGACGCTTCGGGCGGGGCAGGCAAAACTTTGACCGCGATGTTTACGGACTTGGCGGAACAAGCTGCCGGTTCAGTGATGCTTAAATACGGCGAGACGGTAGTGCTCGCCACCGCCTGCATGTCGCGCGACAAACAGGAAGGCCTCGGATTTTTTAATCTAACGGTGGACTATATGGAACGGTTTTACGCATCCGGTAAAATTTCCGGCTCCCGTTTTGTAAAGAGGGAAGGTAAGCCATCGGAGGATGCTATCCTGGCCTCCCGAGTAATCGATCGCACGCTTCGCCCCCTCTTTGACCAGGAAATTCGCCACGCGGTGCAGATAATTGTCACGGTTCTCTCCGTGGATGATAACGATTCAGTAATCCTCGCCATCAACGCCGCGTCTTTGGCGTTGGCTGTGTCCAACATCCCCTGGAATGGGCCAATCGGCGCAGTGCGGATTGGCAAATATACGGATGAAAAACTAATAATAAATGCTATGTCTTCAATGCGCGCAGAAAATTCGCAATATAAATTTGACCTTACGGTATGCGGCAAGGATGGCAATATAAATATGATCGAGGCCTCGGCCCGGCAGGTGAAAGAAGAGGAATTGGAGGAGGCCCTTCAGGCGGCTAGCGCGGAGATCACTCGACTTGAGAATTGGCAGAAGAAAATCGTCTCCGAAATTGGAAAAGAAAAAAGAAAAATTGAAAAGGAAACAATAAATCCGGAGTCGGTAAAATTATTCAATGAAAATATTTTGCCGGTAATGGAGGGCGCTATTTTCTCTGGCCCGGGCAAGCGCGAAATCGACGAACTGCACAGTATCTGGAACAAATTAGTGAAAGAAAAATATTCTCAAGGAGAGGATAAGCGCGATGATTTTGCCCTGGAAGATAAACTTTTTGACGATACGGAAAATGACATGCTTCACCAAAAGGCGCTCAAGGAGGGCAAGCGTCCGGACGGCCGCAAGATGGACGAACTGCGTGGCCTCTATGCGCAGGCTGGAGGGGTATCTTCCATTCTGCATGGCTCGGGAATTTTTTACCGCGGCGGCACGCATGTGCTCTCGGTCTTAACCCTTGGCGGGCCGGAGGACCGGCACATGATTGACGGCATGACCGAGAAGACAGAAAAAAGATTTATGCATCATTACAACTTCCCGCCATATTCGGGAGGAGAAACGGGCCGGGCCGGATTTACGAACCGGAGAGAAGTGGGCCACGGCGCCCTCGCGGAGAAGGCGCTCCTCATGGTCCTGCCACCGGTGGAAGAATTTCCCTACACCATTCGCGTGGTCTCCGAATCAATGGCTTCCAACGGTTCAACTTCGCAGGCATCCATCTGCGCTTCATCGCTCGCGCTCATGGACGGCGGAGTGCCGATAATTGCACCGGTTGCAGGTGTAGCTATGGGGCTCATGATGGAACAAAATCCGAAATCCGAAACTCGAAATCCTAAATATAAAATCTTGACGGACATTCAAGGCCCGGAAGATCATCATGGCGACATGGATTTTAAGGTGGCCGGCACCCGGGAGGGAGTGACTGCCATTCAGCTAGATGTAAAGGTAGATGGTATTCCGATACATGTATTGGGCGAGGCCTTGAGGCAATCCAAGCAAGCGCGAGTTGCAATAATCGAGAAAATTGAGGCGGAAATTTCCGCACCGCGGGCAGAAATTTCTCCGAATGCGCCGAAAATAATTATGATTAAGATCATTCCGGACCAGATCGGCATGGTTATCGGCTCGGGCGGCAAAACCATAAAGGAAATCAAGGAAAAATCAGGCGCAGAGGTAACTATCGAGGATGACGGCACGGTGTATCTGACCGGCAAAGGTGATGCTCCACAAAAAGCTAAAGAAATTATTGAAGAGATGACGCATGAATTTAAGCCCGGCGAAATACTCCAGGGCGAAGTGGTGAAAATTGCGGATTTTGGCGCTTTTGTCCAACTGAATGATTTCACTGACGGCATGGTGCACATCTCAGAGCTGGCACCTTTCCGGGTGGAACGAGTTTCCGATATAATCAAAGAAGGCATGATCGTGCCGGTTAAGGTCATTAAGATCGACCGCGAACGCGGTAAGATTAGTTTGTCCATTAAAGAAGCGGATAGGAACTTTTTTTCCGCCAAAGGCGGATCCGCCTCGGGCGGACAAAGCAATGCCAGACGATGAAATGAAAACAAAAATGATCGAGACCTACGCCGATGACATGGCGCAGGCGCTGGGTGATGGCGGGGCCGTGACAATCAAGAAAGTTATTGAAGATGAGGAAGCCCGCGAGGCCGAGAAAAAAAATCTCTCGCCGGAATCAAAACGCAATAAATTTTTCATGCTGGCAGGCATTCTACTATTAGGGCTCGCGGTTGGAATTTTGGGTTTCATTTTTTTAAACAAAAAGGCGGGCATGACAGCGGTGGCGCCACAATTTACGCCAATGATTTTTATCGACCAGACAAAATTTCTAGAAATATCAGAGCAGAACAAGGATAAAATAATAAAAAGTGTCCGGGATGAGGCGAACGCTACCGAAGTCAAAGAAGGCGGCATCGAAGCCATCTATCTCACTCTAAGCAAAAAAATCGTCGGTCTTCGAGAATTTATTGTTCTGCTCAAAGGCAACTTGGTTTTGGGAGGGCAAGAGTTAGTGGATGATAATTTTCTGCTCGGCATCGCGAACAACGGATCCAAAAATGTTTTTCTGCTCATTAAAATGCGGTCCTGGCCGGATATATTTGACAGCTTGCGCGTTTGGGAGAATAAAATGTTCTATGATTTGCAGGGACTCTTTGGAGTTGAGCTTTCAGCTAACACCAATTACCTTTTAAATAAAAATTTTGAAGACGGAATTATAGAAAATAAAAATGCGCGTATACTCTATGACGCAACTGGGGAGGTAGTTTTAATGTATGTATTCGTAGATGATACGCATGTAGTCGTGGCAAATGACAGAAATACTGTCCGCGAAATAATCACTCGCCTGACGGGCAATCGTCTGAAGCAATAAGAATTTACTTTTGCATTATGGGCAATTCTACGTAGAATTGCGAGCCCTTGCCGGGACCCTCGGACTCGCCCCAAACCTGTCCTTTATGAGCATCTATGATAAGCTTTACCGAAAATAGGCCGTAACCGGTGGAATCCACATTAATTTTTACCGAATCCTTGCCGCGGCCGCCCTCGGTGAATAAATTCTTTTTATCTTCGTCGGTTATACCCAAGCCGGTATCTTTGACGGAAAATATTACCTGGCTGTCTGTTCTTTTAAGCCCCACGGTGATTTTGCCCGCCGGTGTATATTTTATGGAATTATCAACCAAGTTGTTCATCACTTCCTTAAGCCAGAAAGCATCACCCGAGACGGTATAATTGCCGTCCCCCAAGTCGCTCCCCAATTTTAGGCCTTTGGCTTCAGCAGGGACTTTCTTTTCGGAGATTGTTTTTTGCGCCAGTTCCTTCAAATCAACCGGTTTCATTTCGTATTTGATTGTTCCGGTCTGCATATTGGAGACATTTAAGACCAAGTCAACCGTTTGAATGCCGCCGTTGTCCGATTCCACCCCCACCGCTGCTCTTTTTTTGATTTCCGGAGAGACATCTCCGAAGGTGCCGTCCAAAATTCCGGCAAAAATGTATTTGGAGCGCGTGAAAGCGCCTTTCACTTTATGGGTGACCAGGTGCACCAAGCTCTCGCGTTGCTTGATAAGCATCTGAAGATCGGCATTAAGTTTCGCCAATTGCTCTTTCTGACTTACTTCCCGTCTTACAGATCGAACTAAAAGGACACCAGAAAGCGTTACCAAAATTAAAGTAACAGAAGTAATTATTCTTACGTTTTCTATGGTACCGACAAATAAAATTCCCAATACGAGAAACCAAATAGCTGTCATAAGGATCTGTGCACTGATTAGTTTTGTATTGAAGCTTTTAAATCGGATAATAACATACGAAAGAAGCACAAAAAAAAGTGCTATGCCGATAGGCCCAATGAGGTTGATTTCATAGGTTTGAGTAAGTTCACCGAAATAATTAGAGAACCAGAAAGTAGAAAGAAAAACAACCATACCTAAAGAAAACAAAATAGTTTTTAGCCTCTCGCTGCGCGCTTTGATAAGCTTTTCTATTGCAAAAAGAACAATTACGCCAATGGCTACAATTTCAAAAACGTAGATCCATGGCCAAGCTTGCCCTACCACTCCCTCGCAATTTAGGAGATCAAATGCTTCCACATTTACTACTGTGGGAGTAATAATTGATGCTCCTATAAAAAGCAAGGCCACCATATATTTATAGATAGCGGGCACATTCTTGTTAAAAAGAAAGTTGTAAGAAAACAGCACTGAAAAAATGTATATGGATATCTCGGGAATAATTAAGAGTTGCCAAGCAAGATGGACTGTTTCCAGATAGGCTCCAGTCCATTGAAACATAATAAGAAAAATCCAGGCGGCAAAGGATAAAGTTATGCCTAGAAAGTATTTATTCAAGCTGGAGTGTCTATCTTGCAAAAAAATGAGAAAACCGAACAGGATAGAGATTATAAAAATTGGTATATATACGTAAAAAAGCATCGGTGGCGCAACCGACAAATCAAAGAAACCAAGGAAGGCAGGCACAGCATCCAAGCAAAGATTTAAATTCATATTTCTGTTTCTTCTTCTTCGATAATAATAAAATTCTTCTGGATTAAGGTTTTATAAGAAGTAAAAAGAACCGAAAAGGTAATTATTAGAATTAGTACCCAAAAAAGTTTATGAGTGCCCTTGGTCATGTTCTTTAATAGTTTAACATTAAATCATATTACTAACAATTAACTTCTTAAGAAAAAAGGCAGGTTTATATTTTATTTTGGAGTATCGCAAGCTTGGAATACCTAAATCTTGCTCCCAATTGAAGTATTTTATGCCTAGGGAATATAGATGCTTCGCCTCTTCCCAATTTAATAAATCATATATGGCTGAATGGTGTCTTTTATCAGCTTTTGCGAAGTGTGAAATAGCATAATTATTAGATAGAATCTCATATAACGTAAAACCGATCATTTTTTCATTCTCATAAAGAGAAACTGATCTTAAATTTTTATCAAAAACTTCAAGCAATTTCTTGAATGCCTTAAATTCATTGAGCTCAAAGTGGTTGTTTATATTTTTGCTTTCTGCCCATTTTTTAAACATTTCTTTATGTTGTTCAGGGGAAATTTCATCAATAGACGAGTGTTTTACAACATAGTTTGATAGTGTTTTTATAAAACCCCGAATTCTTTTACCGGAAGTGTTCTTGTGCCAATTTTTCATGTTGGCTAAGTGCTCAACAAGATAAATATAGTCAAAGGAATCTCTTTCGGTCTTTACAACAAGATTTGATCCTTTGAAACGCAAAAAAAGTTCTTCTGGAATAAGTTTAAGAAAGTTTTTTTTGTAATTTTTTTTAGAAAATAGGATGAGTTCAAAAGTTGTTTCTAAAACTTTGTGTTCTCCGATAAAGGAAAGGAAAATTTCATTAGAAATATAGTCGCTGAAAAGCACTACCAAATTATTGTTCAATTGCGATATTTTAACCTTATTGTAAATATCCCAGCACCACATACTATAAAAATTAAAATCCGAGTAATGTGGAAATTTGAAAGTGAATTTTTCTATGTCGGCCTTGTCGGAAAGTTCTATTTTTTTGAATTTTGGAAACTCAGGGATCATATAATATTACACGATAGTATATGCCACATTTGCTAGATAAACAACACGACACTCCCGACAATCATGATAATGATGGCGATGACTTTCGGGAGCAGGACCCGTTCAGTTGTATTTTCCTTTGCGATATTTGGAAAGCATTTTCATGTTAAGTTTTTCAGTTAAATCTGACAACAAAGAAGAAACCATTTCTTTATTGTTTAGAAGCTCATAGTCGCCTTCATAACCATCAATTGTTATATGTTCACCAAACTGTATAGTCTTTATCTGCTTCTTTTGGTCTCCTTCAGGCATATGAGTATTTTAGCATACATATTACATAAAAACAGAGTGTAGAATAGTAATTTTTAGAATCTTGGAGTATCATAAAACTATGGAATCAGAGATGCGAAATTGTCAAAATTGCAAGAAAAACTTCAGTATAGAAGCAGACGATTTGGGATTTTATGAGAAAATGAAGGTACCGCCACCAACTTTTTGTCCTGAATGTCGTTTGATTCGAAGACTTATTTGGAGAAATGATCGATATTTATCAAAAATCAACTGTCAATTATGTGGTAACTCAATCTTTTCAACATTCTCAGAAAACAAAGAATATACTCTATATTGTGCCACCTGCTATCGTAGTGACAAATGGAACCCTCTAGATTACGGGCAAGATTATGATTTTTCAAAACCTTTTTTTCAACAATTTAGCGAGTTTCTGAAAAAAGTTCCAGTTCGCGCGATAAATACAAATAAAACACTTATCAATAGTCCTTATACTAATTTAGCGAGTAACTTGAAAGATTGTTACCTTATTTTTAATGCAGATAATAATGAAAATTGCATGTATGGGTCAGAAATTGAAAATTCTAGGGAATGTGTTGACAATACCATGATTAATGAGTGCGAACAAAGTTACGAAAATGTAAATTGTCAGAAATGTTATAAATCTTTTTTCTCTACCAACTGCACAGAATCTTCGGACATCTGGTTTTCTTATGACTTAGTGGGTTGTTTAAATTGTTTTGGCTGCGTTGGGTTAAGACATAAAAGCTACTATATTTTTAATCAGCATTATTCAAAAGAAATTTACGAACAAAAAATTAAGGAAATTTTTAGTGGGAAGAAGGCAGAAATACTCAATATAGAATCTAAAGTAAGGGAAATTTATCTAAGAGCACCTCGCAGGTACATGTATGGTAGGCAAAATATAAATGTAAGTGGTGATTACATATATAATTGTAAAAATGTGAAGAATTCTTATGTAGTAAATGAAGCAGAGAATTGTAAATACTGTATGTGGCTTATTACCCCTGGTGTAAAAAAGGATTGTTGGGACTATATAGAATATGGAGAAAACGCCGAGAAAATTTACGAAACAATCATCTCAGGTAAAAATTCATCAAATATTAAATTCAGCAACACGATTTCTAGCTCTACTGATGTAGAATATTCGTATGGATGCAGAGATGTTTATAATGTTTTTGGTTGTATTGGTTTGCAGGATAAAAAATTTTGTATTTTTAATAAAAAGTACTCAAAGGAAGAATATGGGAGGCTTGTTGAAAAAATAAAAAAACATATGAACGAAATGCCATACATAGATAAGAATGGAAATATTTATAGGTATGGAGAATTTTTTCCTTTCGAAATTTCTCCACGTCCTTACAATAGAACCAGTGCTCAAGAATTTTTTCCTTTAACGAAAGAAGAAGCAGAAAATTTAGGATATCGTTGGGAAGAATTTATTGAAAAAAATTATACGCCTACTTTAGGTAAGGACAATATTCCAAAAATTATTTACGACGTTTCTCCCTCAATTATCAATGAAACCATAGGATGTTCTGAGTGGGGAAGTGAAAAATCTAAAATACAAAATTGTACCAAGGCGTTTCGTATTATCCCAAACGAACTTGTTTTTTATAAAAGGCACAGCATCCCACTTCCAAATAAATGTCCGAATTGTAGACATTTTGATAGAATTGAAAAAAGAAATTCACCAAAACTCTGGCATAGAACTTGCATGTGCAACAAGGAGGGACATTTGCATGGGGAAAATAAGTGTGAAGTAGAATTTGAGACAAGCTATGCGACCAACAGGCCAGAGATAGTTTATTGCGAAAAATGCTATCAGCAAGAGATATACTAAACTCTATTTAACTAGTGGCTTGGTAATTTAAGGAAATGTTTTGAGTTTTTTGGTAATTTTTTTGCTCCTTTTTTTAACTTTTCAACTATCTCTTCGATTTTCCTTCTTTTCCACCCATAAGCCATGGAATGGTTATGGGCAAAAAGATGAACTGTAGAACTTATTAAGCTATATAAAGGCACAAGTCCATTATCCTTCAAAGCTTTACCTGTTTCGCACAAATCAACAATTGCATCTGCGAAAAAAGGAGCTTTGGACTCTGTTGTTCCAACAGAAGGCTGGACCAACACATGGACATTGTTTTTCAGGAAATATTGCTTGGTAGTGTTAACCAGTTCAGTTGAAATTTTTTTACCCGAAAAATCTTTTAGCTTTTTGTAATATTTTTGTTTTTCTTTTGGTACAGCTAAAACCCAACTAATGGGCCCTATACCATTTTCATTGTATCGCAAATCTGCAAGTTCGGTAACTGATACCCCAGTATCATTAACCAAATCAATACCAGTTAGCCCCATATCTACCTGTCCGCTTTCAATCATATGAGGAATTTCTTGGGCGCGAGCAACGACTAATTTAATATCCTTATGTCCACGAAGTGCTGGTTTAAAGGAGCGCTCTCCTCGTAATTCAAGTTGATATCCAGCTAAACCTAAAAGCATAACTGTCGTCGAGTAAAGTGAACCACTGGGTATGACAAAGATAATTGTATCAGAATAATCTTTGTAAACTTTTTTGGGGTCAAAAACTTTATTCCCAACCACAACAAAATTATTTCCGTGTTTCATTTTATAAAAACAACTTCGGTAGCCGTCTTCTACCGCCCCTCCTATTTGTTTAACTTTAACAAGAAGTGAGTCATTATCATTATCTAAATAGATTTCTTTGACAAGTTGAAAATGGCCAGATTCCTCCCCCTTCATCCATATTCTTTTTTTCTTTCGACTCCAATAATGGACCTTGCCAGTTTTGCAAGTTAACTTCCATGCTTTCTCGTTCATAAATCCAACCATTAGAACTTCTGAATTTTGATAATCTTGAACTACAACGGGAATTAGCTCCGCCATCTTTTCAAAATTTAGTTTGTTTTTTTCTTTCATAATTCCAGCAACTCAGAAATCACAGAATATTATAGACCATATTCACTATATAAATAATAGCACGCTCCCGACAATCATGATAATGATGGCGATGACTTTCGGGAGCAGGACCCGTTCAGTTGTATTTTCCTTTGCGATATTTGGAAAGAATTTTGTGGCGAAGAGGGTCAGGAAGAGCACGATTGCCGGCTGGAAAGATCCGACCAGGTAGACCATAGTTACAGGGGCGAGGAGAAGGGCATAATTCGTAAGCAAATTGCCAATGATGGTCATAATTTCACTCACTGTATTTAGGGTAAAAATCTTCTTCCCGCCTTCGCGATTCATCAACATA
>Ga0209541_10015679_pt1 | contig 11286 bp, 11 predicted proteins | sample RifCSPlowO2_01_FD_184027 | JGI IMG/M metagenome (GOLD analysis project Ga0209541, IMG submission 184027) | Groundwater microbial communities from Rifle, Colorado - Rifle CSP2_plank lowO2_0.1 (SPAdes) (version 2) | ecosystem: Environmental > Aquatic > Deep subsurface > Groundwater | place...
TAGAAGAAGTTATTGAAGATTGCAGGGAAAGTTTAGAAGAGGACGATTATTGTGTTGTCATGATTCATCCTCAAGATTATTTGCAAAAAGATGATTCCGGCGAAATTGTAAATGAATTTGATTCTGAACGATATAGCGAATTTCAAAAAATGCTTGACGAGCTTGATAAATTGAGTAAAGAACAAAACGCTGAGTTCAAGACATTCAAAGATTTGATTGTTGAGGAATAAACAATGGTCAAAAATTTAAAACTAAATTCAAATAAAAAACCATTTCCTAAGTGGGGTATATTTAATATGGTGATATTTTTTGGAGTAATATTTATTTTTATTATTTTATATTTAATAAATACAACCTTAATCATGGACAAATTAGTTGATAGGGAAAAATCTAACTACGAAATTTATTTTTACGAAGATTTTGAAGGATATTCCCAAAATTCTGAAATATTTGACTCAGGTGTGGAAGATTTAAGTCGTTGGAAAGACCAAGGAGTTATAACTGCTTGGACGGATATATCCAACAGGGACGAGATAAATAGAATTGATTTGAAATTAATTGATTCTTCAGGAAAAGATGTTACTTTATATGGGGTAGAAAATTTAAAATTTCCCTTAGAAGACAATAGAATTAAATCTAATGATGCCTTTTTAGATTATGATTTTAATTGTGATCAAAATTTAACTAAATGGGAAGATTATATGTTAATTGATGGAAGAAACTTTTTATTTTGGGAATATAAAGATTTAAAGAATGTAAATATGTCTGAAATAACTTCTTGGAGAGCTTCTGATGGATCTAATGAGGTAGAAATATATGATATTGTCATTCATGATGGGCTATGTAAAAATAGAAATAGTTTAAATGGAAATTGGTACAGTCCAAATGGACTTCCCCAATATGGTGTTTGGTGGACTGATAATGGAAATTTGATTATGAGAAATATTGAACAAGAACAATATCCCAGTAATGGAGATCATGTAAGAATACTTTCAACAAAAGACACTCCAGAAGATTTTTTATTAAAAGTCAGATTAAAAGTCACCAATTTGGGAAAAGAATCTTTTATCGAATCATTAAACTCTAAAAAGAATCATCTTGATAATACTTATGTAAGAATAGCATGGGATTTTGATGATGAATATGATCCAGGACATGATCAAACTTTAATATATAACTCATTTGAATATGGATATTTAGGATTACAAAGAGTTTATCCTATAGAACGTTATTTTGTTCAAGGTTATGAACCAGAACAATCAGATATGAATGCAAAAACAAAGTTCACTTTTAAAAATAATCATACATATGAAGTACATGCAAAAGTTCATGGCAAAATTGTCGAGTTAGAGATTTATGAAGATGGTAAATATTATAGTAAAAAAGTAGCAGAAGTTAATTACAAGTTTGAAAAAGATAGACCTGAAAAACAATATCCATTTTCAATTGAGACAACAGGGAATGTTGAAGTCATTGTCGAAGAAATTGAAGTTTGGAAACTTAAAGAATAGTTAGAATACGATTTTATATATAACAAGGTATATTCTCTAAAACATACAATTCAAAATATATGTTTTATTATCTTAATTGTTTAAATACACATTTTGATAATTTATTTTATGAAAAGGGGTATTGGTTTAATTGTTTTAATGTTATTTTTATTGAATGTAACCGTTGTAAACGTAGAGGCAAGAGATCCAATAGCTGTGAGTTCGCCTTTTGTTTATAGTTTTTCTCAAAATGGTATTTTATACGAAGCGGGCAGCGACGTTGAAACATCAAGCCCTTATTTTTGGCTTAATTCAGGAGCAAAATTAATAATTGAAAATGGTGCTGGAAGGACAATTCAGGGAAATTTATTATCAAATGATAAATGGAGATTAATTTATTATAACTCTAACCCCTTAGATACTGATAATGGTTATCATCCTCAAAATATCTTTAGATTATTAACAAGAGTTAAATGGAAAGACTTTCAACAGACAGTTTATTTTAAAATTAATAGGGATCAATTAAGTCAAAGCCCCAACAGAGATGGATATAATGGTGTTCTATTGTTAAGCAGATATATAGATGACAATAATTTATATTACGCTGGAGTTCGAACTGACGGAACAGTCATAATAAAAAAGAAGTATTTAGGAATATATTATACTTTATCTTCAAAAAAGATATTTCCTGGAGTTTATGACAGAGGCTTAAATCCTAATTTACTTCCAAAAGATAAATGGATTGGCATTCGGAGCGAAGTTAGAACTATAAATGGAACAACAAACATCAAACTTTATGTGGATGAAAATAAAAATAATAATTGGATTTTGATTCTGGAAGCAAGAGATTACAAAAAAAGTCAAGGGTATCCAATTTTATCAAGCGGTTATACTGGAATAAGAACAGACTTCATGGATGTTGAATTTGATGATTATAAATTGATTAAGTTTAATTAACAACAATCTTATTTATAAAAAGATAAACTTCAAAATAGTATCACTTCTTAATACAACCCAATAGATTCTAATGTAGTATAAAATATTCTCGCTGCAAATTTTCTCGGCGTATATCTTGAATATTCTGCCCTTATGTCGTTGCTTTTTACAGTTCTAAGAAATCTTTCCATATCTTTTCTTGCGTCATCAAATTCCCTTTTTGCTATGTGGTACTCTCCATAATTTGAATGTCCTAACTCTTCAAGCTGTCTTAACTTTAACCCACCACTTTCTATTCTTTTCTTTATTCTTTCCACCCTTTGTCTTTCATTCAATGGCATCATGTCCTCCTCTTCTCCAAATACTTCTTCTTTCTTTTCTTCCTAATTCAAGATGCAACCCGCATTCTCTTTTAAGTTGTGATATCAAATCGTGATTGAAATTATTTTCTAACGCAATTTCCAATGCAGAATGAAAACTCCCATTGATTATAAAATAAGTCAGCCTATGAATAGGCTCTTGCTGATCTTCAGGAGCATTTCTATAATCGGGAATAAGGGCTTCGTATTTTCTCAAACGGCTTTTAACAACACCTTGGTAATCTTCTTCAGTTTTTAATGCTGCAGCCACCATACCCAATAACGCACTTAATACTATATATACTTTGCTTGTCTTTTAGTTAACGAATGATAACGAAAATAGAAAATATTAAATACTTGTTAACCTTTTTAATGAAAACATTTATTTAGTTATATTAATATGTATGAAATGGACGAAACCGGAAGGAGAATTCTTAACGAGTTGATAGAAAATTCCAGGCAGTCCTATAGAAGTTTAGCAAAGAATACAAAAGTCAGCATAGTAACAATCGCAAAAAGATTGAAGCAATTCAAAAAAGAAAAAATCATAAACCAATTCACGACAAGAGTCGATTATGACAAACTCGGATACGATATCCACGTTTTAATTATGATTAGGGTTTCCAAGGGCCAGGAGTCTGAAGTGGAAAACAGATTAAAAAGTGATTCTAATGTTATGGCTATATATGACACGACTGGAGAATTCGATGTTTTAGTAATTGCGCGATTCAAAAGCCGAAGAGAATTAGATATTTTCATAAAAAGAATGCAGACATACGACTTCGTTCAAAGAACAGTCACAGCTTTAATTCTAAAAACTATAAAAGATGAGAGGATAAAGATTTAACATTTATTATTTACATTATTTCAAATAAATAATTTTATAAATATTTTTCTTAATCTTATAATTTGTTGCTCTTCCAGTCGCAGATTAATTAATAGTTAATAACACAACTTTGGACGAGTGTTTATGTTTTGACAATCTTGAACATTAATAGCAAAACATGGACGCGAGATGTGCAATATTTATATTAAGATTACATCATCAGTTTGTTTTAACACACTAACAAAACATTTTAATACACTCTCTCTTTCCTTAAATGATGAATAAAGAAGTAATTGAAGATGCGTACGCGAAAGCAAACGAAGTACTGGAATTATGCAAAACTAAAAACGGATTTTTCGCAGCTCATCCAGGTTACGACGCTGTCTGGAGCCGGGATTCGATGATAACTTCGTTAGGAGCAAGTCTTCTTGACAAAAATTTCCAAGAGACATTTAAGCAATCATTGATAACTCTTTCTTCTAATCAATCAGAAAACGGGCAGATTCCCAACGCTGTTGACAAATTCTCAAAACGAAAACCCCATGTAGATTTTAAGTCAATTGATTCAACTTTATGGTTCATAATAGGGCATTACATTTACAAAAAAAGATTCAACGATGGTTCTATGGAAAGAAAATATTCTGCTGAAATAAAAAAAGCATTGACATGGCTTAGTTATCAGGATATGGGTGAAGATGGAATGCTTGAGCAGCTGCCGACGACAGATTGGTTTGACGCATTTCCGCATCGTTATGGACATACAATAAACACAAACGCACTTTACTATTATGTTTTAAAAATTACAGGACAAACATCCAAGTCTCAAAAACTAAAAGCGATGGTCAACGAAGACAAAGACGATGGTTTGTGGGACGCAGGTAAAGGTTACTATTTGCCTTGGCGTTGGAAAAATCATAATACTTACCACGAAAAAGGTGAATGGTTTGAATCGTTGGGAAATTTCTTAGCAATATTATTTGGTTTAGCTGATGAATCACAAACAAAAAGAATTTTATCTCATGTTAAAGAAAAAAGAATTGATAAACCATATCCGGTAAAAGCAATTTTTCCCCCAATAATTCCTAAAAGCAAAGACTGGCAGGATTATTTTTTGGATTCAGAAGCAGGTAAACCCTTTCATTACAGCAACGCGGGAATCTGGACTTTTATCGGCGGATTTTACATTTTGTGTTTAATAAAAAACAATAACATCAAAGAAGCAGAAAAGCAATTAGAACAACTTGCAAAAGCAAACATAAAATCAAATTTCGGTGAATGGCTTAATGGAAAAACAGGAAGGCCGGGAAAGTCCCATGCCGGCAGCCAGGAAGGCAATCAAGCTTGGAACGCAGGAATGTATATTCTCGCTTACGAAAGTTTATTGAAAGGAAGAGTGTTGTTGTGATTAATCTTCCTATTCATAAGAAGAACATTTCTTATTTTTTATTTAAACTATCGCAATTTTTTCTATCTAATTCAGAAATTAAATCTCTCGAGTGAAGAATTTTGGATAGTGATCTTTCAATTCTTCTTTTTTGATAGCATCCCACTTGTCCAAAAGAATGTCCTGGAAAAACTAATCTTTCTCCAGCTCTCAAGATACCATCTATTCCAAATTGTTTTCTTATTGAAGGAGCTATGTTCCACCGAATATCTAGTTGTCTTTTATGAAGTAGTGCTGATTTTACTAATTCTAATGAAAACTTATAAGCCCCATCATAATGAATACCATTGCCTTTAATCTCGTCATCATCAAAATTATATCTTAATTGTTTTCTTCTTTGATGGTCAATTTCAGAATAAACATATACTCTTAGTTTTTCCATTTATTTGTATGCTATATTAATTTAAATATATTATTGTTATCCACTCAATATCCCACTTTTTCTCACCCCACTTCATAACCCTTCGCAATTAAAACTCTTCTAACACTTTCATCAATTAGTTTTTCATCAATACTTCCCTTATCAACTTCTTTCTCAATCCTTTTAATTAACCTATAAGTTTCAAATGAACTTAATTGAAAATCAAGAATCAAATTCTCTCCAGCGTTAATTAAATCAATATACATTATTTTTCTCTCAGGGTAAAAATCCTTCAATGCCCTCATATTAATCTCATCAGCAACAATTAAAACAGGTTCATCAATGCTCGAAATTACTTCTTTTGAAACACTCGAAGGTTTTCCATTAGAATTTAATTCTCCCTCGGCGATTTGATGACTAATCATTATTGCAGAAATATTATTCTCTAAACAAATATCAAACAAATCAAGATCTTCTTTTGTTATTGTTACTGTGTCTTTCTGATAATGTAAATTTTCTTCCAGCGCTTTTCCAGGATAATGCTTGCATGTTCCCAAAACATTTTTCTGCAAACCACCAATATATGCTTCAACCTTATTTTCAATTTCTTCATTTGTTCCAGTAAACGTTCTTCCTCCATAAACATCATCTTTCAATTCAGAAACAGGAGCAAAATTCAAATTAAATCCAATTTCCTTTAATATTTCTCCGTGCTCTATTCCTATTTCATTCGCTTCTTGAATAGTTTCAACCTCTGAAAAATAAGGAGACAGTTGACTCTCTGGAGGATTATAAAAAGGCGACCAAGCCCCTTCCAAATCAGTTGCAACAAGAAGTTTAATTTTAGAATTACTTTGATAATCATTAATTAATTTTTTATATCTCTCTTCTGTTCCTTGCCTGTCTAAAAAAATTCCTCCAACATTTAAATTATTAAATCTTAAATATTTTTCATCCCCCCTCACCATTATCATCTGCGCAATTTTTTGTCTCAAAGTCATGGAATCTAAATCAACTTTATTTCCTTCAATTAAAATATTCTCATTATTCATTCGGGAAATCTCTTGGTCTATTATATAAAAACTAAAATAATAAAAGCCCAATAAAAAGATGACTATTCCAATAAATAATATTTCCACTAAAACCTCTTTTTTCTTTTTGTCCATTACATCATAAATTTTTTAGAGTATTTTAACTTTTTGATTTTATTAAAGACTAAATTAGAGAGCGTGTCTAAAAATAGTTTTTTCTAATGACTTATTCCGACGCAATTTCATAGTCCCAATTCGCGCCCACGTTTTGTTATTAATATTCGAGATTGTCAAAACGTAAACGCTCACCATCCATCCCTTACTCACAATCTCGCCCACCTTTCCCACACTTACATCCTTATCACGAGATTGCTCGCCACCCACCAGAGTAGTTAGTGAATTAATGAAATTGCGTCGGTAAATAATCTTATATTTAATGAATTATTAGACACGCTCTAAATTAGATAAAGTTAATAAGTATAAATCTTGTTAATATATTAGAATGATAAAAAGATTGAATTTCAAAATAACCAGAGAATTCCTTAAATTCCCTGTTATAATAATTCTAATTGTTGCTTTATTTTTATTTTACAAACCTTTATTGAGCAACCAGCCATTAGGATTGGATACATTAGGGCATTTAAGCAAAGTTTCTTACCTCAAACTCTACCCATTTGCTGACTGGGACATGTCGTGGTATTCCGGAACTTTATTCTTAAAATTATATCCTCCTTTATTTTATTATTTAACTGCCCTATTCCCAAACACTTTTTTTGCAGCAAATTTTCTCAGTTTCTTAAGCATATACCTAACATCGATAGGAATTTATTTTTTTATTAGATATAAAACCCAAGACGAAAAAGTATCTTTGTTTAGCGGGCTTAGTTATCTAACTGTTTTGAGCATTTCATATTATTAGATAAGCACTGGCAACCTGCCTTATTTTTTTGCGTTATGGACAATCCCATTTTCATTATATTTTCTTGAAAAATCTATAAAAGAGAATAAAAAAATTGATTTTGCCTTTTTTTGTTTAATCTTTACAGCCGGAATTCTCATTCATGTTATCGTCGGATTTTTAATCGGCGTTCTAATGATTTTAAGATTTATTTTTGAAGGTTTAAATTGGATTAATATTAAAAAGATATTTTTGTATGGCACCATTCCAGTTTTACTTGCTTCATTTTGGTTTGCCCCTTTTTTGTTTTACTCTAACTCATCGGCAGGGTATGAGGGCTATGCTCCAGATTTTTCATTCTTATTTTGGTTTGGCGAGTGTTGTTGGGGGCTGCAAGCAGGCGGAATTGGAGTGTTGGCATTTTTATTTATTCCTGCTTTATTTATTTTATCTTTTAAAAAATGTTGGAATAATAAATTAATATTATTCTCTTTATTAGCTGTCTTTATCCTCGGATTTTTGCTTTTAGGAAAATTAGGGAACCATTATCCTTTCGGAGTTGATCCTGTCAGATTTGTTTTGCCATTTTCTATTTTTTTATCATTATTCTTAGGATTAACAATTTACAAAACAAAATTATTTGAAAATAAATATTTGCTCGTAGGATTATTTTTTATTTTGTTTATTGGATTATTATGGAATTTTACAATAATAAATAAGAATTTTGATAAATATTCTTATTATGGGGAAGGCAGTAGATACGAAATTATACAAGAAGTAATAAATGACAAAAATTTTCCTTTGCAAAACGAGTTTTCAAATTATAGGCTTGGGACTTCAAGATATATTTTTGGAGAAACAATTAATTATTTCATGCCTAAAGTATCACATAATTTTGGTTATCAAGATGCGGGGATGTTGAATTTACAAACTCATCGCGATTTTCTTGATGCTATTTGGAATTCAGAAGATATAAATAAATCTATTTATTATTTAGACTGGTTTGGAATAAAATATTTTGAAGGAACAACTAGTGACTCTATGGGTAAATTTGAGAATGATGCAAGATTTAAAATTATACATAAATATTCTTTAAATGGTTACGCCTTCACTTTATTTGAATATTTAGGAGCAAAACAAATTATTTCTTTAGTAGATTATATCGACGAGGATTTATTTGGAAAAGAAAAAGATTTCGAATGGGAAAGAAGAAATCCGGACAAAGTTATAGTAAGATACGACTCTGTTGATGAAAACGATGCAGTTTTATTTAAAGAATTTTATCATAAAACATGGAAAGCAAAAGATTTAGAATCTGGGAAAAATCTTGAAATTCATAAAACTAATCTTGGATTCATGTATGTCAATCCGCCTTCAGATTCAAAAGGGATAATTTTTTACCAAAGCAAGACTATTGAAGAAATGATTGGAATTTTATTAAGTATTTTTGGAATTATCTTCTTACTTATTTATCTTAGAAAATACAAAAATTAATTTAAGTATTAATTAAATTCTCTTTCAACAAATCCAGCATTATCTTCGCAGAAACTTTGTAATGAAAATTTTCAAAAGCATGTCTTGCAGCAGCTTCGCCCATTTGTTTTCGAAGGTTATCGTCTTGAAGCAGCCTCAAAGTGCATTCTGCAAGTTGATTAATATCTGCTCTGTACGCAAAAGTTTTTGGTTCAGGAAAAGTAATCTGGTGCTTTTCTTCAAACCCCATCCAAGGATAAGCCCACTCTCTGTCTAATTTAATTTCATGGCTAACATCAACAAGAAATCCGGTTTCATTATGTTTAATAACATCTTTCGGTCCTCCAACATTAATAGAAACAACCGGTTTGCCGCAAGCCTGCGCCTCCAATTGAATCATTCCAAACCCCTCTAACCTCGACGGCGCAGCATAAATATCGCACGCATTAAGCAGCATTGCCATAAAACTCGGAGAATATTCCCCGCTAAGATACGTAATACGATTCCTGTCAAAACCAAGTTTTTCAATTAATTTATCTTCTTCGATTCCATGGTCTTCTGCAGAAAAACCTTCATTAACTTTTAAAACATATTTCCAATTTGGAAATTTATCCTGAAATTTAGCAATCGCCTGCATCATCTCCTGCGCACCCTTGCTAGTCACGTCGCCGCCGGCAGTGAAAATCATTTTCTCGTCTGGCTGAATTCCAAGCAGCTCTCTCAATTTCTGCACTTTCTTGTCGTGCATCGGAATCGGTTTAAACACATCTGGATCATAACCAATCGGACAAACATGAATATTATTTCCATGCAATCCATCTCGAATGTAAGTCTGTTTAACCCAGTTGCTTGTCACGCACATCAAAGGCAAGTTGTTAAATGTATCATGATAATTCGCAACCCACCCGTCGGCATTAAACCACGGCACAGCCTTTAAACCATGATTCAAAGGAGAATACAAAACATCAGGCGAGTCCCCCCAAAAACCAATTCCAATAACTGCATCAGGATTAAATGATTTGTAAGTCCACAATTTTTGTAAATTATTATTCCTGCTGCATTCCATAACTTCAACACCTAATTCTCTCAAACCCCTTGCTAGATAATGTCCTTGTAAACTCTGCCCGTCCATCTCTAAAGGATATGGATATAATAAAAGAATTTTCATTCATTCCTCCATAATAATTTACTGCCTTCAGCAGATTTAATAAAATTATTAATAACAAAACCAGTATCAATTATATTCTCGGGATTATTTTTATTTACCATCTTATCAATTCTTTGCGTTAGCAAAGCTTTTTTTTATATATTTTAAATCAAAAATCAAACGCTTCAACTCGTCCAGCGCTCATTACTTCAAATCCTCCTTCTTGAAATCCATACATGTCACGAACAAGCTCTTTTTTCCTTTTAAGGATTTCTTCACTCAACTCTATATGTTCTTTTGCATTCGGATTCGCAATCATAACTTTCAATTCAGGATTAACTGGCGGAATTTCATTTCCTTTGATATAAGAAAAAAACTTCAACATCTTGCATTTCAAATAACCAACTTCAACCATTTTCGCGACGCTGTCGTGAATTTCCTTATGTCTTATATGTCCATACTCGCCGTTTTTTCCATGAGTATAAATAACATCATATTCTTTAGAAGGTAAAAGAGAAATTATTTCTTCAATTACTTTTACAATTTCAATCGGCTTAAACTCCTCATCATCTAAATCAGAAATAATTCCTTTAGCATTCAGCGCCTCACAAACTCTAAAAAACTTTGGCTGTCTATCCTCGTCGTGTTTTCTACATAAAGAAATTATTGTCCAATTCCAATCCGGATGCATCAAAATAGTTCCACCTATCCAAATTGTTTCATCATCAGGATGAGCGATAATGACGAGTGCTTTCATAGAATAATTGTAGAATAATTAGTATATAATATTAGCGCTCGCAGGCTCGCGGATGAATTAATGGTTAACAATATTTAAAATTGAGTATCAATGATTTTTTGGATTTAGACATTAACTCTATTCTTAGCGAAGACGAGCGATTTCACGAGTGTCGGCTCAAAACTTTGTTTGAGTGGGGTCGCGAGCAATGACAAAGTCAGGCTCGTAGCCAATTTATCCTCGCGTCAGCGAGCTAACTTACTTCCCACCTTCCCATCAACAACAACAATCACATCTTTATGCTTTCTCAAAACACTAGCCGGCACTTTTTCAGAAATTTTCCCTTTAAGAGTATTGAAAATCGCATTTGCCTTCTCTTTTCCAAACGCCAACAAAATTATCTTTCGCGATTTCATAATCGTAGAAATGCCGACGCTGTAAGCAGTCTTGCCTTTAATATTAACTTTCCGCGTCTTGCTCTTAAACGACGAGCCAGGTTCATTAAATGCAATGTGGCTATTTTTTCCAATTCCTAAAATCTGCAAATCAATTCCTTTTGCTTTTTTTATCTTCTTTTCATATTGC
>Ga0209541_10015680_pt1 | contig 11285 bp, 14 predicted proteins | sample RifCSPlowO2_01_FD_184027 | JGI IMG/M metagenome (GOLD analysis project Ga0209541, IMG submission 184027) | Groundwater microbial communities from Rifle, Colorado - Rifle CSP2_plank lowO2_0.1 (SPAdes) (version 2) | ecosystem: Environmental > Aquatic > Deep subsurface > Groundwater | place...
TTCGTTCCGAAAAGTAAAAAAATCGGCGTATCGAAGTGCGTAGCACCATTAGTAAAAAGAATCTAGGGTTTGGGGCGTTATATATTAAACACTTAGTAGTAGTAACAAATAGAAAGATTTAAATAGTAATTATTTCATTTGGTATGGTAATGAACCAGAAAACTCTTGAAAGAATAACAGAAGATACAAAAGTATGGATGCCTACTTTAGATATAGTTCCACCAATTTATAGTTCAGATATTCCAAATTTTCGGGAGTGGGTAAATTGGAGTGGCTGGAAAGGATACGCACAAGACCATACTGCTCATGATTTTGCAGCTTATTTAACAAAATATGGCAAGGTTGTATTAGGATTACCCAAAGAAACTCCTGTAAGGGCTGTGGCAGATGGTGTTATTAGACAGATTTCAAATGGTCTTGCAGGTAATGGAGTTCCATACGCATGTTTTATGAACATTGAACATGGAAGAAAAGGTAGTGGATTGTCCACTGCATATCATCATGTTGATCCATTGGTTCAAGATGGTCAGGAAGTTAAAAAAGGAGACGTTGTGGCAACTTTGTATAAAGATGAAGGGAATGTAGAAGGAAAATTAGTACATTTACATTTTGAAATGAGAAATGCTTGGAATGTTAAGGACAGAATTATGAATCCTGCCACAATTTTTCCACAAATTGATACATATAGAGCAGTGCCACAAGGCAATCCAAACTTTAGAATTTTAGGATTAGAAAAACAACCAGAAATTTACATTGCTAATTTCAAGAAACTATTAGTTGATAACAGTTAAAGCCCAAAACCCTTTCTATTTTTAGCCGATTTTTTTATTGAGTTTAACAAGTTTTTTGCGAAATATTTGATTTTCTTGTCCAACTCATCCCCTTTGCTTCCAGACAGATTCTCCGTAAGTATAGAATATATATTCTCTCGAGTTGAAATATAATCTGCTTTTTTTTCATTGTAGTATCTCCTATGCACATCTTGATTTATCTCAATATTCCAATGCTGGCTTGAGAAAGCTGGCGACCCAGAAAGCTGTACGGCAAGAAGTCCTGCCCCTAGAGCGTATGATATTTTATTTACAAGGCTACTTATGCTGTTCAGTTGCATCGACACAAGTCAGTTATTGTATTCTTTATTAATCTTTTGATGATTCGGGTTTTATCATTTTAACCAAAGAAAATTAGCACGCCTAAGCTAATATTGAGATATTATTGGAATATAATAGAAATATTTAAAAGACAGGTATTTATTCTCCAATATTATGGGGAAGAAAAGCCGAGGTATAAACGCAGGAAATAAGCTCAAGCTTAGAAGGCACAATAGCAGGATGTCTGACAAATGGTTTGTAAGAAGGGTCAGAAGGCTAAAAGAAAAGTCAGACCCTCTGGAAGGAGCTTCACAAGCCAAAGGGATTGTGCTGGAAAAAGTTCAATTAGAGGCTAAGCAGCCTAACTCAGCTATGAGAAAATGTGTTAGGATTCAATTAACAAAGAACGGGAAGCAGCTTACCGCTTTTTGCCCTGGTGATGGTGCAACTAAACTGATTGATGAGCATGATGAAGTCATGGTGGAATGCATTGGCGGCGCTATGGGCAAGAGCAAAGGAGATATTCCTGGAGTAAGATGGCAGGTTATCAAAGTTAATGATCAAAGTTTGGATGCGCTGCTTAAGGGAAGAATAGAAAAAGCAAGAAAGTAACCGCTGAATAAATGAATAAAAATGTCAGAATTAAAAGCATTTAATATATGGGATGTTAACGGTATAAAGGTAGATGACCTTGGGTTGCAGAGTTATATCTCTTTGCAGCCAAGAATTGCTCCAAAGACCGGGGCAAGGTATGCGAAAAACAGGTTCCATAAGAGCAGGATTTTCATTGTCGAGAGATTGATAAACAAGTTGATGATCCCCGGCCACAAGAGCAAGAAGCATTTTAAGACTAGCTTCCATATAACCGGAAAGGCTAATAAAGCTTATGAAATTGTTGAAAATGCCTTTAAGCTTATAGAAGCGCAGACGAAGGAAAATCCTATAAAGATTTTTGTAAAGGCGCTTGAAAATGCTGCTCAGAGGGAAGAGATAATTACCATAGAATATGGTGGAGCCCGTTACCCTAAAGCCATTGAATGCGCTCCGCAAAGGAGAGTTGATGTAGCGTTGAGGCAGATAGCCCAGGGAGCATACCACAAATCGTTTAACACAAAAAAAACTATAGTGCATACTCTGGCAGATGAAATAATGAATGCCTACAGGCTGAGCAATGCCTCCAGCGCAATAGCGAAGAAGCTGGAAGTTGAAAGGCAGGCAGACGCCAGCAGGTAATTAATTCAGTTCTATTAGCTTTTCAATAGAAATTTTTATCTCTTGAAGCATCATTAAGAATCTTGTCTGCAGTCAGGTCCTCATATTTTGTGAGCCTGTTTTTGCCGCAGTATGGGCAAATTGGCGCTGTTCTCGGCTCTTTCTTTATGGAAAATTTATATCTGCAGTCAACGCACATTACTCTGATCCGGTCTGCATCAGATAATTGGAGAGTTGCATGCCCTGTTTTTTCATTTCGAACTTTTGCTGTTTTGTTATCTGCTTTTGTAAACTTGACATAACATTCCCTGCAGACTATAGTCTTCCCATCATTTGAATATCTTATATTGCTGAATTCAAAATTCAGTTTACATATGCTGCACATATACTTATTTGAAAAAATGTGTCTCATATTTTCACTTTACCTTTTTGTTGCCATAATAAAAAAACTTGCCTATTGGCACATCTTCAGGCTTATAATCTCCAAATCTTGGCTTCAGATCGTCATTTGATTTGGGCCTTACTGAATTTGATGGTATTTCCCTTGTCTTCTCTCCCATAGCTTCTTGAGACGGAGCTGTTATTATTGGCTGCCCCCTGCTTAAATTCTGCCTCAAGGAAGCAATTTCCTCGTTAAGCTTGATTATAGATACGCTCATTTTAGCTAATTCTGCTGCAATCTTCTTATTGTTTATATCCATCATTATCTCAAACTTTTTTTCCATCATGTAATCCTGTGTGCCGTTGGATAGATTGTCCATATTTAAAAGTCCCATTTTAGTTCTATTCAGCCAAAATTAATTGTATTTTTATTTGATCTGGGCTTGTTCAGTCATGGAAGTTTTCCTTTATGAACTCAACCATAACATCGTTTCCTGCAAGGCCATAAGCTTCAAGCGCCTTTGATATCTGCTCATCTCTTAGGCACATGTCTCCTGCAAAACTAAGCTTGTCTTTTGCATCTGCCAGTTGAAATGCTCTTATAGCATATGCAAACTCTTTCTGCTCAAGGCACTTGTTCCCAAGCTCGATAAGCTGATTGTTGTCTTTTATTGTGGAAAATATCTCAAAAGCGTAGTCAAATCTGCTTCTCCTCACGCAATGCTGGCCGACTTCTATAAGCTTTGAATTATCTCCTATTGCCAGGAAGGCCTTTATTGCATGCTCAAGTCTGCTGTCTGCCAGGCATTTTTTTCCCAATTCCAGCAGCTTTTCCTTGTTTCCTGACAGCTTGTATGTCTCTATGCAATTGTCCAGCTGGAATAGCTTCTCATAGTCTTCAGCAACCTTGTTCAGCTTTGCCTTGCTTCCTGCTAGAACAAAGCATTTGACCGCATCGCTAAGGTTTCCCTTCCTCATATATTCTTCCCCTAGTGCTGTTAGTATTTCAAGCTTAAGCTCAGGCCCGAACATAGACAGGTTAAGGTTGTTTATTCCCTTCTCCATCAAAGCCGGAACAAGCTTGGCAAATTTGCCCATGTCCTGATTATGTTTTAGCATGGTTTTGTTATCCTCAGCTATATCCATAACAACTTTCTTTACAATTTGTTCATTTTCCATATTTTCCACCTCTTTTAAACCTTATAAATACTTCCACTCAAGCATTCAAAATAGATATACTCTTGTTTTGTCTTTTTTTCTTTTCCTGCCACAAGGCAAGAGCAAAAACATATAGTAATGCTAGTATATAAATGTTATGTTTTTGTATACTAATCTACAGATTACAATATTAGAAAAATAAGTGTTTTTTTGGGAAAAGTGCATATAACGACCTTTTTGCACCATAAATGTTCGCAAAAAGTTAGTTAAGTCCAATCGCTGACTACGGGCGCCTGAATTATTTTACATCAAATTTTCTTGCTCAAACATCAAGATATTTGAAACATTTAATTAACTCTTTTCCCTTATTAGTTAATGAATATTCAACTCTTGGCGGAATCTCGTTAAATCCTTTCTTTGAAACCAATTCCAATTTTTCCAATTCTTTTAATCTTTTTGATAAAGTTCTTTGACTGATATTTTCCATCTCTCTAATTAAATCATTAAATCTTTTTGTTCTGTTATTGTGTAATTCTCCCAATATCAATAAAGTCCATTTTTGCTAAGATAGTTCAATATTTTCGTTACTGACATATTTTTCCATTTGTTCCACCCAAAAACTTTACTTTTGGTTACTACAACATTTATATACCTTGATTATTACTATACATAATAAAACCTTAATGATATAAAAAGATTACTATTGGAGGTATAAAAATGGGGAGAATTGTAAAACATGAAGAAAAGATGCCGATGGAAGTAAAAGTTGGTGGAGAAAGCAAATGGATTTGTATGTGCGGACTTAGTAAAAATAAACCCTTTTGTGATGGTTCGCACAAACTATGCAGTGGTGAAGTAGATGGCAAGACGTATAAATATGAGAATGGGAAAAGAATTGAAGTAAAACATTTTTAATTGGCATAGTTTAGAATTATTTTTATTGCTGGCTATTTTATTGTTTCTATTCAGTATAACTCTATTGATTTTTATCAGCTATCCAAAAAATTGTTTATAGAATACATAAAAATATGCGTTTTAGTTATATTTAGCATATACTTACATCTTCAGTATAAACACCCTCAACTGGGTGCTGTGTTGTCTTTAAGCTGATTTTTGCTATGTCAGATGCTGCTGAAGATACATTAATTTTTGTTGGTGTGTAAATATTATTTGTTACACCAGTAAAAGTCTTTGTAGAGCTTGATACTAAGCTGCCTGCAGAGTTAAATGCCTCGATTATGACTGTTGAAGGCACATTGTTAACTGAATTGACAGTTGCTGGTATAGTAGTAAGCCCAATTTCTGCAGACTTAACCAACACATTATTGAGCAAACTGATAGTGAGGACTTCATTATCGCTTAAACCATCATCATCGTTATAGTTAGGTGATGCAAAGCCCACTACAACTCCGGTTTCGCCGGCTGGGCCGCTAATTCTAGTTGACCATACAAAACCATTAGGAGTTCCTGTTATGTCTATGCCCTTTGAGTTGAGCCAAGCGCGATGGTCTTTAACGTCTTGCGGCTCAGCTCCATAGTCAGGATTCCATGTAATGCTGCCTCCAACGGATGGATCATCCTCGAAGTCAATTAATTTGCTGGTGCATTGGGTTGAAGAAGTCGTGTTTGTCTGGCTTGTTGAAGCTGGGGTCACATTTAACAATGTTTTTAGTCCGCTGCAGATGTTGTAGTTGTTTCCATGGCAGAGCTTGTAGCTTTGCCCTACAGTTACATTAAAATCGCTTATAGACGGACTCATTTTAATGTAGTCACCTTTAGTGCAAAAATAATTAAGAGTGTGGGTCAGTTTAAAATTTTGGGTTACAAGATGAACACATGTGTCAAAATTTTTTGAGTAATTGACTTCAAGGTATGCTGTATTAACTGCAAGCGAATGCAAGGAAACAGATAAATTTACAGCTGTTTGATTTGTCTCATTGGCTACTACAAGGCTTTTTGTTAAAATGTTGTTATCTTCGTTTTGTTCTAAAACCCAGTTATATTCATCAATCAGTGCTGTAAAGGTTTGTGTTCCTGCTGGGAATGGGCCATTGCCGAGATTTATGAAATCATAACTTTTTCCAGGTTCAAGTGAAGGGATATTTGATCTCCAATAGCCCCCAGGATAATCCAATTTTATAGTTGCTTCTCCGGCTGATAACGCTCCGATATTTTTGATAGTTATGTTAATTTGAATATAATCTGTTGTTTTAGGGCTAGACGGTGTAAATGTTATATCTGCCACCGTCAAATCCGGCTGTAAATTTGTTTGATTTTGGGTCATATTTCCTTGTGTGCAAACACCATTTTGACAAGTGCAATATTCATTATTGACCCTGTCAGTTGCGCCAAAATATTGCTCTAAGAAGTTGGAGCCTTCTTTAAAGTAAGGCGTATACACTTGGCAATTTTGACTTCCAAAACTAGTCTTGTTATAGCAGTCTAGCCTATCGGTTGCAAGAACAGATTTGATAACATTCCCATCTATTTTTACATAGCAATTCACAGTTTCATTTGCCACAGTTAAATTTTCAGTTTGAGTTACGCATTTGCCATCAGTGCTGCAGCCGCTTGGGCTTGGGCAGCCGCAATAATCGCATCTATGCACCAAAGAGCCTGCATAACAGTATTTTGGCTTAAAAGTTGAGCATTCACCATATTGAGTTCCATCTGAGCAAGCAGCAATCTTATTAGACAGGTTTCCTCCCAGGCTTATTATCTCAAAAATCTTTTTGTTGGACTTGGAGCCTAAAACGGAGCAATCAACAGCTGTCAAGCCTTCGCTTATGCTCAGATAAAAAGAAAGTATATCTTTAACTTCATTCAAGCTTAACGGATTTGAGCCAGGCTCTATAAAATGAGTATAAAGTACATTTCTTAATACCTGCTTTACATTGGCTACTTCACAGGTCTGCGCATAGGCAATGCTAGAAAAGATAAACAAGATTGTTACAAACAAAAATGGCTTTTTATTGATTTTGATTCCTCTTTAACAACATTTTCCCAAGCTATTGCAGCAATCTTCCTTCAAAACAATTCCTAGTTCAACTAATCTTGTATCGCAGGTTCCTGCTTCTGCAGCAGCATTACAGGCTTCAACCTGAAGCTCCGATAAGGCTTTAGGCGCTTCTTTTTCTTTAACTTCTTTGCAGCCGGCTATAACTAAAATAAATATAAGAAGAAATATTGCTTTTTTCATGTGTTAAACCTCATTTTTTCTTTTCTAAATTTTAAGTATTTAATAAACTTTTGATTTTATGATAATTCCAAGTTAAGTGGAAAAACGTATAATAATTCCGCGAGGTGAGCGTTTGGCGGATAGCGAGCCGAGCGACTAAATTTGCCGAAGGCAGAATGAAGAGTTTGCAACACACATAACTTTACTCCATCTGATTTTATAGTTGATATAATTTTAGTGTTATTCAATTTTCGATCTTTAGCGGCACCCTACCAAAAACCGATAGATTTATAAATAGAATCACTAATATTCACTACTTTATGAAAGTAAAATTAATGTTAATATTATCTGCGCTTGGGATGATTATATTGTCTAGCTGCGCCTATGAGCAGTCTAAAATTTCATCATCCAAAATCTATATAGCTGACGAGCAGCATTCTGTGGAAATAAGCGATTTAAAAAAACCAAATACATTTGTTGTTTTGGGAGAGAAGCCGGGATTCAGCGCAGAAGAAATGCAGAAAAGGAATGAGCTTAGCAAAATAAGGGCATTAAGAGAGTTTGAGGATGAGCAGGAAGAATTCTATTATGAAAGCACATATAAGAACATAAGAAGGATTATAGGTGATGAGATGATAGTTGGCTATGTTAGAGAGCTTGATAATCCTGATTTTAAGGGGAGTGAATGAGGGGGTAAAATATGCTCGAGGAGAAGATCACATGGAAAGACCTAAGAAGGTTCATACTTCCATTAGTTGTTATTGGCATACCTGCACTAGGTGCTAACATCGGCTTTAATTATGGGATAATGGAATTAGGAAAGGCAATTAAAGAAGCAAGAATAGAAGCCAGATTCCCTAAACAAAGTAATTCCTATGATGAAGACAGAAAGAAAATGCAGGAACTTCTTCGTAGATATTATCCAAACCTAGAGGATGACTCAAAAAATCCGATTATTGATCTTTAGAATATGAAAATTGGCTATTGAGAAAGTTCTTCGACGAATTAAGGAAAAGATGTCAAACATGAGTTGTAAATTTTAAGGCCAAACGGGAATTTTAACTGTAAATGATAACAAGGTAAGTTATCAAAATGTCCAGTTAAGAGATCACTTAAAGTAGTTACATCTTTTTTTTATCAGCAAGAAACAAAAAATCAATAAATTTATATTAAACGTATAGCCAAAGCTTTCTGATGAACAAATTCAAAGAGTATATAGTTAAAGTCCTAAAAGATGAAGTAAAGGCAGATATTGAATTAGAAACCCCACCAAATCCGGAAATGGGAGATTATGCCTTCCCTTGTTTTACATTAGCTAAAACTTATAAGAAAAATCCAGCAGAGATAGCATTGGACCTGTCAAAAAGATTGGAAAAAGGCAAGCTTATTGGGGATATAAAAGCCCAGGGACCATATCTGAATTTTTTCATAAACAAAGAAGCGCTGGCAGAAGAAACACTAAAAAGAGTGCTGAGAGAAAAGGATAAATATGGCTCATCCAGCTTGGGGAAAAACAAAAGGATAGTCCTGGAGCATACAAGCATAAATCCGAATGCAAGCCCGCATGTAGGCAGGGCGAGAAACGCACTGATAGGGGATAGCCTTGCAAGAATCCTTAGGTTCAGCAAATATAAAGTTGAAGTCCACTATTATGTAAATGATATAGGCAAGCAAATAGCAATGCTGGTCTTAGGCGCAAGAAAGGCAAAAAAGCTTGCTTTTGACGGTCTATTAAAGATTTATCAGGATATAAGCAAACAAATTGAGGAAAACCCGGAAAAAGATAAGGAAGTCCTCGAGACACTGAAAAAGCTTGAGACGGGAGACAAAAAGATAATAAATGAATTCAAAAAGGCAGTTGATATTGCTTTGAAGGGCCAAATAAGGATTTTGTCTGAGCTTGGAATAAAATATGATTTTTTTGATTATGAATCCAGCTATTTATGGGGGAAAAAAACAGAGGAAGTTTTGGAATTATTGAAGAAAACGGGAAAATTCTACTTTGACAGCGATAACAGGATTGTATTGGACCAGAAAGGATTTGAGCTGGGAATGAAAATGCCCGTTTTGGTTCTTACACGAAGCGATGGAACATCACTCTATTCCCTAAGGGACATTGCCTATGCCATTGCCATGGGAAAAAAAGGTGAAAATATTGTTGTTCTGGGAGAAGACCAAAAACTGTATAACGAGCAGATCAATGCAGCTTTGCTGATGCTTGGAAAAAAGCCAAGGAAGCCAGTCCATTATTCTTTTGTTTTGCTGGAAGATGAAAAGATGTCGACAAGGAAAGGGAATTTGGTATTGCTGGAAAGCTTCATGGAAGAGGCAGTTAAGAAAGCCTCTGATGAGCTGAAGCAGAGATACAAAAGGGTAGACAGCAAATCCGCTAAGATCATAGGCTATGGCGCGTTAAAATACAGCATCCTTAAAGTAAGCCCTGAAAAAAATGTTATTTTTGACTGGGATCGGGTTTTGAGCTTTGAAGGTGAAACAGCGCCATATATACAGTATGCGTACGCAAGGATTTCCAGCATAATAAAAAAATACAAAAAAAATATGCCGAAAAGTGCTGATTACTCGTTATTGGACAAAAAAGAAGAGTTAGAATTAATAAAAAAAGTAGCTGTGTTTCCGGATCTTGTGGAAAAGGCAGCTAATGAGCTAAGGCCTAATATAATCGCAAATTATGCTTATGAGCTGGCTAAGCAATTCAATGAATTTTACCATGCCCACAATGTCCTAAAAGAAAGCCAAGAAATCAGAGAAGCGAGATTACTTTTGGCTTTTAGTGTTGGCCAGGCTTTGCGCAATAGCTTAAGCCTGCTGAATATAGATGTCTTAAATAAGATGTAAAAAAGAGCAAGTTGATGAGTTAAAATGGAGATATATCGGCAGGTGATATTGTTGGCTATTATGATATTTCTGTCAGCATTTTTTGCCCTGTGCGAGTCAGCATTGCTGTCTTTAAGCAAATTCAAAGTAAGATACTTGGCAGATAAAAAAAAATTTGGCGCAGCCCATGTCAAGAAGCTAAAAGACAATCCAGAAGCATTATTATCGACAGTGCTTGTCGGCAACAATTTAGTCAATGCTGCTGCTGCTGTTCTTACTACCTCAATTTCGCTGCAATTATTTCATAACAATGTTTTGGGCATTGCAACAGGCATAGCTGCTTTTTTGATACTGATATTTGGGGATATGATACCAAAATCCATAGGCGCAAATAACAATGAAGTATTGGCGCCTTTGATCGCTCCAATAATATGGTACCTTGGCATCATAGCCTATCCGCTCATAAAAATACTTGACCTTTTGCTTAAAGGCATAAACAGGATTCTGGGCATCAAAAAAATGCCATTAATAACAGAGGAAGAATTGAAGCATATTGTTAAGGTAAGCGAGGAAGAGGGCACGATACAGGAAATTGAGAAAAAGCTTATACAAAGAATCTTTGATTTTGACACCATCACAGTAGCAGATGTTATGACAAGAAAAGATAACATGATTTCTGTAAGCTCTGAGGGCACAATAAAAGATGTCCTGCATATTCCGACAGCAAAAATGTATTCCAGGTTTCCGGTGTTCGGAAAACATAAGGAGGATATAACTGGGATTTTGCATTTGAAGGATATTTTAAAATTTGTCAGAGAAGGCAAGACAGATGCCAAAATCAAGGGCATCATGAGAAAGCCATTATTTGTCTTTGAAAGCAAAAAGATGGATTCTACATTAAAATTGTTTCAAAAAAGCAAGCAGCATATGGCGGTTGTATTGAACGAAAAGGGAAACATTGTTGGCGTGGTTACCATAGAAAACATACTTGAAGAGGTTGTCGGAGAAATCATAGATGAGACTGACAGGATAAATCCGGATATACAGGAAGTTTCAAAAAATGCGTGGGTTGCAAGAGGTTCGACTGAGGCTGATGTTTTGAACAAGAAAACAGGGATACTGATTAAAAAAGACTTTGTTGATTTGGACAGCTTTATACTCTCTAAATTAGGCAGGGCTCCAAAGCTGAATGAGCAGTTAGTTCACAATAGCTATAAAATCACTATGGAAGACGTTCAGGGAAAGAAAGTCATAAGGGCAAGGATAGAAAAGGCTTAGATTTACTACTTCTCATTCCAGCCATTAAATTCTTTAAATCTCAAACTGACCTAAATTAGTAAACTTTATATTCTAGCTTATCTCTACATTTGTAGAGGTGAGCATTTATGAGAATAGCAAGAAAATTGGACATTCAATGCCCAAACAAGCAT
>Ga0209541_10015681_pt1 | contig 11285 bp, 9 predicted proteins | sample RifCSPlowO2_01_FD_184027 | JGI IMG/M metagenome (GOLD analysis project Ga0209541, IMG submission 184027) | Groundwater microbial communities from Rifle, Colorado - Rifle CSP2_plank lowO2_0.1 (SPAdes) (version 2) | ecosystem: Environmental > Aquatic > Deep subsurface > Groundwater | place: Rifle...
GTAAATATCGCCCACCAGCTCGGCTGGCGCCGTTTCAATCACTTTTTTGATGGTTTCTTGCAAAGCCCGAAGGGAGCGATGAATCGCCGCTCTGATTTGGCTGTCTTTAACGATAATTTCTTTAGGCAAACCGCTTGATATATCGCGGCCGCGAGCCACCGCTTCCAATTTTTCCGTCTGGGGAGCGGCCGAACCGACGCCGATTTTTATTTCTTCGGCAGTCGGTCCGCCGATCATTAATTTAAATTCATCGCGAACAAACTTAATGATATCTTCGTCAAATTGGTCGCCCGCTATTTTCAGACGTTCGGAAACCACCAATCCGTTCATTGAAAGAATAGCCACGCCGGTTACGCCCGCGCCGATATCCACTATCATCCGAGCGCCGGGTTCGTTGATTTCCAGACGGGAACCCAAAGCCGCCACCACCGGTTGAGGCACCAAAAAGACGCTGCTGGCTCCGGCATTTTTGAAAATATCTTCCACGGATTTTTGTTCCACTTCCGTTAAATTGGTGGGGATGCTGGCAATAATCCGGGTAGACAAAGACCACGGCGTGGTTTTGCTTAAAAATCGGCGAACCATTTCCTGGGCGATATCAAAGTCTGAAATCACTCCGTTGGCCAGCGGTTTGATGGCGCTTATGTGAATGGGCGTCCGGCTGAACATTTTCTTGGCCTCCTGACCGACCGAAATCACCCGATTGGTCCGATTATTAAAAGCCACGATTGACGGCTCGTTTAAGACGATGCCCTTGTTGGCTAAGTAAACGCGGGTGTTGGCCGTTCCCATATCAATACCGATGTTTTTTTGGAAAATTCCCATTTATTTCTTATTTTCTTATTTTCTTAATAATTTGTTCCAAAGTCAAAAGCTGGGTTTTCTTTTCGCCTCTTTTTTTGATTTCCGTTTTTTTATTAGCCAAGGTTTTTTCGCTGACTACCAGCCGCCAGGGAATGCCAATCAGGTCGGCGTCGGTGAATTTTTCGCCGGCGGAAATTTCCTCGCGGTCATCGTATAAAACCTCAAAACCGGATTTTTTCAAGCTCTGGTAAATTTTTTCCGCGAAACTTCGGAGGATTTTTTGGGTCTTGCCGATTTCCAGAAGATGAATGTCAAACGGAGCGATTTCTTCAGGCCAGATAATGCCGAAGGCGTCATTGTGGGCCTCAACCGCCGAAGCCATCAACCGGCCGAGACCTATTCCGTAGCAGCCCATCACAACCGGTTTTCGACTGCCGTCTTGGTCAATAAAATAAGCTCCCAATTTTTCCGAATATTTTGTTTTTAATTTAAAGACATGGCCGTTTTCAATCGCCTGGCCGTTGAGAATTTTACTGTCGCACTTTGGACACTTCCCCGAAATTTTATTGTCTAATTTTTCTTCATTCACCGCCCAGTCGCACTTGGAGCAATAAAAAATCTTGTCTTCGCCGGTTTCGCAAAGCATCATAAATTCATTGGAAACATCTCCGCCGATTGACCCTGACGACGCTTCAACTATCTTGGTGTCAAAACCGCAGCGCTTGAAAATCTTTTTATAGGCGCCGATTACTTTCTGATAATAAGAATCAAGGTCTTCTTGGGAAGCATGGAAAGAATACAAATCCTTCATCAAGAATTCCCTGACCCGGAGCAAACCGCCAGTGGAGCGAATTTCGTTGCGAAATTTGTTCTGGATTTGATAAAGATAGAGAGGCAAGCCCCGGTAAGAATTAACGAACCGGCCGACCAGGTCGGTGATAACTTCTTCGTGGGTGGAGCCAAGCGCCAGGTCTTTTTCGTGCTGGTCTTGGAACTTGAAAAGCGGCGGCTCCATTTTATCCCAGCGGCCGGATTTCTCCCAGATGGTTTTGGGCTGAAGCGCGGGCAAAAACACTTCCTGCCCCCCGATAGCGTTTATTTCCTCGCGGATGATATTTTCTATTTTTTTATGAACCCGCCAGCCCAAAGGCAAAAAAGAATAAACGCCGGCCATTAATTTATCAATAAAATTGGCCCGGATTAAAAGCCGCGCGTTCAAGCTGGTTTCGTCTTTGGGAGATTCTTTCTGGGGTTTAAAGAATAATTTTGATTGATACATGTGTTTATTCTACAACAAAATCAAAGCAAGCAAAAATCGCCTGCTTGGCGATTTTTGGCATTATCGAGGTTCAACCTCGATAGAAATTCCTACTATAACCAGCGCGATTTTTCGCATTTATGCGTCTCAAGTTCTTCCGTCCTCATTTCTAAAAGATTTTCTTCCGAAATATCGGGGTTCTTATCCATTTCCGCTCGTATCCATTTTGCGGTGGCATCGGCGTATTCATTGAATGTCGCGTAATCATTCGGACATTTAAAATTATCACGCGGGGAAATCCAGAAGTAAGCCAGTATTCCGATAGAAACGATGATTAAAAGCGTCGGGATTATTATTTTAATTTTTTCTTTCATAAACAACATTGAGAATTAAAAATTTTACAGCAACCCCTTTATATCCTTAATCGTCACAAAAACCATTAAAAGCAAAAGAATGCCCAAACCGAAAGCGTTGATTGAATTTCTTATCCGGACTGAAATCGGCGACCCTTTGATTTTTTCTATGAGAATGAAAAGCAGATGGCCGCCGTCAAGGGCCGGCAGGGGAAGGGCGTTGAAGACGGCGAAGCCCAAAGAAATAAAAGCCATAATCTGGAGAAAGTAGGCGAAGCCGATTTTGCCGACTTGGCCCGCTAAGGCCACGACTCCCACCGGTCCGGTGAGGGCGTTAAGAACAGCCGGTTCCACGAAAGCCCGCGTCGCCAACCGATAAATGCTTAAAAAAGACAAACCGATAACCTGGCCGGTAGTTTTAACGGCCTCAACCAAGCTTTGGCCAAAAGGCCTGGCCGGAACTCCGGCGTCAACGATGGCAACGCCCAATGGCCCTTCGCCAGTCGGCGGGTTTTCTCGACTGGCTACCTGAAAATTTATTATTTTCCCGGCCCGGTTCATTTTCAAGGTCAGGGTTTCTCCTTTATAACGATTAACGAATTCTATGAATGCTTGGCCCAAGAAAGGGGCGGTCAAGGTTTCTTTCCGGGAACCCACCGAAACAATTTCGTCATTTTTTTGGATTCCGGCCAAAGCGGCGGGAGAATTAGGAGCTAAATCGCTGACGAGCACCAAAGATCGGCTGCCGAGCATAAAAACCAGGCTGAAAAAAAAACAGCCCAGCAAAATGTTGGTGAAAATGCCTCCGGCCAAAATCAGCATGCGGCGGCCAGCGGACTGGCGGCTGAAACTTTCTTCGTTGATTTTGTTAAAACCGCCCAAGGGCAGCCAGTTGAAACTGTATTCCGTTCCCCCGATTTTTTTGGCCCAAATTCTCGGCGGAAAACCAAAGCCGAATTCCTCCACCGGCACTTTGCAAACCTTGGCCAATAAAAAATGCCCCAGCTCGTGGACCAGCAAAATTAACGCGAGAAAAATTATGGCTAAGAAAATGGTCATGTTAATCTAATTTATTAATCTGACTTTTTAATGATAATTGATTTAGGTTAAAACGGCAAAAGATTGCTGCCGTTCATTTCTTTCGGTTGGGGGAGCCCCAATAAATTCAAAATCGTGGGAGCGACATCGGCCAGAGTGCCGAGATTTTTAATTTCCGCTTTTTGAATTTCGGCTTCGCTTTTGATTCGTTCAAATTTTTTGCCTACCAAATAAAAAGGCACGGGGTTGGGGTCGTGTTTGGTTTCAACCAGGCCGGTCAGAGGGTCAAGCATTCTTTCAACGTTGCCGTGGTCGGAAGTGATAATCATCGCAGCGTCGGGCTGGGCCAGCGTTGCTTTCACAAGACGATTGATTTCTCGGTCAATAACCCTAATAGTTTCCATGGCGGCTTCGTAGTTGCCGGAATGTCCCATAATATCGGCATTGGCGTAGTTTATTAAAATAAAATCGTAGATGTTTTCGCCGATAGCATTAACAGCCCGGTCGGTAACGGTTTTGGCCATCATCTCCGGAAATTGGTCGTAGCGGGGAACATTCAGGGAAGGAACAAGAACGCGATATTCGTTCGGAAAAGGTTCTTTGCGATAGCCATTAAAGAAAAAAGTCACGTGGGCGTATTTCTCGGTTTCCGCGATTCGGATTTGCAATTTATTGTGGTCAGCCAAAACCTTGCCTAAGGGTTCGGTGATTGATTCTGACGGGGAAATTACGGGCAGTTTAAATTTTTCATCGTATTCGGTCATGGTGGTCAGGTAAAGATTGGAAAATTTCTTGACCGAAAAATTCGGAAAATCGGGGTCGGCGAAAGCGGATACGATTTGGCGCGGACTTTCTTCCCGAAAATCAAAAAAGATAACCGCGTCGCCGTCTTTAATGGGGTGGGGCGAGCCGATATTGCTCGGCTCAACGAAAGCATCGTTAAGGTTTTGGCTGTAGGTTTCGTTTAAAATTTCCTGGTAGTTGGCTATTTTTTTCCCTTCGCCGATTAACGCTTTGTAAGCTTTTTCGGTTCGGTCCCAATGTTTGGCGCGGTCTAGGGCGTAAAATCGGCCGGAAAGACTGGCCAAAACTCCCCGTTTTTGTTCTTGGATAACTTTTTCCAATTTTTGAATAAGGTCGGGCGCGGATTTCGGCGGACTGTCGCGGCCGTCGGTGAAAAGCTGGAAATAAACCCGGTCAAAATTTTCCCGCTTGGCCAATTCCAAAAGAGCGGCCAGATGCTCAAAAGAAGAGTGGGCGTTGCCGGCGCCCAAAAGACCGACAAGGTGAAGATCGGAATTATTTTTGCGAGCGTGAACGAAGGCGTTTTTCAGGATTTGATTTTGAAAAAAACTGCCGTCTTCAATGGCCAGGGAAATTCTGGGAAAGTGTTGGCGGAGAATTTTCCCGGCTCCCAGAGTAAGATGGCCGACTTCGCTGTTGCCTTCTTCCCCCCAAGGCAGGCCGATGGCGATGCCGGAGGCCTGCAGGTAGCCGATAGGAAATCTTCTTTTTATTTCTTGGATATTCTGGGGTTTGACGGCGTAAATGGGATTGCTCTGGTCATGACTGCCTATCCCCCAACCGTCTAAAACCACCAAGATGACTGTTTTTTTCATGATTTAAAGCAGAGAAAATTATTTTAGAGAGCGCCAAGAACATCAATGTCGTTTTGGAAAGATTTGGCTTGCTCAATCACTTTTTTTCCGTAAACATTGAGACAAACATAACGATTCCATCTTGAGCCGCAATAATATTTAGCCGCGGCCATCTTTTCATTAGTTGCCGCCCCGGCATCTTTTAAATATAAGGCCGTGGCCATAAAAGCGTCGGTATTGTTCCAGGGATTGGGAGGATTGTTGCCGGTAATTTTGGCCACTTTGTCTTTATAAAGAACCCAGGTTGAAGGAATAAACTGGGCCGGGCCCATGGCTCCGCCGTAAGCTCCGTCAGCATTGGGACAGGAAACTTTTATTATACCGGATTCAAGATTTTTTTCTAAATTCAAATCTTTAATAATGTTTAAAAATACGGGGATGTCCCGGGTGGGGTGCATAGCCGTTTTGTAAAGACATTGACCGACATTAAGGCCCATGGCCGATTCTCTGTCTAAAACAGCCAAGATAAGAGCGGCTCGGACATCGGTGGTTTGCTCCGCGAATTTAGCCAATTCATAGGCCTTGCCGAAATCCAATTCTCCTCCGCCGAGCAATTGGAAAATTTGAGCTCTGATTTCCGCGGCCGTTTTTTTAGTTTCGGCCACCAATTTTTGATATTCCGATTCTTTCCCTTTGGTGACTTTCAGTATTTCATTTTTTTGGGTTTGGGTTTTTTGGATATTTTGTTTTTGGCTGGCTTGATAAGCTTTCAGTGTTTCGGTATCGGCCTTTTTCAGGGCTAACTGTTCTTTTTGGTCCACAAGTTCGTTTCTAAACTGGACTACTTTATTTAAAGTGGCCCGGAGGTTGTCCTGAACGAATACCAAATTATTGAGATCTCCGAAAAAATCGGAAAGGTTGGGATTGGCCAGAAAAATTTCCATCAGGCTTTTGTCTTCGTTTTCATAAAGACCTTGGAGCACCTGGGACAGGGCTTCTTTATTGAAGCTGATATTTTTTTCAGATGAAACGATTTTTAATTGGGCGCCGTTAATTTCTTGATTAAGTTTTCCCAAACTTAGATTAACGGCTTTAATTTGAAGATTGAGCTTGGCGACTTGAGATTCCAATGTTTTAATCTCATTTTTGAGAGACTGCCCTTGTTTTTGATATTGGGCGATGGTGTTCTCGTAATCGGTGATTTGTTTTTCCAGTTCCGTCAATTGGATTTCCAACTTTTTTTTATCCTCTTCGGTTTGAGTATTTTGAGCCGCGAAAGTCAACGGGGGAAATTTATAAACCGGAGCGTAAACAAAAGCAAAAAGAAAAAAACTGATTGCTATCAAAGCAACAGTTGATTTAAGAATCAGGGTTACGGGAAAATGAAATTGGCGATAATAGGAGAGATTGAGAATTGAGGGTTTTTTGTTTCGGACATCGCGCATAAAATAAAACCCAGTTATCTATTTTATTTTGCTGACTTTTCTTTGGCAGCGGGGATTTTGTTTTCAGATGAGGTCGCGAGGTTTTCTTCGGGCGTGACTTCGGCCGGCGCCGCTTCGGCGACTGCTTCTTCTTCGGCTTTGGCCTCAACAACGGTAGCGATGATAGTTTCGGGATTAACGAAAAGCTTGACATTGCCGCCGATTTTCAGGTCTTTGAGCGCGATATTTTTTCCTATTTCATTCAGGGACGCCAAGTCGGCTTGGAGGCGGTGGGGAAGATCCTGGGGCAGGGCTTCAACTTCTATTCCTTTAAGAGTTTTGATTAAAATACCGCCGAAATTTTTTACGGCCGGCGCTTCGCCGATAAATTCAATAGGAATGTAAACGCGGATTTTTTCGGTCAGTTTTATTTGATAAAAATCAATATTTAATATTTCTCCGGAAAGGGAATCGGTTTTTACCTCGTGAATCATAACCGGCAGGGTTTTCTTGTCTTCGGTTACCAAGTTGACGATGGTGCTTTCGCCGGCTTCTTTATAAACTTTCTGGAATTCTTTCGCCGAAAGAGTTAAATGCAGGTTTTTTATTCCGTGTCCGTAAAGTTCGGCCGGAACCAGGCCTTTCTCCCGAAGGGTTTTTACTTTTTTGCCTAAAATATCCCTGGCTTGAACGTTGAGTTCCATATAAATGTCTGATTTATTTCTTTTTTCTGACCGCTTTTTTAACCTTGGGTTTGATTTTGGCTTTTCGGGTCTTGAATCTTTCCACTCTTCCCGCCGTGTCAATCATTTTTTCTTCCCCGGTATAAAAAGGATGGCAAGCGCCGCAGATTTCAACGTTGATTTCGGGCTTGGTCGCGCCGACGGTGAAAATCTTTCCACAACTGCATTTGATTTTAGCTTCGGGATAATATTTTGGATGGATGTCTTTCATAAAAAGTAATCGCCGATAAAATATGAACCAAAGACGAATATGCGAATCAGCGTATTCGTTTAATATTTGTATACTCGCGATTACTCCCATCTTAGCATCGTTTTTCTTTCTTGACAAGCGGCTGGATTTCCCTATTATGAAACACAGAAAAGAGATTGATGGTTCTTTGAAAACAGAAAATAAAAATTAGTTAAATAATTTTTTGGTTGTCCTAGTATATTTTTTTTGAGAGTTTGATCCTAGCTCAGGATGAACGCTGGCGACGTGGATAAGGCATGCAAGTCGAGCGGTTTTTTATTGTTTCGCAAGAGACGATGAAAGACAGCGGCGAATGGGTTAGTAATACCCTGGTACATACCCCGAAGTGGGAAATAGCCAGTCGAAAGATTGGGTAATATCCCATAGTTTGATAATCGAATTGTGTTTGCAAAAATTTGTAGACAGAATTCGGTTATCAGTAAAGACGCAAGTCGCTTCGGGAATGGCTTAGGTCCGATCAGCTAGTTGGTAGGGTAAAAGCCTACCAAGGCTATGACCGGTAGGGGGGCCGAGAGGCTGTTCCCCAACAACGCAACTGAGACATGGTGCGTACGCCTACGGGCGGCAGCAGTCGAGAATATTCCACAATGGGCGAAAGCCTGATGGAGCGACGTCGCGTGCAGGATGAAGGTCTTCGGATTGTAAACTGCTTTTCTATAGGAAAAAGTCCCTCCCCACTTTTGCTAGTGATATTTTTCAAGAATAAAAAAGCTTGTTTCTCACAAACCTGTTGTATTCTGATTGATATCATAAGCAAAAGTGGGGAGGGATTGATGGTACTATAGGAATAAGGGGTGACTAACTACGTGCCAGCAGTAGCGGTAATACGTAGACCCCGAGCGTTATCCGGATTTATTGGGCGTAAAGAGTGCGTAGGAGGTCTGACGCGTTAACTGTAAAATTTCACTGCTCAACAGTGAACGCGCGGTTAAAACGGTCAGACTAGAGGATACCAGAGGTCATTGGAACGTACGGTGTAGGGGTGAAATCCGTTGATATCGTACGGAACACCAAAGGCGAAGGCAAATGACTGGGGTATTCCTGACTCTGAGGCACGAAAGCGTGGGGAGCAAAAAGGATTAGATACCCTTGTAGTCCACGCTGTAAACGATGTTCACTTGCTATTTCGAGTATCGACCCTCGAAGTGGCGGAGCTAACGCGTTAAGTGAACCGCCTGGGAAGTACGGCCGCAAGGCTAAAACTCAAAGGAATAGACGGGGACTCGCACAAGCGGTGGAGCATGAGGTTTAATTCGATAACAAACGAGGAACCTTACCAGGGCTTGAAATTCTAACGAACTCCGGTGGAAACGCCGGGGGTCTCTCAAGGACGTTAGAACAGGTGCTGCATGGTTGAAATATCGACCCGCTCCAAAGTAATTTGGAGTGCAACCCTTCGATATAACTCGATCCGCCAACTGGCGGATGAGTATGTTGAAGGCAAAACCGGCTCATAACGGTGAAACCCTAATGTATTCATGATAAAATGAGTGCATGGGCAATACCGTGGGAAGTGCGAACACTGATTTTTGGAATCTTAAAACAAAAGACGACGCTTACATAATTGGTTTATGGTGTGCGGATGGATACTGTTGGACAAGCAGTATTGGTATTAGCAATACTGATTCTGATTTGATAGAAAAATTTCGGGAATTTTTCCTGAGATTTTTTTCGGCTGATAGATTAAAATTAATGATTTATCATCCTGATAAATTTAAAAGACGCACCAAAGCCTACCATTTGTATGTAAATAGTCGGCCTTTATTAAGAAGGTTCAAGGAATTCAAAGATAATGCGACAAAATTCATCAATGGAGATGTAATTCTGCCTTATATGGCTGGCAGATTTGATGGAGACGGCTCTGTTGCCAAGGATTTTTATAGCGATTGTCGCATTGTTTACGGTAGTCTAGGGGAAGCACAAAACGATTTAGCGCTGGTACTTTCATTGGGTTTTCAGAAAATGAAAATCTATAATTATCGTACCGCTAAAACTTTTTGTTTATATTTTTCTAGGTTGGAAACAAATAAATTTCTTTCCCTGATTTATCCCTATTCGGTAAGATTACAAAAATCAGTGTTTGCACCCCGTAGAGACTTGGCTGTTATTGGGTAGCAGTCAGATTCGCCAATTGGCGGATAAAACGCCGGTACCCTTAATAGGGTAATGGTATAGTCCATACCACTAGTAATAGTGGAACAATATGGCCGTCAGCTCGTGGTTTGAATTGTTCCCTTAAGTGGGGTAACGAGCGCAACCCCTGCCTCAAGTTATAAGTGTCTTGAGGGACTGCCGTGTTTAACGCGGAGGAAGGCGGGGATGACGTCAAATCAGCACGGCCCTTTGATGCCCTGGGCTACACTCATGCTACAATGGTCGGTATAATGGGTTGCCAAATCGTAAGATGGAGCCAATCCCAACAAAACCGATCTCAATTCGGATTGAGGGCTGCAACTCGCCCTCATGAAGCCGGAATCGCTAGTAATCGCGCATCAGCTATGGCGCGGTGAATACGTTCTCGAGTCCTGTACTCACCGCCCGTCACACCAAGGGAGCCGGGAGTAGGTAAAGCCCCGCTTCGGCGGAGTCAGCCTGACCTCGGTGACATGGGTGAAGTCGTAACAAGGCACCGGTAGGGGAACCTGTCGGTGGATAATTTAATAAATAAAAATAAATCCAAAATTAATTAGGGCAACCAAAAAATTATTTAAACTCGCGCTTTTTCAGGATTAAATAATTGAAAAATCCAAGAATTTCAGAAAATTTTTTTAAATAATCTTATTCTTAATAAAGCGCGGGGTTTAACAAAATGAATTCGCAAAAAAATATTCTTTTGGTTGAAGACGAGCAATTTCTGGCTAATCTTCTGAAAATTCGTTTGGGGAAAGAAGGCTTTATTATTTCTCACGCCAAAGACGGCCAAGAAGCCGCGGAAATAATCAAAAAATCAAAATTTGATTTGGTTTTGCTTGACATTATTTTGCCTAAAATATCCGGTTTTGAGATATTGGGAATGATTCGCGCCGATTCCCAGCTGTCCGGCGTTCCGGTGATTATTATTTCTAACCTGGGACAGGAAAATGATATTGACCGAGGCCGATCCTTGGGCGCGGTGGAATATATCGTTAAAGCCAAAGTTTCCATTGACGAACTAATCGGACAAGTCAAAAAAATCTTAAAATAAATAGAATCGGCAGTTGTCCACAGGTTTTCAATTACCTGATTAAAGAAGTTTGCTATAATTAAACTAATAAAAAAAGGTCGAAAAAATACCACGGTAATTACTGTAATTACGGTAATTGCTGTAATCAAAATAATGAAAAAAGGTTTTACTTTAATTGAATTATTAATCGTTATCGCCATCTTGGCGATTTTAGCCACCACGGTGGTTTTGGTTTTGAATCCGGCTCAGATTTTGGCCCAGGCCAGAGATTCTCAAAGAATTTCTGACTTAAGCAGCGTCAAGAGCGCCATTGCTTTATACTTGGCGACCGCTACCTCAACAGCTGGTTTCTCAACGGCTACAAACTGCAATATTGCCGCTTGTAACAACCCTGGTCCGTTCACTACCGCTCCAACTGTTGATCCCGATGTGGCTGTTGATGGCACGGGCTGGATGTCCACTGATTTAAGAGGAACGAGCGGCGGGTCTTCGTTAAGCGCTTTGCCGACGGATCCCACTAATAGCACTACTTTTTATTATTCTTATAAAGGAGCCGCCGCTTTAACCTTTAAATTGGCTGGCCGATTAGAAAGCGCTAAATACGGACCTATGATGACCGCCGATGGAGGCATCAGAAATACCTGCGCTCAATAT
>Ga0209541_10015683_pt1 | contig 11283 bp, 8 predicted proteins | sample RifCSPlowO2_01_FD_184027 | JGI IMG/M metagenome (GOLD analysis project Ga0209541, IMG submission 184027) | Groundwater microbial communities from Rifle, Colorado - Rifle CSP2_plank lowO2_0.1 (SPAdes) (version 2) | ecosystem: Environmental > Aquatic > Deep subsurface > Groundwater | place: Rifle...
CTTCTCCTTTAAATAGATTTAGCCTTCGAAATAATCATCTGAGGGTGGTGATTTCTATACTAGCTTCTTCTCTCTAAAAATTTTTCGTATTTCTTCTTTGCCTAACAACTCGGTTGTTGCGGATGTGATTTGAGCTATCGGTGTTATTTGTGGCTTTATTTTACTTTCATGATTTGCAAGCAATGAATTGCGTAGTATATACATGTCTTGTTCTTCGGCAGTATAGGCTGTTTCTTCCTTCGTCAAAAGCGATTCGTTTAATTTTTCGCCTGGGCGAATTCCTATTACTTTGTAACTGAACTCAGAAGCATTTTTTCCGTGCTTTGGTGCCAGCTCTTCAACCATGACTTCTGCTATATCTTTAATTTTCAAAGCCTTCATTTTCAGAATAAAAATCTCGCCACCTTCAACTTTTTCTGCAGCCTTGAGTACAAGATTTACGGCTTCTGGAAGATCCATAAAAAAACGCGTCATATTGTTGTCTGTTATTGTTATCGTGTTTCCTGTTTCAATCTGTCGCTTAAAAATTGGAATAACGGACCCGGATGAATTTAAAACGTTTCCAAAACGGACACAGCAGAACTTAATCTTGCTGCTTCCTAGAGGCGCGTTTGTAATTATTTTTTCGCTCAACAGTTTTGTGGCGCCCATTGTATTTACTGGGTCAACAGCTTTGTCTGTTGAGATTCCTATGAACTTTTCTACACCTTCGTCAATTGCTGCGTGGACTAAATTATTTGTTCCAATAACGTTTGTGGTGACGGCTTCGAATGGATTGTACTCGCATAACGGAACGTGTTTTAGTGCAGCGGCGTGGAAGACGATGTCGACGTCTTTCATTGCAAGCCTGACACGTTCAACTTTTCTAATATCTCCAATAAGATATCGTACTTTTTCGCTTTGTATTGTTTGAGATAAATTAAATTGCCCTTCTTCACTTGAATCGAATACGCGAATTGAGTCAGGATCGTATTTCAATATCTGTCTTATTATCTCCGAGCCGATCGAACCGCAACCACCGGTTACAAGTATTGTTTTTCCTTCAAAGACATGTTTCATTGTAATTCATCCAATATTTCTCTTAATTGCTTGCAGACGTACTCTATCTGCTCACTGCTGATTGCGGTATAAAAAGGTAATGCTAATGTACGCTCGGCAATGCGCTCGCAGACGGGAAAATCGCCTTTTTTGAAGCTGAATTCTTTCTGGTAAAAATCTGTCAAATGCAATGGAGTAAAATATGCTGCGCAGTTGACGCCGCGTTGTTTTAGACGTTTCATAACCTCGTCTCGTTTTGGCACTTGAATAACATAGACGAACCATGATACTTTTCTGTGTTCTGTTGATTGCGGTGGGATAGTTATTTCAGGGAATGTGCTGAGTATTTTTGTGTAGAGTTCTGCTTTCTTTTCACGTTTGGCGAGAATACGTTCTACCTTATTCATCTGACTGATGCCCAGCGCGCAATTGATGTCGCTCAGGCGGTAATTGTAACCGATGCGCACATGCTGCAGCCATGGACCGCTTTCTCCTCGCCCTTGGTTTCGGTAGCTTTTTGCGAGCTTTGCGATCTCTTCATTGTTTGTCACTAGTATTCCGCCCTCGCCGGTTGTCAGCTGCTTGTTTGGATAGAATGCGAATATGCCGCATTCGAAAAATGAGCCGACTTTCTTTCCGTCATATGTTGTGCCGATGGCTTCGGCTGAATCTTCAATGATTTTGAGATTATGCTTTTTTGCGATTGCTGCAAGCTCGGTTTTATGCGATGGGTAACCGAACACGTCGACGTCGATGATTGCTTTTGTTTTTGGCGTTATCTTTTTCTCTATTTCATTCGGATCGATAGTGTATGTGTGTTCGTCGATGTCTGCAAAGATGGGTGTTGCATGTTCGAACAGTATTGCGTTTGCTGTTGCGACAAATGTGAATGGTGTTGTTATCACTTCGTCGCCTGGCTTTAATCCAATCGCTTTTGCGGCCAAATGAAGTGCGGATGTTCCGGAATTTACGGCGACAGCGTATTTTGTGCCGATGTATGCCGCAACTTTTTCTTCAAATTCCTGCAGTTTTGGTCCGAGACTTAATGTAGATGTGCGCAAGACGTTCACGACTGCCTGGATGTCGTCTTCTTCTATGAATGGGGCGGATAGAGGGATGTTTCTTATTTCTAATCTTTGTTCTGCAATGATCCAATCATCCATCGTGTCGATGTCGATCGACTCTGACTGATCCATGATAACTGACTTGTTTCTAGCGCCGTATAATGTTCCCGATTTCAGCACGCTGGCTGTCACCGCATATACTGCACCGTTCAGGACATAATATTCTCCCTTCGGATCTTGAAACTCTTTGCTGTTAAACACGAAATGATCGCTTTCTTTCTTGAACATGATACTTGGATGTTCTTTTGCCTTTGTTATCGTCTGGACTGAATCGACCGTATGGTCTATCAGCATTCTTATACATTCTTCAATTGCTGCGGATTTTCTCAACGGACTTGTAGGCTGAAGAAGCACAATAACATCGTATTTTTCTTGTTGCTCTGTTTCCTTCATCACATATTGGAGCACATCAATCGAAGGTGTTGAATCCTCGGCAAGCTCTTTTGGACGCGTCTGCAGCGTGCATTTGTATGTTCTGCATATGTCTAATATCTTTTCATCATCACTTGAAATGACAATGCGGTCGAGCAGCGTGCATTTTTCGGCTTCCTCAAGCGTGTATGCAATGAGCGGCTTGTTTTTCAGCAGTTTTATGTTTTTTTCAGGAATTCTTTTAGATCCGCCTCGTGCCAATATTACCGCAAGAATTTTTTTCCCATTATACATGAGATTTTGCACCATTGATTCATATTTAAATATGTCGGGATTCCAAGCTTAATAGTGCTCATCTTCACGATAGATATAAAAACCGGATGCTAAACTTTCGTTACCATGACTGTAACTCTTGGGGGAGCAGAAATTGGACGTCGGTGCTTTGTTATCGCAGAAGCAGGGGTTAATCACAATAAACAAATTTCTTTTGCGAAACAGCTTATCGACATTGCAAAAAATGCGGGCGCTGATACGATTAAGTTTCATGCATATGACACTGATGAGGTCTATATCAAAGAAGCTGAAGCGCCGAGCTATATTAAAAAAAATATGAAGAATGATGTGTCTTTTTATGATATGGCAAAAAGTTTAGAACTTACAGAACAGGAGCTTGCTGATATCAAGCTTTATTGTGATCAGACAGGCATTCATTTTTCGTGCACGCCCTATGGCAACTATGGCATCAAACTAATGAACCAGATGGGGTGTGATTTTTTTAAAATTAGTTCATCTTATCTCGAATGTACACCTTTCCTAAAAAAGCTTGCACGGATAGGCAAGCCTTTAGTGCTTTCCACCGGGATGGGTGATATTCAAGAGGTTAAGCAGGCAATCAGTGATGTCACAAGCGAAGGCAATCATCAACTTGTTGTGCTTCATTGCACGACCAGTTACCCGTGCCCGTACAGTGAGGCGAATCTCAATGTTATCCGTACGTTCATCAAGGAACTCAATGTTCCTATCGGTTATTCTGATCATACGGAAGGTATTATCGTTCCGGTATTAGCAGCACAATTAGGGGCGGTTGTCATTGAGAAACATTTCACCATGGACAGAAATCTCGAGGGCCCAGACCACAAAGCTTCATTGGAATCTGCTGAATTCAAGAAAATGATTGATGCTCTTCGCTATTTTGAACATACAAAAAAAAATCTTGTTGAATGCGCTCTTGAACTGCGTGACACATTTCATGCATTTGAATTAGTGGGCAAGTCAGATGAGCAGGTCAAAGAACTTGTTGCTCAAATTCTTGGAACCAGCACAAAACATGTTACTTCTTCTGAACAGAAAGTGAAGCAGCAGGCACGTCTGAGCATTGTTTCGTGTATCGATATCCAAAAGCATACAGTTATAACAGAAGACATGCTGAAGTATACGCGGCCTGGCACAGGTCTTTCTCCACGTCATTATCTTGACGTTATCGGTAAAATAAGTTTGGTTGATATCCCGAAAAATAAACTGTTAACGACATCGCCTCAGGGGATCAGCTATGCTTGAATGTCTTGTGTGTACGGGCAGCGATCTTCATGTTATTCTTGATAAGCCGGCGGTGCGTGTCTGGACGAATGCTCCTGATGATAAAAATAAAATCCTTTATCCATGCATGCTGCTTCAATGCACGTCCTGCGGACATATCCAACAAAATGTCGATCCGTCTCTTCAAGAAATACTCAACAATGTGTACTCATCTGCGAATGCACAGCTTTCAACTGTGCTTGGTGTCGGCAATTGGGGTACAGCACGGGCTGAATCAATTCTTAAGAAAATACACGTTTTCGGCAAAAAAATCCTTGAAATCGGCTGTGCCAATGGTTACATATTGCGGCATCTTCATGAAAAAAATCCGCATCTTGAACTCACGGGCATTGAGCCAAGCGGGGAAAATGGACTGATAGATGGCGTTCATTTCCTGCGTGCTTTTGTGACATCATCACTGAAGCTACGCAAGACATTTGATTTTATCTTTGCAATCGGTGTTTTTGAACATGTTATGGATATTCGTGACACAATGCGTTTTATTGTGGATCATCTTGATCAGCATGGTAAACTCCTGTTTAGTGTTCCTCATACCGAGTCATTGCTTGAGACGGGATGCCCGAGCTTGTTTAGCCATGAGCACATCCATTACTATACTTCGTCGTCATTGGCACGCTTGATGCACGACTTTGGTTTTTACATTCACACCATTGAAATTGATCGAGGATCGATTTACATTCATGCATCTCGCATAAAAACCACTGAGCCTGCGGCTCCTGTTCAACTTTATCCTCAATATCAACAGCTGCTTGACGAAATAATAGCGATGTTCGATTCAACTGCTCATCATGCTGCACTTCATGGCGTCTGCAACAAGCTTAACAATCTACTTGGCTGGTCGTCAGTTAAGCATTTCGATCTTGCTGACAATGACGAGACAAAGGTCGGAAAAGTATTTTGGGGTGTTCCTGTAAAAAAGCCTGAACAGATTACGAATGAACGGCTCATCATCATTCCCTCCGTGTTTTTTCAAGATATAAAAGAAAAATATATTGCATTAGGCTATGGGGGTTTATTATCATCACTATGAAGATCGCATACGTCACGGGCTCACGAGCGGATTTCGGTCGTGCATATCATCTGCTCAAACTTATTGAAAAGAAATTTGAACTGCAGGTCATAGCCACCGGCATGCATTTTCTCGTCAAACACGGCTCTACCATCAAGGAAGTTGAACGTTGTTTTTCCATATATCCTGTGAATGTTTTTGCAGACAATCAGGCACATTCTTTTGGCCATCATGTCACCGGCATTGCGGACGCGCTTGCTGCACTTGCGCCCGATTATGTGCTTCTTCTTGGCGACCGCGCAGAGATATTAGCATCAGCTATCGCAGCAGCTCATCTTGGCATCCCTATCCTTCATATCGGTGGAGGCCAATCGTCTGGATCCCTCGACAACAAATTCAGAGATGCCATCACTATCTTTTCAGACTATCATTTTGTTGCGACTAAAGAAAATTGTGCACGCGTGCTTGCGCTTGGCGCTGATTGTACGAAAACATTTATTGTTGGGTCACCTGATCTTGATGTCATACGATTGAAAAATTTCACTCCTCCAGAAAAAGTCGCTCAAAAATATTCGATATCTTCGCCACTGCTTGTGGCGCAGATGCATCCAGTGACTGGTGAGTCTACAAATGAAGTTTTCATGAAATTTTTGATGGACGCACTTGTTCAGCTTCGCATGGAGACGTTTATTACATATCCGAATACTGATGCGGGCGGTCAGGATATGGTTCGCGTTCTTGAGACCTATCGAACATATCCGTTCATCCATATTTATCCCAATGTTCCTTATGAAGATTATCTTGGCATCATGAGCATGGCCTCAGCTATGGTGGGCAATTCGAGTGCGGGCGTTATTGAAGCGGCTTCGTTCAATCTGCCGGTTGTTAATCTGGGCAATCGCCAGAAAAATAGGCAGCGCTCGCTGAATGTTGTTGATATCCGAGGCGATACGACATCGTCCATCGTTGATGCGGTTCGTTCTGCTCTGCAACGCCGCGGGCATTATGACAATATTTATGGAGATGGTAAGACCTCGGAAAAAATCATGGTTATTCTGGAGCGTGTCTTATGAAATCAGTCATCTTTGATCTTGATGACACACTGTTTTGTGAAAAAGATTTTGCAGTCAGCGGATTCCGTGCGGTTGCTGATTATGTTGCAAAAAAACATTCAATCAGCCCATCTCCTCTTGTAGATTTTCTTATTCGTGAATTTGAGGAGGGTGTGCGCCATAATAATCTTAACAGGCTCATCAAAAAATTTTCGTTGTTGGATGATGTAAAGACTTTAGTGACTATTTATCGAGAACACATGCCTACGATTAAACTTTACCCTGATGCACGGAAAGCACTTGATGCGCTTCATAGAAAGTATAATCTTGGGCTCATCACCGATGGTCACCCGATCACACAACAAAATAAAATCAATGCACTAGGCATCGGCCATTATTTTCACAAAATCATCATCAATGATACTTCTAAGGGTATGACGAAACTTGATTCTCATTCGCTCACAGAAATGCTTCAGACGCTTGGAAATCCTGCTGTTTTTGTCGGCGATAATCCCCTGAAAGATTTTAAAGTTCCACATCAATTTGGCGTTGATACCATCCGGGTTGTCCGCGGCACGGGAGAATACGATCATATCCGCGTTGCTGATGATGCACGGAAAACTATTTATTATCTTGCAGATCTTGAACATTATTTCGGGTATATTAATGTTTTAGTTCTTCCTGCGGGCACGGGCATGGCAATTACAGCAATCAAGTCATTAAAAAAGGACCCCAAAATCAGAATTTTTTCTGCAGATTGTGATGAGCTTGCTCCTGGACTTTATCTTTCATCAAAGCATTTTATTGTCCCGCGATTTGATCACGCTTCTTTTTATCCAGCACTCAAGAATATTATTGCTCAGGAACATATTGATGTTATCATTCCTGCACACGATGGGCTTCTCATATCGATTTCGAAGGTTCATGATCTGGGCACGAAAATACTTATTTCCCCTGCAGAGACTGTCGAAATTGCACGTGACAAGTGGGCCACCTATATTCTGCTGAAAGATGTCATTCCATGTCCTCTATCTTTTATTACGAAAGAGTTTGATATTCCATATCCGGTCATCATCAAGCCGCGCGATGGTTCAGGTTCGATTAATTTCTACAAACTTAAGTCTAAAGAGGAACTTGACTTTTATTACTCACGAGTTCCACAACCGATCATCCAGCAATATCTTCCGGGGAAGGAGTATACGGTTGATTGTTTGGCTGACGAACATGGCGAGCTTTTTGCGTGTGTCAGCCGTGAGCGTATTGAAACGAAAGCGGGCGTATCAACGAAAGGTAAAATTGTAAAAAATGACAAAATTACTGAAATAGCTTCAAAAATTGCAAAGGCCATGCGCTTTTATGGTCCGTTCTTTTTTCAAGTTAAAGACGACGAGCATGGCGTTCCTCGCCTCATGGAAGTTAACCCACGCATTTCAGGCACCATCGCATTGTCGTGCTGCTCAGGAATCAATATTGTTTCATTGGCTGTACGCATGTGCGCGGGAGAAAAAATAACCGCGCCACGACAGGCCTATAACCTGCGTATGTCGAGATATTGGGAAGAACTCTATATACCGTAATCTATTTCGCTATTTTTCTAATGATTTCAATGACACGCTGTGTTTCTTTTCCGTCTATTTTTCCGCACAGCTTCTTTACTAACGCTCTGCGCTTTTCCCTGTTGATTGACTTTATTTTTAGCACTTTTTTCACGGTTTCGGTGATGTTTTCTTTGTATTGTATCCTGATAGATGGATCGTTGTCGCCAAAATGGCTCTGTGTCAGTGAAGGGAAATCTATTGTTATAGATGGCACGTCCATGATAGATGCTTCTAGGATCGTACTACTTCCAAAAAAATTTATCATGACGCCCGCCTGCGCCATCAGCTCATATAAATCGTCTGCTCCTGCCTGCTGATGAACGTGAACGAACGGATATTCAACACTTAGTTTCTTATACTCTTCTATCGTGCGCTCACGCGGGTGCATCTTGATTATTACTTCCGCATGCACATTTTTTAGCTGGCTTATAATGTTTCTGAGATACACGAAATATTTTTTCTTTTCTATTAACCCTTCTTCGACGAGAACCTGCGTTGTTATCAATATTTTTTTTCTGCTCTTCTTCAATGACTTAAACTTGTAGATACCTTCAAATACTATTGGGCCTGTTACCTTAATATTTGACGAAGGAATGCCACTCTTCACCAGCCTATTCTTGTGCATCTCGCCAAACACTGCAAATATGCTGTTGCAGTAATCGCGCACGGGACGCTTTGCGAATCCGATGCCATGTTGTATGATCACTGATCGCACGTTCTGCTTGTGCGCTGCTGCAATGAACGCACGCTCGAGCACATGATTTGAGGATGTTAATACGCCTGCCCGGATGTTTTCTTCTCTCACTATTTTTTCAAACATATAATAATGCACCAGCACATAATACAGCATACTCTTTGAGAAGTAAAATGAAAATAGCGGAGACACGCATTCCCACATTTCTTCGCTCGAAAAATATTTTTTTATTGCGTCCAGCGGAATTGCCTCTACCTGGTTATGGAGCATTGCTGCTTGCTGCTGTGCTTTTTGCTCTATATTCTTATCGTAATATGCATACGCTTGCGTTAGCCCATGCTTTTTGTTTTTCATCACTGAACTTACAATCAGCGGAAATGAATTTTCCATCGCGTTCATGAGCTTCTCTACCCGCTGTATTTTTTTGTTTCGTACTTGATTTGAAAATGCGAAAAATAAGATTTTTTTTTCGGCTGTCGTTGTTTTTGGAGCAGATCCTGCTACCTGCATCTTTATTCTCATCAGGAGCTTGACACCCCCTAATATCAATCTTAAATTCGTTCGGTGGACTGCTGCTTTCCAGCCGTTCATCATCGATGTGTGGTGTCGAGAAAAGTATGGTACTATCTCAGGGAAAAACATTTTTTCAAACAGCCAGCCTAATGGGACTTGCTCAAATATTACTCGGTCGTTGAATGATTTTCCCTCATATTCCCTTATCGTCCAATTTATCAGCGTTTCCTCGACATTCATGTCCATTTTTAGCTTTATTAAACATACCTTTAAAAATGTGTGTAGTCCAAATGTTTCGTGAATATAATAGCAGAACGCATTAAGAATTGAACTTTTGTGCGTTCTGCTATAATAGCAAATATCATTAAATAAAAAAACCAATGAGATTTGCTATAACAAACACAAATTTGTTACTCATGCTCCTATTACTTTCATATTTATCATTTATATCTTCTCAGCAATGAACACCGATGTTTTTAGTTAACGAGATTCTTTATTTTATATTGCTGCTGAATATCATGTTCACGGGATTTATCACCACGATTGAATAATCTTCGCTTGCATTTTATCTTATGGCTTATCCTATACTGTATTTGGCGGGCTCACGCCGTCGACTTTTGATGTAATTGCGCTATAGAGTGCTCCCGTTACTAATCCCGTAGAAAACTTATTCCTCCATAAAACGCTCGGAGGAAAACGATTGAATCGTCAGGGAGCTAAGTGTGGTTTGCGTTGCGACGCAGGCATGTCACAAATGTGATTTATGATCATGATCAAAAACAAGTATTTTTGATGCATCAAAAAGCGTCGGCTTGTTTGAGGTATTGCACACCTCATGATGCTGCTTTTTACTTAAACATTACTTTAAACGTGTATAGCACCCATAGAGCAGTTACTGCAGCCGTTATGAACCTATAGATTCAGAATTGCTTACGATTTTTTAACTGGCTTTCCGTTTCTTTCTCCAAATGTAACGTAAGCTAATAGAAATAATAGCAGAATGCCTATTACTATATTTATCATTGCAGATATGCTTGGCGTATTCATGTTAAAACAACGCGTAAATAAACGGCGACACCGCACTGCTTTGGCCAAATATAATCAATGCTCCTGCGATCACTAACAAGATAATAATCGGCGTCATCCACCAGGCTTTACGCTCCTTGAGGAATTGCCAGGTTTCGCCTAATAACGAGCTGTTTTGGTTGTTCATTTGTATTGCCTGATTTTTTTTAAATAAAATTTCTTACTCCTCAAATCTGAGTGGGATGTTTAATTGGCGTGCGATGTCCTGCAGTTCTTCTTTTGTTAGAGCTGCCAATCGGTGGCCTCCTTTTATGAAATTTGAAGCTGTCGTAAACATTAATTCTATCTCTTCATTATCTACTATAATTGTGGGCAGATATGCAGCTTTTCCTACATAAATATTAAACCCGATCATACGTCTTCTTTTTCCGAAAAGCACTGGGTTCTTTGATAGGGATACATTCTGAATTTTTGTTCTGAAAAATAAACCTCTTTTTATTAGCTTAAGATTATCTTTGCTTTTTATCAGTTGAACTCTCCACGGGTGAAATGCTGTATAATATAAAAGCGGAAAGAATATCCATACGCTTATGATTATGAGAAGTCTTGTTACAAATGCTACTTCTGTTCTTATCCCATTAATCTTCATCGTTTCTGAAAAAAGCGTGACGAGTGTAATAAAACTTAAAATTAGTCCGCCGAAGATAATGGCGAATCTTTTATTCTTTGCAAAATCGAGTGTTATTTTATTCATTTTAGTATCTTCTTCACACTATCATTCTCGCTGAGAAGCAGTACCGGATTAATCCCATCCTTTGTTATAATAATCTTTGAATTGTTCTCCAGACTTTTTTGTGTTACTTCGAGCTGTTTAAGTTTTAATGCGTTGCCTTTGAAGTGCTTGTCTGCGGCGTCGTTAACTAAACGGATTGCGTCTGCCTGGGCTTTCGCTTCGATCTGAACCGCTTGGGCGCGACCCTCAGCACGTTTGATTTCTGCGCGGCGTTCGCCGTCTGCCTGCGTTTCTTTTGCGGTTGCGAAATCTAATGCAGCTATCTTTTCGTTTTCAGCCTTGACGACTTTATTCATTGTTTCCTGAACATCTTGGGGCGGTTCGATCTCCTTTAATTCTGTGCGCACTACTTCAATGCCCCAGTGTTTGGTTTCGTTGCGCAATGTTTCCATGAGCACGCTGTTGATTTTGTCGCGGCTGCTATTGGCATCATTTAATGTCATCGTACCAATAATATTTCTTAATGTT
>Ga0209541_10015686_pt1 | contig 11281 bp, 11 predicted proteins | sample RifCSPlowO2_01_FD_184027 | JGI IMG/M metagenome (GOLD analysis project Ga0209541, IMG submission 184027) | Groundwater microbial communities from Rifle, Colorado - Rifle CSP2_plank lowO2_0.1 (SPAdes) (version 2) | ecosystem: Environmental > Aquatic > Deep subsurface > Groundwater | place...
TACCCGGATTTGGTTACGGTAATGTGATACGCGCCGATGCCCGCCGGCAGATCCACCGTGTTTAGCTGACCGCTATTGTTGGTGACGTCGGTCAAGTCAACCGTCGTGCTGGTCGAGGTGGCGACGATGTGAACGGTGGCGCCGGCGACGGCGACAGCCGCGGCATCAAACACCCGAATGAAAAGCGCGCCGTTGTAGCGATTGCCTTCCAGAGACTGGGGGCCGATAATTGTGCTCATTATCGCAGGCGCTCGCTGATTGCAGGCCGCGCAGACAATCTCCACCTCGACGAGCTTAAAATCCGCCGGCGCCGTGTCATTGGGGGTGCCGCCAATTGTGCCGTCAAACGGATCATCAATGTTCCTGACCGTGCGCGTGATGGTAAATAGAATCCCATTCCTGGTCGTCGTCACCGTGCGCGGCAGAATCCCGGACGGACTGCCGGCAATTATGCCCACGTCGTGAAATGGGAGGTTATGAACGATCTCCACCTGCTCGTTCAAGATGCCAGTTTCAAGAATCCGCAGGCGGGACTGATACACAACTTTAAAGACAAAAATGGTGCCCGAATAAATCCCCACGGCAAACAAAAGAAAGACGGCGAGGGCGACGATGATTTCGATCAAGGAAAAACCGCGGCGGTCATTACTCATAACGTTGCCGATATGTGAAGTTTGCCAAAATTCCATTTAAAAATCAGATAATTATTTTGACAAATTTGGGAGAAAGAAAAAGCGCATCCGCTGAAAATCATTTATGCGATTTTTTTTGAGCCGCATATCGTGCTGTTGTACGATGTAAATTTTTTATCCTTTTTTATATTTTCCCGTGTCGCCGTCTTGTTATTATTAATCGCGAACAAAATTTTTCCGTTTTGGCTCGTTTTTATGATTCTTTAGTTAGATCTTTGAATTTTTTATCAAGTACCGGCCTTATTTCTTCGCCAACATCTTCATATATTTTAATTAAATTTTCGTAGGCACCAGCGCCGCCCAAAAAATCCCAAAAATCCTTGCCGATTAAGAAATCCTGCCCCTTGTTAAAAAATTTAAGGCAAGTCCATCTTTGATATTCTTTTGGGTAATATGGATTATAGTACATTCCAAGATAAATTTTTACTTTTTTACCTTCATGTGCTTTCATCGCTAGAATTTCGAGGAGGTCTCTTTTAGCTGCCCGCATTTCGTTTTTATTGGGTTTTGGTCCTTTTATTTCTAAATAGATTTCTTCATCGTTTTCTCTCTTAAGAAATAGATCTACAGTTTGAATACGGTTTACGGTTTTATTACTATTCTGACTAGCACTAAAAATTTCAGCGGCCTCCTTTTTATGGTTAGGCTCTCTAACGGCACTACCAAGATCGCTTAAAATATTTTCAAATGTTTTCTGTGCTTCATTGGTAACCTGACCTTTTAATTTATTTACGCCTTGTAGTTTCTCTGCTACTTTGAAATTTTCGGCAGCAATAATTTTTGCGATAGATTCGTGCCAATTACCTAAGGCGGTTTCACACCCATGGATAAAACCTTTTGCTAAATAACCCTTTTTCGTAAAAAGAGCATATTGAAATGGTTTTGATGAATCATCAGAGCTAAGGCTGTATTCGTCAATTTTTTTCAATAATTTTTCTTTAAGAAAATTGTGAATTTTAGATTGCAGTTTGTTTGTTAGTGCCATATTTATGAATTATTTTGCAAATGAAAAATTATCTCCGAATACGGATTTTTATCTCTTTCTGTACGATTCAACACGGGGCGTTTAAATTGATTAACGATTTTCATCCCGGCTTTGTCCGCAATTTGCGGGTATAAATTCCATTTGTCGTTAGCTACTAAAAACACATCAAAATCATCCGCCATGTATTTTTTAGCATTTAATAGCACCTGCGAAATTCCTTCGGCGTAAGATTTTTTTGCTTCTGCACCTTGTCCTTTATACAAAGGCCCAATTTCTAGTTCGTCTTTTCTTTCAAAGCCAAAAAGATCATACGCATAGGCATGCTGCTCGTGGTAATCTATTTGGCCGACATAGGGTGGAGATGAAAAAATGCCTTTAATTTTTTGGTTTTTAACAATTTTATAGAATTCTTTGCTCCTCGATTTGATTTCTTCGGCTATATCAACGGTTCGTGAGTCACCAGTAATTGCAGACCAGTAGGCGCGACTTTTCAATTTTTGGAATTCTTGAATTCTGGAAATTGTATCATTCGCGTAGCGTTCAAACCAATATTTTATTGAAAAAAGGGGTTTGCAGATTTTTTTGTGCTTCCAGCAGTAATAAGTTGTTATTTGAGGTTCTTTTAGTGTAGCTAAATCAGAATGAGTTGTCGCGCGACATGAGCGGATAGTCCTGCTAAGTATCACTGCTAACACACGCTTGCTTTTTTCGTCTTCGATTTTCTTGATTTGAGCAAAGGCAAAATCAATTTCTTTGCGAACATTTTTAATGTACCATTTATCAAGGAAGGTTGTGTTGTTTTTTTGTTCAAGTTCTATTTTATATTTTAAAACTAATTTTTTATAAATATTTAAAAATTCTTTTTCTTTTTTTATAGCAAATTTATTTTCATTTATTTCTTTTTGATAAACTTTTCTTTTAAATTCAGGCGACGGAAAATTTATATTATTAAATTTTGCGAGTTCCAAGTAAAGTTCCTTTTCGAATTCTTCAATTTTTTCATCTGATTCAAATTTGGATATGGCTTTATTTATGTTATTTATTTCTTTGGTTAAAGAATCTAAATTATAATCCAAAAGTTTGGTGTCAGTAATCATACAATTAAACCGAGAAATATCTGTCCCGATTGAATGTATGCCCAGTTCATTTGCTTGTACAAGCGTAGTGCCTGAGCCAGAAAAAGGATCAAGGATAATATCTCCTTTTTTGAAAAATATTTGTTTTTTAAAATCGTCAGTATGATCATCTATAAAATATTGTACTAGTTGCGGGATAAATTTGCCTTTGTACGGATGTAATCTGTGCACATGTTTAGTTGTGTCTTTTTCACATAAATTATCAAACGACAAGCTCCAATTTAAGTCGTCGCCAAGTTTTTTCTTCCATTCGACTTCGCGTAGTCCGTTTTGCGATTGGTAATACTGTTTTAAATCGGCAACATTAACACAGGTAGAGCCATTTTCACCGTGTTTTCTAACCTTGCCATATTGTATAAGGTAGGAAATGTTAGATTCGTTGATATTGCGACCCAAAAATGAGCTTGCCCAGTCACAAGCGTCTTTTAGTGTTAGTAATTGCATTGTTTGTGCTGTCGCCATAGGTTGTTTTCAGGTTTATGTTTGTTGGTTTATTTTAGCATAAAGCATAGGGTAATCAAAGGGGGCGCATATTTAGTTTTTCAAGCACCATATTTTTCTTTAAGTTTTTTAAATGGGCTATCCAGTTCCTCTATATATTATGAAGTGGTGCCATAATTATTAATGTCATCTCTTAGCTGTCTGATACCCGAAAAGGCATTTGGGTGGCATCGTCTTCTGTGGTCACCGGTTTTACAGAAGCACGGTAGGCCATCTTTAATGTTACCTTTTTGCAAAAGTGCAAATTTTATTTTTGGCCAGGCATCAGTGTCTCGGGCAAGTTGTTTTAAACAATCATAAATTTTTTTTGAATCTTTCATTTTTGTGTATGACTCTAATATTCCAGCTGCGCCGTGCGCATATTCTGGCCAAGGCCATCTACTCTCTTTTGAGTAAAAGACTTAGCCATAAAGAAATGGGATTACGAGTCGTTCGATAAATGGGATGAATTGAAATTGAGGTATTAAAAATTCGTCTTCTTCCAGTGGGCTACAAAGACATGCGCTGTGATCATTTTGGTTGAAGTGTCTGTCGGGAGTCGTATCCACGCCCTCCACATACAACGCTAGGGAATTTTACAAGTCATGCGTCATGTTTATTATACCACAAAACCGCCACGAGGCGGTTTTTATTCCTAGTTTCTAGTTTCTAATTTCTTTGAATTACGAAACGTCTTTCTTCTTGAGTTCTCCCCCTTAGACAAGGGGGAGCGAGAGGGGGTTGAAAAACATCATTGCCTTGATTATCAACCTCCCCCTACCCCCTCCTTATCTAAGGAGGGGGGCCAGATAAAGAGAGTTTCGTAATTCAAAGTAATTTCTAATTTCCACTATTTTGACATAAACGCCATCAGGCCCGCGATCCGCGCTTGCTTGATCGCTCGCGCCGCCTTGCGCTGATGAAAAGCGCACAGGCCGCTCCGCCGGCGTTGAGCAATTTTGAGATAAGAAGACACAAACCTGCGCAAGGTCTGCACATCCTTGTAATCAACCGTCTTTTGGTGGTTGATGCAATAGTAACATTGTTTGACTCGACGTTTTTCCATATATCTTAAAACGGCAAATCCTCAACCTTGATCTCTTCATCTTTGACCCTTGGCTCTTCGCCAAGCGCTGGCGACTCGTCCGGGGCACCCGAACTCGCGGAGGCGACGGGAGCCGCAGGGGCGCCCTTGCTTCCGAGCATGATCAAATTGTCCACCACAATCTCGGTGCGATAGCGCTTCACTCCGTCCTGGCCGATCCAGTCGCGCGTCTGGAGCCGTCCTTCCATATATACTTGACGGCCCTTTACAAGATATTGCCCGGCAATTTCGGCCAGCCGCCCCCACAAAACGCAGTTGTGGAATTCGGTCGCTTCCTGCTGTGCTCCGGTTTGGTCCTTCCAGCGTCGCCCTGTGGCAACACCGATTGTGGCCACGGTTCGACCCGTAGTTGTAGTGCGCACTTCTGGGTCGCGGGTGAGCCGGCCAAGGATGGTTGCGCGATTGAGATCCATATGATTATCACACATGTCATCCCCGCGCCAGCGGGGATCCAGCCAAGCATTAGGTAGCGCTTATATTGTGGATTCCCCCGTCGTGGCGGGGGAATGACAAAATTGAATAAAGTAAACTACACACTCGCAATATCACCTTGCAATAACTCGTCCAACTTCTTATCAAGGTCATCAATCTTAACATCTTGGGGTCTGGTCTCGGTTTTGGCTGCTCCAACCGCCGCGAGGGCTTCTTTCGGCGGCATCGTGTCCAGACGGTGGGTGGCCGCCTCGGGGGAGGCAAGCGCTCGAGACAACGACTCTCTCTGCAATTCACCCGGCTCGCGCGAAAAAACATCACTCACCACACTGACTTTGTCTATGGTCATGGTGGCCGCGTTGACCCGGCGGATAATCGCGCGCAAAACATTTTTCATGACCGAGAGCTTCCCCTGAAGCAGGGGTATGGCCGAAGACTCGGCCTGAAACCGGCACGTTTGAAAATAACCATAGCGGATCTGCCGCATGGGATAAGCCAGCCGGCTCTTGCCCAAACTCTGTACTGCCGCCGAGACTGTGCCGACTTCGGCGACAGCGCCGGCGACGATCTCTACCTCCGGCTTTACCTCTGTTTCGTCCAGGGTCCCAGGAAGAATAAAAAATAACTCGTAAGTCTGCATAGCAATCTGCATAGTTAAAGTGGGCATAGCATAGCAACCACTCAAAAATGTGTCAAGCCCGCGCAAATATGCTATCATATATCATAATATGCTACCAGAAAAAATTTTCCACCAGTTGCTCAAAGACAAATTCCGCGTCACCGGCCAGGAGCTGCACGGGTACGCGGCCAAGGCCAAAAAGCTCAACAAACCGCTCGAGCAGTATCTGACTGATGAGGCAATCGTGGATGAGGTGGAGCTCTATACCGCCGCGGCCAAAAAATTCGGCGTCCCTTTTATTGCGCTCCGGGGCAAAGAAATTAAAAAAGAGGTCTTAAATCTCATCCCCCCCACCCTCGCCCAAACACACCAGCTGATCGCCTTTGCCGCAGGGAAAGAAGATATTAGTCTGGCGCTCCTCGACCCCGAAGACATCCAGACAATCGAATTTATCCAGCGCAAAACCGGCCTCGCGCCCAAACCGTTCCTCACGACCCCAAGCGACATCAAAGACGCCCTGCGCCGCTATCACGCCGAACTGAACGAAGACATGATGGTGGTACAGTTGGGCGACGAAGGAGTCAAGGACGAAGGGGATTTGAAAAAAGTGGCCCAGGAGCTGCCAATCATTAACATCGTCAATAGCGCGATTGAACACGCGGCCTTCGAGGGGGCAAGCGACATTCACATCGAACCCCAGGAAAAAGAGCTGGTGATCCGCTACCGTATTGACGGCCTCCTGCGCCAAGTGATGACGCTCCCCAAAACGGTCCAACCCGGCATTACGGCCCGTATCAAAATTTTGGCCAAACTGAAAATTGACGAACACATGGTGCCGCAAGACGGCCGCTTTAAAATGAAGGTGCAGGATGACACGCTCTCGTTCCGCGTTTCGATTATTCCGGTCTATGAGGGCGAGAAGGTTGTTATGCGCCTCTTGCATGAAGGGCAAAAGCCGCTCACCCTGGATCAACTGGGGCTATTGCCCGGCCCACAAAAGATCGTCGAGGCGGCCATCCTGCGCCCGCACGGCATGATTCTGGTGACCGGCCCGACCGGCTCGGGCAAAACCACGACCCTATACTCTATTCTGGGCATCTTGAACCAGCCGGATGTGAATATCTTGACCATTGAAGACCCAATTGAATACCATGTGAAGGGCGTTAACCAGAGCCAGATAAATCCCCGCGCCGGCTTTACATTCGCCTCGGGACTGCGCGCCTTTCTGCGCCAGGACCCGGACATTATCATGGTCGGTGAAATCCGCGATACCGAGACGGCGGAGATCGCCATGCACGCGGCCATGACCGGTCACCTGGTGCTCTCGACACTCCACACCAATGACGCCCCGACCACTCTGCCCAGATTAACCGACATGAACATTCCGCCCTTCCTGGTGGCCTTCACGGCCAATATCATTGTCGCCCAGCGCCTGGTCAGAAAAATTTGCGAACACTGCAAAAAAGAATACACTTTGGACAAAAAGACCATTGAACAGCTGGACAAGCTGGCCGGCACCAAAACCCTTCTGCGCCTGCTCGCGGCGGCCGGCGTAAAGCTGGGAGACAAAGAAAAAACCAAAGAGAGCATGGTCTTCTACCGCGGCGCGGGCTGCCGGCGCTGCGGCGAATCCGGCTACAAGGGCCGCATTGGCATCTACGAGGTGCTCGAGGTGGATCAGCAGATCACGGCCAAAATAAATCAGCGCGCCAATGCCGAAGAGATCGGCGCTTACGCCCGCGAGCACGGCATGATTACGATCGCGCAAGACGGACTGATCAAGGCCAAGCAAGGCATTACGACGATTGAAGAGGTGCTGCAGGCGACACGGGAATAAAGGAAAATACTGGTTTCTGGATAATTGATTTTTGTATGATGAAAAAACCTCGCAAATTGTCACCTCTGGAACAAAAAATCAGCGGTTGGCTCGCCAATCTGTCCCGCATTCCGTTCGTGCAGAAAATTTTTTTCGTGGATCATTTGCGCATCATGATCCACGCCAGCTTATCGCTGGTTGAAGCATTGGGTATTCTGGGAAAAGAGATGGAACAGCGCCAGTTCAAACGGGTCATCGGCGAGATCCAGAGCGGGGTGGAGAAAGGCCAGCCGTTGAGCGAAGTCTTGGCCAAATACCCCAAAGTGTTCCCGCCGATGTACGTAAAAATGGTGGCCGCGGGCGAGGTGGCCGGCAAGCTTGAAGAGTCGCTGGAGCAAATTGTGATCCAAATGAACAAATCACACAACTTAAGCTCAAGCATCCGCGGCGCCATGATCTACCCCGCGGTCGTAGTCTCGGCCATGGGCGGGGTGGGAATCCTGATGATGACCGTGATTCTGCCCAAATTAATTGAAATCTTTAAAGAATTTGACAGCGAACTGCCTCTGGCCACCCGCATACTGATTGTGATCACCAACTTTATCGGCAAGCCCGTTAATCTTATGATCGTCATTGCCGGATCGATCGGATTGATCGTTCTCTTCATTATCTCCCTGCGCAAACAACCGCGCTTTCGCCTGGCCGTCCACCGCTTCAACCTTCTTCTACCCATCTTTGGGCGCGTGATTAAACAGATTAATTTAGCCCGCTTCTCGCTCACCCTCTCCTCGCTACTTAAAAGCACCATACCGATCATTGACGCCATTGACATTACCGCCGATACCTGCTCCAACCGCCTCTACCAAGACGCCCTGCATGAAGCCGCCAAAAAAATTAAAGACGGTACGCCGCTCTCGGAGATTCTGAGCGGCTACCCCAGGCTCTTCCCGCCGATGGTGACCGAGATGATCATGGTGGGCGAGCGCTCGGGCGAGGTGGATCGGCTCTTGAACGAGCTTTCCGACTTTTACGGACGCGAGGTGGATAATACCATGAAAAATTTTACTACCATTATCGAACCGGTACTGATTTTAACCCTGGGCCTGGCGGTCGCCGGCGTCGCCATAGCCGTGATTATGCCGATGTATACGCTGGTGCAAAACTTTTAACTATGTACGAAATACGAAAACTACGAAAATACGAACGTTGGTTATTTCGTAATTTCGTAGTTTTCGTATTTCGTACATAAAATATGTTTCTCAATCCCTTCCCCAATGCCATTGGTCTCGACATCAGCGACCTCTCAATCAAAGTGGTCCAGTTGCGCAATCTCTCCCTGCGCCGGCGCCGGCCCGCCTTTGAGCTCGCGGCCGCGCGGATCACCGCTTTGCCTCACGGTCTGACTATTGACGGCGAGCTCCAGCATCCGGAAAAATTGCGCAAATACATTGATCACCTGCTCCGGCCCAATACCAAAACCCGGCGTCCGATCGGAACGCGCTGGGTCGTGGCCTCGGTCCCGGATAACCAAAGTTTCCTCAAACTTGTCCGCCTCGACAAGTCGCCCGATGACATCATTGAAGAAGATATTCTCTCCGCCGCCAAAAAGCACGTGCCGATCATCGAAGATGATTACCACCTGGACTGGCAAATTATGCCCAATCACAGTGGAGCAAGCGCGAACACGGAAGTGCTCCTGGGCGCAATCCCCAAACAAATCGCGGAGATGTATACCTACTTGTTGGAGAGCGTCGGGCTCTCCGTGATCGCCCTCGAGCTGCGCGCCTTGGCTACGGCCCGATCAGTCGCGCCGCGCGCTATGGGAGGAGACGAAGGCGCCCACGCCATTCTGGATATTGGCGCCACCGCCACGACGCTCACCATCTATGATCATAACCACATCCAATTCAGCAGTTCTTTCCCCTATTCCGGTGAACTGCTGACGACGGCAATCGCCCAAAAACTTCACCTTTCGTATGATGAGGCGGAAATGTCCAAAAAAACTAAAGGGTTGGAGTATCACCAAAGCCCGGTCTGGAGCACGCTCTCGCATTTTACCGACCAGCTGGTCGCCCAAATACAAAAAACACTTCTCTTTTACATTTCGCATTTTCCCGATGCACACAAAGTCGGGGGTATAATACTCTGCGGCGGAGGCGCGACTTTAAAGCGGCTGGATAAAATTCTGTCCTTAAAATTAAAAATCCCGTGCCGGCTGGGAGACGTGTGGCAAAACCTCTCCGCGCGCCGGCCGATACCGCTCCCGCAGGAGCAGTCCCTGGCCTTCGCCACCGCCGTGGGGCTCGCCCTGCGCGCGGCGGATAATCCGCTGTTTCACGGAGATATGGTTTAACTCTATGTTCCCCACTCGCCTAAATTTGCTCTCCCCGGAAAAGAAGCGCTATCTTGAACACCTGATGTACTGGCAATTTTTGAAAACCTCAATCGAGAGCTTCTTGGGCATCCTCTGCTTTTCCGGCATCGTGCTTTTGGGCGCCGAATGGGTGCTCCAGGACTATTTTAACGACCTCTCGGCCTCGCTCACCACCTCCAACAAAATCCAAGCGGAAAAAAATCTCCAAATCAAACACGTAAACCGCGTCGTCCGTGATATCAATGCTCTCCAGCAAATCTACACCCAATGGACGCCGCGCCTCTCCCGTCTGCTTGCCGCGATTCCCCCGTCAGTGATATTGAATGACCTCACATTGAACAGCACCATCGGCAGTTACACGCTCTCTGGTATTGCCGCCACGCGCGATGACTTGCTCGCGTTCCAAAACGCGCTGGAGGCGCTTGACTTTATTGACCGCGTGCCGATCCCGCTCTCGCAGTTAACGGCCAAAGAGAACGTTCCTTTTTCTTTGGTCGTCACGGGGAAATTTCCTTAATCTTATGCCCAGTACTACAACTTTGAAATTTTTCTGGGTATATGTACTCCAAAGCCTTACAGACAAAAAACGGCCTCAATCTTATTATTCAAAGTTGTAGTACTGGGTATGCGTTTGCCTTTTAAACAACAGCTAATGATCCTGATCGGAATTATAACCGCGCTCACGGTGGCGGTGGCGGCGGTGATTATTGTCCCCGCCGTGCGCACCATCCTGGGGCTGGAGCGCGATATTCACCAGCTCCAGGTTTTTCTGGAACAACAGTACCAAAAAACGCATCAGCTTCGCCGCTCGGCTCAAGCGGTGGATGAACTGCTGGCGCAAATTAAGCAACTGGATGGAGCGGCCATGAAGAAAGGCGACGAACTGCGCATGATAAAGAGGCTGGAAGAACTCGCCGCGGCCCACCGCATCGAGCAGACGCTGGCTGTTGATTTTACCGAGGTCGCGGAGGCGCCGTTCCAGGCAGATGTCAAGAGCCAAACGCTCAACCAGTCACAATACACTTTCTCTTTCTTGAATCATGGCCGGTTCGATGATCACCTGCGCTTCTTGCGCGCCTTAGAGGCTTTCCCCGAATATTTTATCATCCGCCAGATGAACTGGGAGAAACGCCAGCACAACGCCGGGGAAACAAATCCAATCACACTCCGCTTTGACGCGACTGTGTATGTCTGGCCGAGCAGTTAGTAACATACTCCACTGGTTATGAACCTTCATTTCACTCGCTCCCGCCGGCCGCCGGCCGAAATCTACGGCCGCGAGTACCGGCACACGCCGATCTTGCGGATTTTAAGTTTGTTCATGCTCATGATATTGCTCGCCTTGGCCAGCGCCACCGCTTTCTTCACGTACTACCGCGTGACCATCGCCATCAGCCAGGTCCAATCCATCATCATTCTGCGCTCCGAGCTGGGCGTGGATCCGATCAATTTTGAGCTTCTGGAAAAAGTGCAGGCGGCGTGGGAAACTAAGCACGCGACGACAACGCTCTCGATTGCCCGTGATCCGTTTCAGGCGGCGCCAGCCCCCTCCACCTCTTCGACCAAATCAGTGAATTAAAGAATTGTAAAACTAAAAACCGCCTTGTGTCCACTTCCCTCTTCTACCTCGGCCGCGAGCCGC
>Ga0209541_10015687_pt1 | contig 11281 bp, 5 predicted proteins | sample RifCSPlowO2_01_FD_184027 | JGI IMG/M metagenome (GOLD analysis project Ga0209541, IMG submission 184027) | Groundwater microbial communities from Rifle, Colorado - Rifle CSP2_plank lowO2_0.1 (SPAdes) (version 2) | ecosystem: Environmental > Aquatic > Deep subsurface > Groundwater | place: Rifle...
GCGCTTTTTGTTCGCAATAGCAAGTTCGTTTGCCAGTTTTTCCATCTGTTCGCGACGCTCAACTTCACGTATAACAGAACGAATTAATAAAATAGCAAAGATAAGAGTAATGAAAAAAATAACGCCTTTTATAAAAAAGTCTGCTTGAGATTCTGCGTAAAAAATTTGAAGGAAAGTGACAAGGACGATTACCGTAGAAAATAGTTGGGCGGCTATAAGTTTTATGTCCATTAAATGGTATTTCAATATTGCGTATGCCGTAAAAACAACATAAACGGACACTAAAATATTTCCTATCGGAATTATTTTGATGTTATACCATAGAAAATAATTAGTGACCCCGCCTAAATACCCAATAGTAATCCCCCATAAAATAAATTTTGTTTGAACTTTTTTAATTCCGTCAACTGCTCTGTAATGTTTTGCTAATAAAAAAGTGCAATATACAGCATAGGCTAACCAAAATAACAAAAAAGGGTGAAATAAAATCCCCGGCTTAGGCCAAAATTCAAACATTAACGCTAGCTCTACCTTTTTAATAAATAAGGGGGAGAAACTTAGGGATAAAAAAAATAAAGCCAATATATACCCAAAAATTAAACTCTTCTTTTTTCCATCCAACAATCCAGTAAATGATAAGATAAAATGATAATAAAAAATAGGAATAAAAATAGCCCCAACCATTAGCATTCTTGTCCAAAAAATAGCATCTCGTGGATTATCAGAAATTTGCCATATGTAGTATGCCCCGCTCCATATGGCTACACTAAGACAAAAAAACGCGAAAGTTATATTAACTTTTTCCTTTTTCCCTTTTGAATATATTAAAAATCCTAATGTTATGCTAGTTATAGCATTAATTAATCCTGATATTGCAAAAAAGTTCATAATGTCACTTAGTTATTATAGTTCCTTTATGTTTATTTATATTTATATTTTAACACTTTTATAAACTGCGGACAATAAAAAATCCCCGTTCTGCACACTTAGCGCAAAACGGGGCTAATTTCAAACCGTGCATAAGGCCACGGCATGAATTTTCTCGGGCTCAACAACAATCTGGCAAGACGATGTTTTAGAGTTAAATCCGGCCGCTTCTATAATAGAGGCGAGTTCTTCCGGTTCGCGGTAAATCATATCCCATTCGATTACAGTGCTCATAAATGACACTTCATCGTTTGAGATTGCATTAGCCGTGATGAAGAACCCTCCCACTGGCAAAAAATCTCTAATGGAATGGCAGAGGGAAATAGCTCTTTCATCATCCAAATAGTCCATCAAACCCACCATCTCAACCATGGTAGGCTCGAATGATGCTATTTTTATAAGGTAATCCACCAAATGCTGAAAATTCAAGATGTTGGCTTTCTTAGCCTTACAGATAAACCCCAGCTTTTCCTCGTCAATCCTAATATTGACATGACGCAGCGCTTTTGGGTCAATATCTGTAAAAAATACGGAAAGTCTCTGCCCAATTGATGGATAATCTTTGACTATGATGTGGCAGGCCTCAAAAATCGCTTCGGCCGAACCGCATGCAAGAGTTAAAATTTTTACCTCGCCAAATTGCCGGAAGGTTTCCTGCATTGCGTTGACTAGGTGTTGGACTATCATCTTTTTCCGGTTTCGCACAGCGCGGGCGTTCCGCATTGTAATCCAAAAGTAACTGAACAATCTTAACGCTCCGAACCACCGGAAGTCAAAATTGTATATGATGTCCAGTGCCCACCAACTTGCGGCACCAGCTCGGATGTTTCTGCACGGCCGGCTTAAGCCATCAAATAGAACCGAGTTACAACGCAACACTCGCTTGCCATCTTTATCCTTATCCTTCCAAAACCAGGGCCAACTTTCGGGAATCCATTTCTTTTTCCATTTGACGATAAAAACTAAGAGACCCATCAACCACAACCTGAAAGAATCCAAGCGTGATTTGCTCTCATAGTTTAGATCGACTTTATGGTCGAAGATGATGGGAATATCCCTTTTAGTTGAAGTCGGCATGGAAGGAAGATCAACAACTCGACTTTCGTCTGTTCCTGTCATCTGATTTTCCATTGTCGTGTCTTCCTTTCTTGCAGAATGATTGCCTTAACCTGTCTGACTGTGGTTTTTAAAGAGCTCTACATACTAACACAAGACAATTAATTTGTCAAATGTACAAAAAATTTGCTTCGTAGCAAAGACATTATAGCATACTTTTTAAAAAGTATGAATAAAAAAGGGTTGAAGCAATATCAACCCTCTCACATCGCATTCAAATTAATTTTCTTCAAACTACCATCTATATTTCAACGTTACGCCGGCGCCGAAAATATCAGCACGGTGATGACCGGCCGCGGCGCGTCCGGGAGCAAACGCAATATCTCGCTCACCCCAAGCGTACATACCGGCAACATCCAACTCCAAATTTTTACTAATTTGGAAACCGGCGCCAAGGCTGACATCCCAACCCGACACATCCGGAATGGACGGCACAAGCGTACCATCCGGCGCTCCGCTGGACAGCCAGCCAACGCCTGCTCGCAGCGTCAGCCAATTATTCGGCAAATCCGGGACATATTCCGTCCCTAAATTCACCGAATGCACGTTGCCCCAAGCAAGCGGGACTACAGCTGGCGGCAAAACATCATAGCGGACATTTAAAAAATCTGTCTCGCTATAGTCTGTCCAGAAATAATCCGCCGCTACCAACCACCGACAACTGATGTTGTAGGCAACGCCGACCCCTAGCCGCCCCGGATTATGAACCTGGGAGTCAAATCCCTGTTGCCCCAAACCCACTACTGCTGGAAACTTTGTGTGGCCGGAGATATCAATCGGCACTGGAATGTCATAGGACATCCCTAAGCGCCAAGGGTAATTTACATAAAGCACCCCAACTGACGCTCCTACTCCCAAACCATCAGCCGAGGTATGAGGCGAGCCAAGGTAGTTGCCACCCATAATCAGCGGCAAATTAAAATCAACATTGCCATAAATCGCTTTTATAGTAGCACCGATCGTTAATTCGTCGGTAAGCGAATAGGCAGCCCCAACCGCAAAATCTCCAATCATTACTTTTGATTGGAAATAAGGCAGATAGCCGGCGTAATCGGCCGCAAGACCATAGGGAACCCATGCTCCCATGCCGACAACTAAATCATCGCTCACTCGATGAGCGAGAAAAAATTCCGGAAACGGGAACAGTTCATCAACCGCATCCCAATTCCCGCCGCCAAGTAGCGGGTCTTGGCTGTACTCAAAATCGGTCAATAGAAAAGTGCTGCCGATTTCAAATTCCCAGTTCCCGACCCAAAACAAACCAGCCGGGTTACTGGAAAGCGCAGACGCGCCTTCACCCGCGGCTGTAACCGCTCCGGATAATCCCAAACCGCGCGCGTCCGGCCGATGGGTAATGGCGTTTAAAAGGCCGGCCATGCTCGTTTCTACAACCAACAACGCCAAAACCAACCCGACTAGTAATCTCTTCATGACGCACCTCTTTCTCCCTTTGAGGGAAAATATATATTTCTAGAAAAAGCTAGTTGATAATGAACGACATAACTTTGAACATTAGCATAAAATTTTTAAAAAGTCAACTAAATCCAAACACCTTCACCGCCGGGTATTAAACCCCAACACCAATTTTGGTGTAGGGGTAAACCCTGCGGGAAGATCCACACCGTCCATTCATCCCCCACACCAAAATTTGGTGTGGGGGTATTCTGGAAGGTGTATGGATAAAAACAAAAAAATACCTCAACTTTAGGTATCCTGATAAATAATCACTTAAAGAAAACGCCGGCAACTCTTGCGGTTGCCGGCACACAAAGGCCCGAGGTTACCAAACGGCCCTCCGTTACTCCACTGCCGTCACATTGGACCAAACATGCCCCCGGCTCTGGTTTGAAGAATTAAAAGCAAAGAGAGCCAACCGATAGGAACCGATGCCATGCTGGCTGACTGGCAAACTAAAAAACGAGGCATTACCGCTGACTCTTAAACTTTGGCCGATGTATCGGCGATCTTTATAAAAGTCAACGCGGTAACGAGCCACATCATTTTGCGCTGACCAACGCAGAACCAATAAGTCGCCTTCCAAAGATAGCCGTACGTTCTGGGGTTTAAGCGGAACATCCCACGGAATCGGAGTCGGCGTTGGCGCTGAATCAACTACTACCACATTTGACCAAACCGGCCCCATGCTTTGATTACTGGCATTAAGGGCAAAGATAGCCAGCTGATAAGAGCCGGCGCCGTAACGGCTAATCGGTAAACTATACGAGGCAGCATCGCCGCTGACCCTTAAGGTTTGGCCGACGTAATTACCGCCTTTATAAAAATCAAGACGGTAATGGTCTGCGTCACTTTGCGTTAACCAGCGCAAAACCAAAGTGCTGCCTTCCAAAGATAGCCGTAAGTTCCGTGGTTTTGCCGGCGGCAAACTATCTGCCACATGAATAACCACTAAAATCACGGCGTGATAATTGCCATCGTCGGCCTCCACATTTACGCTGTAATTTCCGGGAGCAAGGCGTGATAATGATAGGGCGCCATACGCCAAGTTGCCCACTGACGGGTTTCGTTGGAAAGGCACAACCGTCGGACTGGCAGACAAAATTACCGATGATGCTTGTCCGTTTAAACTCAATGCTCTGATCCAAACTGACTCCGGGTTGCCGACTAATGTGTAAACATCATATCTGGCGGTGCTCCTCATGGCCACGGTATAAGACTGGCTATTCATCACTTCTAAAGTTATGGGCGCTACCGTGGGAGTGGGAGTGACTGTTGACGTAGCCCGCGGGGAAACAACTGCTAATAGTGCCGGAGTAACCGATGGCGTTGGCGTATTGGCAGCCGTACCATTGCCGCTTACCCGATACCTGATGATAAAGCTTGCGCAATGAAAGCCGCCGTCATCGGACGCATAAACCTCGAACGCAAACTCCCCGGCAGTGGCGGTATCAAGCGTTAATTCCGCCTGACTTAGCCATAATCCTGTAGTCGGATTGGTTAGGGTGGGCTGCGAATAAGAAGCATGAGCAACAGGCGCTGTTACCGGCACAATGATTGTGGCTGGTTGCGGTCCGTCGCTATCAGTGGCTTTTACTAATACCGAGCGTAGTGCGTTCAAGGGAATATTATCCAACGATTGAAAGATAAGCACGCTCATCTCCGGTAATTCATTATCTTCCACTCGGGTGGGAGTGGGAGTTAATGTAGCCGTTGGCGAAGGAGTTGGCGTCACCGTCGGTGTTGCCGTTGGTAACGGTAGTGGCGTGTCAGTTGGCGCTGGCGTCGCTGTTGGCGGCAACGGCGTATTGGTAAAAGTAAATGTTGCCGTTGGTAACGGAGTGTTAGTTGCCGTTGATGTTAATGAAACTGGCGCATCCGTTACCGTGGGCGTTGCCGTAGACATAGGCGCTGGCGTGTTTGTCGGCGTCCAAGTGGGAGTGGGCGTCGGCGTAAGTGTTGAGGTGTTAGTCGGCGGGACCGGCGCGTTGGTGTTCGTCGCTGTTGGCATACTGGTTGGAGTCAGTGATGGCGTATTGGTGGGAATAGACGTCAGCGTCGGCGTATCAATAGACGTTAAAGTAAGGGTAGGAGTTGGAATTGCCGTGTAGGTAGGAGTGAATGTTGCCGTACTTGTTAATTCTGGGGTGTCAATTGGTGTTGCCGTTGATGTTGCCGTTGGGGTAGCGGTTACCGTTGGCTCTGGCGTATCCGTCGGTTCCGGCGTATTAGTCGGCATTGGCGAGGGAGTATCCGTTACCGTTGGCGTCAATGTTAGCGTGAATGTCGGCGTCGACGTTTCCGTTGGCGTAGCGGTGGGAGTAAAAGTAGGGGTGGGAGTAGCTGTCGGCGTATGAGTATTAGTAGACGACGGCGCAAGGGTAGGAGTTGGAGTTGGCTGTGGCGCGGCGATAACCGTAAACCACGAACTATCTCCGTTAAACGGCAAGTCAATCCAAGCATAGATGCCGTCGGAACGGCGAAAATTCGCTCTGATCAACAACCGGTACCGCGCGCCGACTGGCGGCAGCCAATTTGCCTGATATAATTTGCTGAACGGCTTGCTTTCAGCGGCGGCGAATACATTGGTTCCCTGATCGCCGGTCCAAATATACCAATAATAATCATCTCCCTGCCCCTCGTATTGCGCTTGCGCCTCTAAACCTGACAGTTCCAGTGCGTTCTGGGTATTGTTGCGCAGAGTAACGGATACCTCGGGTTTAACTCCATAGACCACAGGCCGGGAAATATCCAGTGCGGTTACCTGCAACATGCTTCCGTCGGGGAGGATGGGGGTTGGGGTGGGGATAGGAGTTGCGGTCGGTTCCGGTCCGCCAACGCCGCCATGCGACAATCGCACCCAGTCAAAAATCCATTCTTCGTAATCAGCGTCTTGAGTCAACTCAATGCTGAACTGGCGGATGGGTATGTTGCCAACATCGTCTAAAAATGCCGCATATTCATGATACTGGTAATCGCGTTTAACTACATTACCTGCTTGTCCATCCACGCCGTAAACTCTTACTTCGTGGTTCCAGTTACCATTGTCGTCTTTAATCCAAATCTGGCAGTAAGTATCCGGGCCAGTTCCTCGTACTTTGGCGCTGAAGCGCAAAATCATGCCTGCCGTTGTTGTTCCGGCTGGCAGTTCCGGCGAGACTACTCCGGGATTTAGCCCTTGAGCGACAACCTTCCAAGTGTCTTGATCAACCGGGTCTTGGTCGGATGTGGTTTGGGTGTCATAGCCGGTTGTCCAGCCGTCGGAGACGTGAGAGAGGAAGTCGGAGCGGAGGAGAATAGAGGAAGAAGATTGGTGAGTGTTAATGAAGCCTGTTGGATCGTACCAATAGAAAAGCATATTTTCGTGAGTTATATCCCATGAGCCAGTTGTTCTTTCTGTAGTATAGGCATTTATAGTGTATCCTAAGTATGCCCAAATCCATCTCCAATTATTTTCTGTGGAGTCATAGAAATAATAAATACCATCAGTAACAAACTGACTTTTACGAATGCCTAAATGCAAATGTTCTCCCCAACCGCCATTTTCTGCAGTTGTCCCCACAACCCCTAAATATTGGCCCTTCGTAATCTCTTGCCCAGATACAACTTGAATTGCAGATGTACGTAAATGCCCATAAATTGAGCATACATATTCGCTGCCAGTATCATGTTCAATAATTATTGTTCCACCATAACCACCTGTAAAGCCAGTAAATTTTACTTGACCGTTGGCGATAGCATAAACCGATGTATTCGCTGATGCGACCGAATCTTCGCCAAGATGGCGGATGGGATAATCTTTTACAATATTATAAGCTCCGAAAATATTTTGGCCTACAACATAATTATCCAATGGCTTCTGAAAACTATCTGCTATTTGGTAGGAATACCCTTTAATCGCAACCATACTTACAATTACTAATGCTTTAATTAATGACATTTCTTTTATCATCTTTATCCTTTCCTTTCGGATCTATTTTATGAATAGTTTGCACTATTGTTTGTTAATGAGCAATTTATATTACTCAAAGAACAAATTAAAACATCAATTCTTGGTTAAAAAATAATTGGTACTCTAATTTGTTCTATGCATAGACTATAAAAAGACTATTAAAAAAATTTTATAAACTTTATACTTTTTACTACAGAAAGAGACTCTTTTGAGGTCTCTATGCCTTGATCCAAAATCGTCAACTCATATATAAAACTGTTATGCTCTATAAATAAAAATTTATCGTTTACGCCTTCTGTGTAGGAGCCTGTAGCAACAAAAAATCCTTTATTATTATCAATATTAACTATTTTTTTGTCTGCGAAGATATAATTTTTTATTTTATAATTCAACCATTCTTCAAGTGAAAAAAATGTCTCATTTTCATCCACTCCCAACTCTTCTGCTAAATTTTCTAAAGAAGAATAAATATTTACTGACACATGGCATGGCCTTGTAATTTTTTCCACATCAACATTTTCTATTTTTCTTGTTAGACAAACAAAATTTTTTTTCTGATCAACTATCCACTCCCTCGGATACCTCACCTCAAACCCATACTCCTCATTCCGATACGTCAACCAATCACTCACATCAATTTCTTCAGTAGAAGTGGCTGTTGCATTTCCCCCATTTTTTGTAACCGGCGGGTTAATCGGCTTCTGCCAAAACTTTAGCGAACACCCTGAAACAGCCGCGCTGATAGCGGCGAAAGAGAAAATTAAAATTATAAATTTAAGTGATTTCATATTGTTTAACTGTTATGCTATTTATAGTTAAAACTTAATCCTCAATAGCGTGATAGTCAATCGCCTTTCATCATCCTTCCGTCTTCGCGCCGGCGTTTCCCCTGAAATAACTATCGACCGCGAATTTAAACTGCTCAACGAATAATGCTTTAAAAAAAACAGCGCTGTTTTGCTCGTAGAATAAAATCAAAGCCTTTTTGTAGTCGCTTTCGTTAATGCCGCGATAAGACAGCGGACAATAATCAAACGCCAATAAAATAGCGTTAGCTAACAAACGTGCAGTCCTTTTATTGCCGTCTTCAAACGGCTGAATATACGAAATCATCAGTGCGGCCATGAGCGCTTTGGCCAATGGCTGTTTGGCTCTATTAATGCCCGCCGTTAATTTTTCCATCGCTTCCCGGATTTGATACTGGTTATCCAAGGGGCGATAATTAGTGCCGGTGATGCCGACTAAGTTTTTTCTCAATCCGTAATTAATGTTTAAGCCGGAAATTATCAGCCGGTGCATATTTTCAATTTGCCTTAGTGTAATTTTTTTAAAAAAACTTTTATTGCTGACGGCATAATCCAGCGCTTGCTTATGATTTAAAATCATAGTTGCTTCTTCTTTGGTGTGACCGGCCGCCTCTTTATTCTCTTTAATTAAAACTTCCGTATCAATCAATGAATAGGTATTGCCTTCTATCTGCGACGACTTCCAGCTTAATTCTATCGTCAGCCGCTCTAACTCTTTTTTTAATATCACCGGGCTTAAAGAGGAGGCGTTTTTTTGGTAGTTTATGTTTGTGTCCGTCAGCTCTTTCAATTCTTGGCGGGAAAACAAGCTATCATTTAAAGCAGGAAAAATCTTAAAATTAAACCGAGGGAACGCTATTGTCCTCTGTTCTAGCTCGCGCGCAAAATAACCATTAACATCAATGTGTTTTAAGAGCGTGTTTTCTAACGACTCGCTATAACGCGCGCCTCTGCCCGCCCCCCGTCTTTTTATCGCTTTGACGCGCAATAATTCATTAATGTCTCTAATGATAGTGGCGCGCGAAACAGTTTCTTCCCAGTCATGCGTTAAATAACGACCAATCTGGCTGGTGGAAACAGGTTGATTATTTTGAATAAAACTCAAAATGGCATTCCGTCTTTTGTTTAATTTTAACATAAAAAATAGTTAAAAAAATAATGTTGCATTTATTTATATTAATTGTATCATTTTGCAACAAAAACATCAACGCGATGTATTAGTCAAAGTAAAAAGCATGTTTATATGATATGCTTTCTAAGAATAACCATTTTGTTTTTAATAAAATTTTATTGTTTCTAAAATTTTATTAAAACGATAATTTATATTTTAACGTTTCCACCTTTTACATCCTCTCCACCGTTTCAAACCCCAATAACTCAACTCCTTTTTTTAAAACTAACGCAATGGCGTTAATTAAAGCCAGCCGAAATTCCCGCTCGGTTTCCGGCGCTTTTAATACCGGCACGCGATGATAGTAATCGTTAAAACTTTGCGCCAACTCAAATAAATATTTAGCAATAATTGACGGGTCATACTTTTCCGCCGCCGCCTGCGTTATCTCCGGAAACAGCGCCAATTTCAACAGCAATTGTTTTTCATCATCACGCACTATAAAATCGCTTTGTTTTTTTGCTTGCCCCGTAGGCTTGTCCTGCGGGGTTTTTTTGCTTTTTAGTTTTTTTGCTTTTTTGATAATGCTCTTAATCCGCGCGTATGTGTACAATAAATACGGACCGCTGTTGCCAGACAAACTTACTGACTCTTCCATGTCAAAGGCAATATCTTTTTCCACGCCCCCTTTAAGCATGGCGTACTTAACGGCCGCAAGCGTTATTTCTTCCACCAGCTTTGGTTTATTTTTCACCGCGCTGGTTTTAGATAATTTTTTTATTTCTCCGCTGACAACGGAAAGTAAATCCTCGCCGGTCACTACGTTGCCCAGACGCGAACTCATTTTTCCCCCCCTTAAATGCACCCAGCCATAGGCGACGTGCCGCTCTTTTCCTTTGCTCGGCGGCAAAGTGTACTCCAGCGCTTTAAAAACAACTTTGAAATATTCAGTTTGTTCTTTGCCCACGACGTGAATCGCTAAACTTGGTTTTATTTTTTTAAACCAATTTTCCGCCAAGGCCAAGTCCTTGGCTTCGTAGGTCGGGAATCCTTGTGAATTGATAAACACCCGATCATGCAAACCATGTTCGCCGCCGGAAAAAATCACCGCGCCTTCCGATGTTTTAAAAATACCTTTGGCTAAATTTTTTTTAACTATTTCCACGCCGCGCGCGGCCACCTCGGACTCAAAAAAATAGTAATTAAACCGTGAACGAACGCGCCGGTAAATTGCTTCAAAATACTGCAAACTCCACTGCCGCGCTATTTTCCAAACCGGCATGATTGCCGGGTCTTGGGCGTAAAGACGCCGGTTCAGCTCGTTAATTTCCGCTTCCGCCTGTTTATTTTCTTCATAGGCGCGCGCGCCGGCCGCGTACGCTTTGCCTAAAAAGGCAATTCGTTTGGCTAAAGATTCTTTCTTAATTTTTATAAATTCCGGTTCTGCCTGCAAAATTCCCCAGACGCTTTTAGCGATGTGCATGCCCACGTCACCCTGATAATTTACCCTGATAACTTTGTAGCCGCAATTTTCCAAGAGCCGGATAATTGACTCGCCGGTGACGATGTTACGCAGATGGCCGATGTGGAATGCTTTATTGACGTTGGGGCAAGCGTACTCCACGATGACCTTTTTCTTTTTGCCTAAATTTATTTGGCCGTAACTTTCTTTAACTTCAGTCAATACGCCTTGCGCCAGCTTTTTTGGCTGCAAACTAAAATTAAGATACGGCCCGACCGCTTTTATTTCTTTCAGCGTTGCGTCAGGCTTGATTTTGCTTGCCAGCTCGGCGGCAATCTGCGCCGGATTCGTTTTTTTCTTTTTTGCCAAATTAAAGCAAGCAAAACTAAAATCGCCCATTTCCGGATTCGGCGGCACGGTCAAATCAACGACATCCGCAATTTTTTGCCCGC
>Ga0209541_10015688_pt1 | contig 11280 bp, 10 predicted proteins | sample RifCSPlowO2_01_FD_184027 | JGI IMG/M metagenome (GOLD analysis project Ga0209541, IMG submission 184027) | Groundwater microbial communities from Rifle, Colorado - Rifle CSP2_plank lowO2_0.1 (SPAdes) (version 2) | ecosystem: Environmental > Aquatic > Deep subsurface > Groundwater | place...
GGGAAGGGTGCGATACGCGAAACGCGCAATTCGTTCTTCGGAACTTTTACATCGCAACGCTCTTGCCCCCGCTGTCACGGAAAAGGCAAAATGCCTGAAACGCCGTGTGAGAAATGCCATGGCGAAGGAGTGGCGAAGCGTGAAGAAGAGATACACATTACGATACCTGCGGGCGTCACCGACGGAGAAATGATACGTATGCCGGGAAGAGGAGAAGCGGCTCCGGGAGGTGGTGCAGGCGACCTCTACGTGAAGTTGCATATAAAGACGGGCAGTAATTTCTCACGCGAAGGGAACGACCTTTTAACGGTCCTTCCCATCAAACTCACCGACGCTCTGCTTGGCGGGGAATACAGGGTGCGCAGTCTCGACGGCGATGAGCTTTTGCACGTGCCGGCAGGGGTCGCGCACGGAGAAACACTGCGCGTGCGCGGCAAAGGCGTGCCGTACGGCAGAGGAATACGCGGCGACCTCTTGGTCCGCGTCGACATCGAATTTCCGAAAAAACTTTCCAGATCGGCTCGCGAACTTATCGAAAAACTGCGCGGAGAAGGGTTGTGAACAGCCTTGAGCCTGAAGCCAGTAGCCTGCAGCTAAATGCGATACAATGTTTCCTATATATGAGACTTGCTACTAGCTACCGGCTACGAGCTACTGGCTAGTTACTACCTATGGGTCTCGATACCATAACTAATTTTTTTTCTGGAATCCCGACCGACTGGCTGATAATCGGCTCGTTCGCCCTCCTCTCCGCACTCGACGCCGTTCGGGCAGGCGCTCGGCGTGTTTGCCTTCTCGCGCTCGCCCTTCCGGCTACGGTAATCCTTGTCGGTAGTCTGCCGGACACCGTATTTCTTGGGAGCATCGCCGCACAATTCTCGACCCCCGTCCTTGGAGCGGTACTCTTTTTCATCGTGTTGGTCATGATGTACATCATTGTAGGGCGCATCGGTCTCGCATGGGGAGGAGAGGCCGGGCAGACGATCCAGGCCGCCCTCTCCGGCGTTGCCCTTGCCGCGCTTGCCGTCACCTTCTGGCTCCAAGTGCCCGAACTCGATTCCATATGGCATTTTGGCCCACAAGTGCAAGATATCTTCGGGGAAGGGTACCGCTTCTTCTGGCTTCTCGGTTCTTACGCTGCGCTGGCATTCGTCAGGAACTCATAATCAAACGCATTGCGACAGTGTAAAAAAGGAACCGCTCCGGAGGGTCATAGCCGGAGCGGGTTGTCTGGGGGCCTGGGAGACACCCTGGGGCTTGCGCCCTCTAGTTCAACGGCTCGAGGTGCGCTTCGCTGCCGCAATTCGGACAGGCCGTAGGCCTGACCGTCGCGGTGAAGACGTGGTCTGTACCGCCCTCGTGTACCGCCGAGCATCGATAGGTTGCCTCGGTGGCGATGGGTTCGCATGTTGGCGGTCCGCCAGCATGCGTTCGTTTGATCAGCGTCATGGGCCGATCTCCTCTCAATGTTGTCCGTGGGCCAACCCCAGGACATTGCCGAATGCTAGTCCCCAGAATCCTTTGAAGCAAGTCTATAGAAAAATCCGCATTTTAATGGGTATAATGTCCGAATGTCGCAAAAATCAGTGCCATTCACGGCAGAACAGCTTAAGGAATTGATGCGCGACAACCCGACGCCGTTTTACATATACGACGAGCAGGGGATACGAGATGCGGCACGGCGTCTCATCAGTGCATTCTCTTGGGCACCGGGATTCAAAGAGTATTTCGCCGTTAAAGCACTTCCTAATCCTCATGTACTTTCCGTCCTGAAAGAGGAGGGGTGCGGCGCGGATTGCAGTTCCTTGCCGGAACTCATGCTCGCGGAGAGGGTCGGGATATCGGGGGAGAACATCATGCTCTCCTCGAACGATACGCCTGCTGAAGAATTCGTGAAGGCGAAGGCAATGGGCGCCATCATAAATCTGGATGATGTTAATCACCTGGAATATCTCGAAAAGCACGCGGGGCTCCCCGAGATTATTTCCTTTCGTTACAGCCCCGGCCAGCAACAGTACGGCAACGACATCATCGGAAATCCCAAGGAGTCGAAATTCGGAATAACGCGCGAACAACTTTTAGAAGGATACAAGCGGGCGAAGGAAAAAGGCGTCAAGCGATTTGGTTTGCATTCGATGCCCATATCGAACGAGCTGAATCCGAAATATTTCATCGAGGCCGCTCACGAACTTTTCTCACACGCCCGAGAGATACAGGAACACTTCGGGTTCACATTCGAATTCATCAACCTCGGCGGCGGGATAGGCATTCACTACAAGCCTGACGGAAAAGAATTCGATATAGAAGCGCTGTCGCAGGGCGTACGCAAAATGTATGACGAAGTCCTTGGAACACCATCTACAAAAATATTCATGGAATGCGGGCGCTACATCACCGGACCGCACGGGTACTTGGTTTCTACGGTTCGGCACGTAAAGGAGTCCTATAAACAGTACGTTGGGCTTGATGCGTGCATGGCAAATCTCATGAGGCCGGCGATGTATGGCGCCTACCATCATATAACCGTTCTCGGCAAGGAAAACGCACCCGCGAACGAAGTCTACGACGTCGTCGGCTCTCTTTGCGAGAATAATGATAAGTTCGCTATCGACAGGCACTTGCCGACTATTGAGCAGGGGGACATTCTTATCATGCACGATGCTGGAGCTCATGCACACACCATGGGTTTTAACTACAACGGCAAGTTGCGTTCGGCCGAATTCCTTATGCGCCCTGACAAAACCTTCAGGATGATACGACGCGCGGAAACGGTAGACGACTTGTTCGCGACCTTGGTCGATTGACGACGTTTTGCTAGGATTAGATAAAATATGAAAATCGCGCTTATAGGGTATGGCGGGATGGGACAGGCGCTCAAGTCTGCTGCGCTCCCGCGCGGCCACACCGTGCCTGTCATCATAGACCGCGCTTCGGGAGAGGCGACCGCTGCCTCGATAAACGCAGAAGCACTCGCAGGCGCCGACATTGCGATAGATTTTTCGAGCGCGGAAGAGGTATTGGATTCTGCCAGAGCGGCCGTTGAAGTGGGTATTCCTCTCGTGGTCGGGACCACCGGATGGTACGACAAAATGGATGAGGTAAAGAGCGTCGTCGGCAATAAGATCGGTTTTCTATGGTCGTCGAACTTTTCCGTGGGCGTCCACATGTATTTTCGCATCGTTGCCGAAGCGGCGCGTCTGGTTAACAACGTAGACGAGTACGATGTATGGGGACATGAGATACATCATGTGGGCAAAGCCGACAGCCCGTCGGGCACCGCAAAAACGCTTGAGAAGATACTGCTCGATGCGATAGCCCGAAAAAAAACGGTCGTGGAAGACAAGTTGGACCGAAAACGGGCCGATTCGGAGATACATTTTTCTTCCGTCCGTGGAGGCGTAGTCAACTTCGGACATACCATCGGTTTCGATTCCGCGGCCGATCGCGTAACGATCACGCATGAAGCGCGAAACCGCGACGGCTACGCGCTCGGCGCCGTGAAGGCGACCGAGTGGCTTGCCGGCAAAACCGGTTTTTACAACATGGACGAATACATACGAGATATTTTTCCCGACTCCAAAAACAACAACGTATGAAAACGAGAAAATTTGCCGGCACGTGGACCGCGATAATCACGCCGTTCACCCGCTCCGGTGCGCTCGATGAGAAAGCGCTGCGGCGTATCGTCCGGAAGCAGATAAAGGGCGGCGTGACGGGAATCGTTCCTATCGGCACGACAGGCGAATCGCCGACGACCACACCTGCGGAGGACCGCAGAGCGATAGAGATAGTTGTAAAAGAAGCGAAGGGACGCGTTATGGTGATGGCGGGTACCGGGAGCAACAGCACCAGAGAAGCTGTGGCACATACCAAAGCAGCAAAAGAAGCGGGCGCCGACGCGTGTCTTGTCGTTGCCCCGTATTACAACAAGCCGACTCCCGACGGTCTGAAACAACACTACGCCGCCATCGCGAAGCTCGGTCTTCCGGTCATCGTATACAACATCAAAGGACGCACCGGCATCAACATCGACACCGACACGCTCATGGAGATGGCGAAGAACCCTATGATAGTGGGCGTCAAGGAGGCGAGTGGCGACATCGAGCAGATGAAAGATGTCATAGCGCGGCGGCCCAAAGGTTTTACGGTTCTCTCAGGCGACGACAGCATGACACTCGCCTTGATGCGCGCTGGCGGGGACGGTGTCGTTTCTGTCGCCTCCAATATCGCTCCGCGCGAGGTCTCGACGTTGGTGGCATACGCGGCAGAGGGCGCGTGGGACAAGGCCGAGCAGACGCAGGCACAGCTTGCTGAAATGTTCAAGAAACTGTTCATAGAGTCCAATCCGGTGCCAGTGAAATACTGCGCATCGCGTATGGGCCTCTGCGATCTGGTATACCGATTGCCGATGTGTGCGCCGACCGCCGCCTCGCGGAAAATACTCGACGCCATGCTCAAGGAGTACAAGCTTACGCCCTGACGCTATGCCCGGTAGGACAATTTCGAATCGCCTTGGTATGGACATTCATCAACTTGAATCGCACTCGACCACACTTTACGTTTTGCAATTCGGTCTTCAGATCATCCACGGCAGGAATAATTCGAAATTGTACTAACCGGGTATGGATATAAAACCCTCAAAAAGGTTGTCGTCTCTTCCACCGTACGCTCTTGCGGAAATGGACAAAAATGTGGAGGCTCTGAAGGCACAGGGAGTAGTACCGATAGATTTCGGAGTAGGTGACCCGACGGAGCCGACGCCGGAGTATATAGCGGAATCTCTGACGCCGTCGGGACGAGCGCACGCGACGAGCGGATATCCGAGCTACATTGGCAGCAAGGAGTTCCGCGCGGCAGCGGCAGGATACATGAGCCGCAGATTCGGTGTCGCGCTTAATCCTGATACGGAGATATCGTCGAGCGCGGGCTCAAAAGAGGCGATATTCAATTTCCCTGAAGGTTTTATAGAGCCGGGCGACGTGGTCATTTGCCCTTCACCGGGATATCCGCCCTTCAAGACGGGTACTATCTTTGCCGAGGGTGTGCCATATTTCGTTCCGCTTCTGCCGGAGAACAAGTTCCTCATCGATTACGAGGCGATACCCGAGGATGTCGCACGGAAGACGAAGATAATTTGGATAAACTACCCTAATTCGCCGACGGGCGCTGTCGCTTCGCGTGAGTATTACAGAGGGCTCGTAGATTGGGCACATCGACACAACATAATTATCGCCGCAGACGAGGGGTGTTATATAGATATCTACTACGATGAGCCGCCGCCCTCGATCCTTGAAGTCGACCGCGAAGGGATAATCGCATTCTATTCACTCTCCAAGAGGAACAACATGACGGGTTATCGCGTCGGCTTCGTGTGCGGAGATGAGAGGATAATAAGTATCTTTAAGCGACTGAAGACAAATATAGACTCAGGCGTTGCGCACGTGATGCAAGACGCCGCGATACGCGGGCTTGCCGACGATACACACGTGGAGACAATGCGTCGTCTCTACAAAGAAAAAAGGGATATTTTGCTTCCGGCATTACGCTCGATCGGCTTAGAGGAAGCAGACTCAGCGGCGACATTTTACATTTGGCAAAAAGTTCCCGGAAACGACATGGATTTTGCTAGAAAACTGCTTGATCCCTCGATCGGCATCGTGGTAACGCCGGGCAGTCTGATATCCGACCCGTGCGAAGGCGGCGTAAACCCGGGAGTCGGCTACGTGCGCATTGCCCTTGTTCCGCCCGTCGAACAGGTGCGCGAAGCGGCAAAGAGGCTCATGAGGCTTAAGAATTCAGCGTGATGTCCTTTTTCTCCGCACAGAGCAGAGTTGAATTTATTGCCCGCAAGGTCTAGAGTCTACCAATGGAGACCCTACAACTCGGAATATTTGCGGCACTACTACAGGTCGCCGGATATGCGTTCTACGGCAGCAAGATCCTGCGCCGCGATATCCGCCCGAACGCCACGTCATGGCTCATGTTCGCATACGGCACGACCCTTCTTTTTATCGTAGAGTGGGATCGCGACGCGAGTTTCGCGCTTCTCGCGCTCCCCGCGGCCTGCGCGCTTTCGAGCGTGTTCGTTGCGTTCTACGCGCTTAGAAAGGCACGAGGTTGGTGGCCTGTCCACACTCTCGAGCGTTTTTCGTTCGTTCTCGATATCCTACTTACTCTTGTGTATCTCGGCACTTGGATATTGCTGGCGAAGGGACTTATCGCTGACAGAGATAAAGACCTGACCGAGATACTTATCCTGATCTGCGTTAACATAACGACATTTACAGCTTTTTATCCGCTGCTACGTCAAGTCTACAATCACCCGTACACCGAACACGCGGTTCCCTGGACAATATGGTCGCTGGCATATACTTTGCTTGCCGTCGTCACGTTCGTTGAAAACGGTTGGGCAACTGAACTCATGTTGTATCCATTATCGAATATCTGCATGCACGGATACGTTGCGGCACACACAGCCCTGTGGCGCTACCGTCACAACGAGGCGATCCTGTCATGAAAAACATCATTATACGGCGCAGCCCCATTCAAGGTTTGGGCATATTCGCAGGCGAGAGCATTCGAAAAGGAGAGTTCATCGCTCTCCTCCGAGGGAAACTGCACCATAAGGCGTATCCCGCGGGGAGTAGACTAACAAAACGTGAAGATATATGGATGCCCATAGCGATCAATCGATGGATTGATCCCGCGTTACCATTCCGATATATCAACCACTCTTGTGAGCCGAGTGTGGGTTTCAAAACACCACGCCGTGCCCATGCTCTCAGAGACATCAAAAAAGGCGAAGAGCTGACGTTGGATTACTCTACCATCGAGTACGTCGACCACTGGAAAGTACGGTGTCGCTGCGGCACGAAAAAGTGTAGGAGAACGATACGCGCGATCCAATATCTCGCGCCGCGCCTTTACAAACGATACTATCCCTATATACCCAGATTTCTACAGAATGTCTATATGCGCCGCCACGGTAGGGTATGATGGGGGGGTGAAATCTTTAAGTCCTCGTTTGCAATTCGAGCTTTTCTGTCTGGTGTTTTTGACGTGTCTCGTGGTTGTATGGTTCACGATGATCGTAAAAAAAGATTTTATTTTCTTTACGGATCCGGAAACAGTGCCCGAGCCAGCTGAGATTATTCCGAATTTATTGGGAATATCTGGCGCGCCAGAAGAATAAATATGGATCCTTTAGCCTGTGGCTGGGATACTGCACGATTCCTTATCTTTTCCGAGAATGTTTTTGCGCCGCTGATCTACTACTCACATCTTGGTCCGCTTGTTGCGTCACTTCTAATTGGCGTCGCGGTGCTGATCAACAATCCCCGTGCCTTGATAAATAGGGCGCTCTTCGTTATGACTGCGGCATTCGCCGCTTGGGTTTATGCGGACCTCGTACTATGGGCAAGTGAAAAGCCCGAATACATCATGTTCTTCTGGTCGGCGATGGCGCCGATCGAGCTGCTGATATTTGCGGCGGGATGGTATTTAGTCGTCGTCCTTGCAAATCGTGGGGAAGAACCATCGTTCCGTGAGAAGGTCATAGCTGCCGCAACATTTATTCCTATATTTCTTCTTGCACACACCTCGTACAATCTTCTGGGTTACGACCTTACCAACTGCGACCGTGAACCGATAGAGGGGCCCCTCTGGCAATACATCTACTTCGTGGAGGTCTTTTTCATTGCGTGGATCATCGTAAAGGGTGTGATGGGCTACCGCCGCTCGTCAAATCCAACGGAGCGTAACCAATTGGCGCTTGTCTCAACCGGTGTCGTTTTGTCACTCCTTGTATTCTCCGCCGGAAACTTTTTGGTGCTGTTTCTCCTCGACGTGGATTGGTCGTATGAACAATACAAGCTCTTTGGGATGCCTATTCTCGTAGCATTCATCACCTATAGCGCGATACGATTCAAGACATTCGACCTTAAGGTCATTACGTCGCAAGCGCTCGTTATCGCCGTGTCAGTTCTGGTATTTTCACTTTTGTTCATCCGTCGGATAGAGAACGTGCGCATTATCACCATTCTCACATTCATCCTTGTTTGTATTCTTGGCTACATCCTCGTGCGCAACGTGCGGCGTGAGATAGAGCAGCGGATCCTCATTCAAAAGCAGGAGAAAGAATTGGAGGTTGTGAATCAACAGCAGGAAAATCTTCTTCACTTCATCAGTCACGAGGTGAAAGGTTATCTCACGGAGAGCGAAGCTGGTTTTGCGTCGATAGCGGAAGGAGATTATGCTCGCACTCCGCCGAAACTCAAGGAAATGGCGCGTGGTGCGCTCGCGACCGTGAGAAGGGGAGTACGCACGGTAATGGAGATACTCGACGCCTCGAACCTGAAGAAAGGCACGATGAGTTATAGAAAAGATTCCTTCGACTTCAAAAAGGACGTGCTTGATATCGTTGCTGAGATGAAGCCTGCCGCCGACGAAAAAGGACTTCTTATTGACGCCACCATTGGCGAGGGTACGTTCATGATTAAGGGCGATGAAGATAAACTGCGCCAGCACGTGATACGGAACTTGATAGACAACGCAATAAAGTACACGCCCGCAGGCGCTGTCGAAATTCGGCTCACGGATGGCGACAAACTACGATTCTCCGTGAAGGATAACGGTGTCGGCATCACCACGGAGGACATGAAGAACCTATTTACCGAGGGCGGACACGGAAAAGACTCAATGAAGATCAACGTCCACTCGACCGGCTACGGCCTCTTCATTGCTAAGGAGATCGTTGCGGCACACGGCGGCAAGATCTGGGCCGAGTCAAGCGGCTCTGGCATGGGTTCCAAATTCGTTGTCGAGCTCCCCATAGCGTAGTACAATCGACTGTATGCTGACGAACAAGGATATCGACAGCCTGATGAGGGTTTTCCCGACAAAGGAAGATGTTCGCAGGATTGTGCAAGAGGAGGTAGCCGACATCAGAAAGTCTGTCCGGGACCTTGTCAATGGTATCGATAAGCTCGTCACGGCGTTCAGCGAGTTGGGCCTCAAATATGCAGCAATGGGCGAACAATTAACTCGTCCCGAACGCTGGATAAAGCAAATTGCGAAGAAAGCAGGAGTTGCGCTCGCGGACTGAATTCTGGCCTTATGCAACGGCTTTTCACAGGCCTGCAACCCTCCGGCGCCTTGCATATAGGCAACTATTTCGGCGCACTCAAGCCGGCCGTGGAGATGTGCAGGGAATACGACGGTCTCGTGATGATAGCCGACTATCACGCGCTTACGTCGCTCAAGAATCCGGACGCCTTGCGAAGGAACATTTTGGGCGTCGTTAAGGACTACATGGCCGCCGGTCTCGACCCGGCACATACTATTCTCTTCAAACAATCCGACGTGCCGGAGCACACGGAGCTTGCATGGATATTCCAATGTCTCGTTACGGTACCGTTCCTTGAACTTTCGCACGCATACAAAGACAAGGTCGCGAAAGGCCTGGAGGCGAATGCCGGCCTTTTTGCATATCCGATGCTTATGGCCGCAGATATCCTTTTGTACGATACCGACGTTGTCCCTGTCGGAGAAGACCAGCGGCAACATCTGGAGTACGCGCGCGAGGCGGCGGCAAAATTCAACAACGCCTTCGGAGAAACGTTTAAGGAGCCGAAAGAAAAAATACTAAAATCCATCGCCGTCGTTCCCGGAATCGACGGGAAAAAAATGAGCAAGAGCTACGGCAACACCATTCCTCTTTTTGCGACCAAAGATGAAATAGCGAAACTGGTGATGAGCATCATTACTGATTCGAAAGCGGAGAGTCCGGTGAATGTCTACTCCATACACGCACTCTTCAGGACGCGGGAAGAATTGAGCACGCTGTACACAGAGAATAAAGGCAAATACAAGGTCCTGAAAGAAGCTCTTATCGATGACATTGAGGCACTGATTGCACCCATGCGCGCGAAACGCGATGCCATTTCCGACGAGGACGCGAAACGTATCATAAAGGAAGGAGGCGAGAAGGCTCGCGAACGCGCTTCCAAAAAGATAGCCGATGTTCGGACAAAAGTCGGAGTTAGTGTATAACTTTTACGAACCAAACATTGTATGGAACGGACACTGAACAAAGAATTGCCAAACTCGGTAGGGAAGAGTGTGTCTATATCCGGACGAATAGAGGTGCGGCGCGACCACGGCAAGCTTATTTTTCTCGATGTGCGCGACAGAAGCGGCACCGTTCAGGTCGTCGTTTCGCCGAAAGCGCCGGGAGCGCTTGAGGTCGCCAAGGACCTGCGTGCGCAGTGGGTAGTTTCTATCGAAGGCGAAGTAAAAGCGCGTACGGAAAATACAAAAGGGGAAGGACCTCTCGGCGGCGTCGAGCTCGTAGCGCAGGCGATACAAGTTCTTGCCAAAGCGGAAGAACTGCCATTTGAGCTCGGCACAGAGGTCAACATAGACACCCATTTCGACCATTTGCCGCTCACGCTAAGGAGTGAGCGCAGTCGCGACATTTTTACGATGCAGGCAAGCATCCTGGAGAGCTACCGCGCATCCTTGCGAAGACAAGAGTTCACTGAATTTCAGGCGCCCGCCTTGGTCGGCGGCGACGCCGAAGGCGGAGCCGCGGCGTTCAAGGTGGAGTATTACAACGACAAGACTGCGTTCCTCGCTACCTCCCCGCAATTCTACAAGCAGATAATGGTGGGCCCGTTCGAACGCGCCTTCACCGTTGCAAAGATCTTCCGCGCGGAAAAATCCGCGACCACACGGCACCTTTCGGAAGCCAACTGCATCGACTTCGAGATGGGATTCATCGACGATGAGCGTGAACCAATGCACGTCTTACAGGAGGTGATGCGCGACGTCGTGTCGTATGTTTCGAAAGAGCATGCCGATATGTTCGCCCGTTTTGGCACCACGCCTCCGCTTATTCCGGATGAGATCCCCGTGCTTACGCTTCAGGAAGCTCTCAAGACGCTCGGCAAAAAAGAAGCGCCCGATATGGAGCCGGAAGACGAGCGCGGTATTTGCGAATGGGCGAAAAAGGAGAAAGGCTCCGATTTCGTGTTCATCACGCGTTATCCGACGAAGAAACGTGCTTTCTATACCTATGAAGATCCCGCAGAAGCGCCTTACTCGCGCGGATTCGACCTTCTCTTCCGCGGCCTCGAGATAAACAGCGGCAGTCAGCGCATCCACGACTACGAGGCGCTCATTGCGCGCATGAAAGAACGCGGCCTCGACCCGGAAAAATTCTCGTTCTACCTGCAGGCTTTCAAGTACGGCCTGCCGCCGCACGGCGGCTGCTCCACCGGT
>Ga0209541_10015689_pt1 | contig 11280 bp, 10 predicted proteins | sample RifCSPlowO2_01_FD_184027 | JGI IMG/M metagenome (GOLD analysis project Ga0209541, IMG submission 184027) | Groundwater microbial communities from Rifle, Colorado - Rifle CSP2_plank lowO2_0.1 (SPAdes) (version 2) | ecosystem: Environmental > Aquatic > Deep subsurface > Groundwater | place...
CAGGAGATCATATGATTCCTGAACGAGTAGAAGAGGCAAAAAAAATATTGAAGGAAATCAACAAGCCGGCATTTATTTCCGGCTCGTTTTTGTACGCTGAAAAGTATAAGGATATTGACATCTTTGTCCTTACAAAAAAAAGAACAGCCCATACGGGGGGAAATAAACATTTCACGCATATCCTGGAGTGCGATCTTAAAAAGCCACTCTTTTTTTCTGCGTTCAACTATTCAGTAGCCAATTTCTTCATGCCCACCATTAAACTAGAGGTTAAACGACCCGATTCAAGCGAATTGATTCTTATTTACGAACTTGCAATTAAAGAGATACAAGAGGATGATCCCGAACAGAAGACGGTTAGAACGGTTCTTTTTGATTATTATCTTCACGCTAAAAAAATAATGCTCAACTCGTTTACGCTTATGCAGAAATATTCTGAAATAAAAAAGGCCCCCAAACACAGAAAAATAGCGCAGGTAAATCAGATGATAAAGGAGCTTCTTCTTTTATTATATTCAAAGAAATATTTATATCATGAGCTTATTATTTTTTTAAAAGATCTCAGAAATCTTCTCACTGAATACACTGTACAAGGAAATCTTAGAATTTATTATGAACTTTTAAATGAGGTAAAAAATGAATGTCGAAGAATTCAAGCGTAATTTGCAGAACATTTTCGGTGAACAAATTCGATTCAGCGTTGATTTTGATGTATATGCTGAAGAAATTAAGAATATCGATGATGATTTTATGGGTTGGTGTATACAACTTAAAGAAAAAAAGATTGATCCCATTCCTGCAAAAAGAAAATACAAAGATCATCTTGTCTTTGTTAAAAGAATGGGTTCTTCGAATCGATGCATCGTCATCAAAATCAAAAATGGTGAATTTAAAGAAGTTCATCTTGGTGATCATGATTACTATAATCAGGTCATGAAAGAATTGGGATTAAAGAAAAGTAGTAAGACGTATTAGGTGTCTCTATGCACGAATCCATCCTCCGCGACATTGGCCTCAGTCCAAATGAAGCAAGAGTCTATGAAGTACTCCTCATGCTCGGCAATGCTTCAGTGCAGGATATCTCCACCAAAGCAAAAGTCCATCGGAGAAATGTCTATGACAGCCTGGTAAAGCTGGTAGACAAGGGTCTTGTTTCTCAGGCTGTGCAGGGCAAGGAAAGAAGATTCCGTGCAACAGATCCGAAACGATTGATGGGTATAATTAAGGAAAAGGAAGAGAGACTCGAAAAAGCCCTTCCTCAGCTTGAACAACGGTTTCAAAAACTGCCAGAAACTGAGCAAGTGTATATCTACCGAGGAATTCAAGGATTTAGAAATTATATGCAGGATATTCTTGATGTCGGCGAAGACGTCTATTGTGTTGGAGCAAAAGGAGGCTGGTTTGATCCAAGACTCAGAGCATTTAGGCATCACTTCTATCGCGAACTGAAAAAGAAAAAACTCAAATGTTACCACCTTTTTGACTGGGAAATGAGGGAGCATATTGGAAAAGAACAAGAGATCGAAAGCCCTGTTCCTGAACATCTCCATGAAGCACGATTTCTTCCGAAGGAATATTCGACGGATTGTGCTATTGATTTTTTTGGTGATAGAATCGTAACCTTTACAGGTTTAAACGTGAATCAGCTCAGCGACGATATCATGCTCTTTGTCTTAGTGAGCAGAAAGCTCGTAGAAGGCTACAAAAAATGGTTTCAGATGCTGTGGAAGGCGAGTGTTCCGTATGAAGATATAAAAGATAAAGAGGATAAGTAAGAAGTAAAGAGCGTAAAAATTAACTACGCTTACCCCACATACACCGGCTTCTCTAAGCGCAACGCTTTAGCTTGCGTAGATTTCAGCTTCTGTTCCATGCCCAAATATGCTTCTTCCATTTCCTTGGTGACTGAAGGACTCACTTTTTTCAAAGCGTTTTCAAAATCAGCCATCGTCACTGCAACAGCATCCTTATTCTTCCGCAACGCAAAAATAGCTGCTTCCCGGCAGATGCCTTGGATATCAGCACCCACATAGCCTTCAGTTTGATCAGCAAGGGAATTCAAATCAACCTCGCTGGCAAGCGGCATGGTTTTGGTATGTACTTTAAAGATCAGTTCGCGCGCATCACGATCAGGAATAGGGCTGTACAACATTCTGTCAAATCGCCCAGGACGCAGAAGTGCTGGGTCTACCATATCAGGTCTGTTGGTTGCCGCAATCACGACCACATCATTCAACTCTACCAATCCATCCATTTCAGTTAAGAGTTGGTTGACCACACGTTCGGTAACATTGTTGTCTCCGCCCATGCCTCGTTTGGGCGCAAGCGCATCAACTTCGTCAAAGAATACAATCGTTGGAGAAGTCTGCCGTGCTTTGTGGAACACTTCACGCACTGCTTTCTCGCTTTCTCCGACCCACTTGCTGAGCAATTCAGGACCTTTCACCAGAATAAAGTTTGCACCGCTTTCATTGGCAACAGCTTTTGCAAGCAAGGTTTTTCCTGTTCCAGGCGGACCGTACATCAGAATTCCCCGAGGAGGTTTGACGCCTAATCGCGTGAAAGACTGGGGCTGTTTCAAGGGCCACTCCACTGCTTCTCGGAGCTCTTGTTTCATATCTTCTAAACCGCCGATGTCGCCCCATTTAATGTTGGGAATTTCAACCAGCACTTCACGCATAGCACTCGGTCTGACCACTTTTAAGGCGTCTTGGAAATCTTTTTGGGTGATAAAGAGTCGCTCGAGCACGTCTTGAGGAATGGCTTCATCTTCATGGAGTTTAAAATCAGGCAGGAGTCTTCGCAGCACAATCATCGCTGCTTCCTTTGCTAATGCTGAGAGATCTGCTCCCACAAAACCATAGGTAATATCTGCAATCGCTTGAAGCTGCACATCTTTCAATGGCATATGTCGCGTGTGAATCTTCAAAATATTCAATCGCCCTTCTTTGTCAGGAACGCCAATTTCAATTTCACGGTCAAATCGTCCTGGCCTTCGCAATGCAGGATCAAGCTGATTCGGAATATTGGATGCTGCAATCACGACCACTTTTCCGCGCGATTTCAACCCGTCCATCAAAGCAAGGAGCTGAGCAACCACTCTGCGCTCTACTTCTCCGCGCGATTCCTCACGCTTCATGGCAATGGCATCAATCTCGTCGATAAAAATGATGGAAGGTGCGTTCTTTTCTGCTTCTTCAAACTTTCTTCGCAGATTTTCTTCTGATTGGCCGTAAAATTTAGACATAATTTCTGGACCATTGATTAAAATAAAGTTTGAATTGGTTTCGTTTGCAACTGCTTTTGCCAACAAGGTTTTTCCTGTCCCTGGAGGACCATGCAGAAGAACTCCTTTTGGAGCTTCGATGCCTAAGCGTTCAAAAATTTCTGGGTGTTTTAAAGGGAGTTCAACCATCTCTCGCACCTTCACAATTTCTTCCTGTAATCCGCCCACATCTTCATAGGTAACTTCAAGCACTTTTTCGTCGCGCATCTCCACCGCTTCAGGATTGAGCGTGACTTGCGTAAGATCCGTAATAATAACAGGACCTTGTTTAGGCTGGGTATCCACCACAATAAACTTGAGGTCTCCAAAACCAAATCCCATCATGTTTTCATCAAGCATAGAAAAGACATCATCAAAGAATGGATTGGCTGATAAGGTTCGTTTTCTTCTTCGTGTTCCGCCTAAAGAAACAATGTCGCCTTTGAAAATAGCTCTGCCAAGCAAACCTTGTTTGAATAGTTGAGGAGGAGCTTGGATATGTACGCCTTTGCGTGCAGGAGCAATAACGACTTTTTTGGCTTCTTTAATCTCAGCTTTCCTCACTTTAATGATTTCGCCAATCCCAGTTTTGGCGTTTCTTCGGATAATACCATCCATGCGGATAATGTTGAGACCAATATCTCCAGGATAAGCACGATCTGCAATGCCTGCAGTAGAACGCTCTCCTGCAATCTCTACAATATCCCCTGGCTTGACATCAATTTCAGCCATGAGTTGGGAATCTATTCTGACAATACCTTTATTGACATCGTCTTGGATAGCTTCTGCAACCTTAAGATTGAGTTGTTTGGTCATGGATTATCCCTGTCTTATTCCTCTTATCTCTTTAGCCTTACAGATTATATAAAGTTAATGGCAACGTACATCCCGAATTATGACTAAAATGTCACACCCATGCACAATTTCTTGTATTATTTACCATTACTTCTATATAAATATTACTTTGTATGGTTGGTTTGAGGAGATTTTGAGAAACTTTTTAGAGACGCCAAGAAACACCCCGTAGGATGGGTATAGAAGATAAACTTGAAGAGGAAGATAGTCCAATAGGGGTAGAGAAAAAGAGGAAGTGGAGAAGAAGGGTTGGGGAGTTCTTAGCCAAGGTGAGCACACCCGTGAGTGCAGGAGTGGGGCTCGTTATGGCAGGAATTGTTGGATATACCTTCTATCAATTTCCAGAATTGAGATCACAAACAGCACAAGCAACCATAGGAGGTGCTCTTGTTGCTGGTGAAATAAAAGGAGGGATTGAGTTTGTTGTTGATCACCTTCTTAGAGATACTGACTCGGAAACAGGACAAACGGAAGCAAAAAAACAATACTCTTTTTTGCAACGGTATTGGCACATGATACCCGGAGCTGGGCTGGGAATAGTGCTCGGAAAACAGTGGATCCAAGACTTTATAGACCAAGCCCAACACCTGTATTACCTTATTTCAGAATATGAAATGTTCAAACAAGCCCATACAGTCATACAACACCATCGCCCTGATTACCCCTCGTTTACAGACACCTATTTCCTGCACATCACCCAGTTCATCAATGCTGGCACCATATCAGGAGCTTTTATGCTCACAGGACTTCTTGGCGCAACGATTGTGTGTGTAGTGGCAACGCAAGTTCCTTTATCCCATCTTGGAAGATATGGGTATGCAAAATTACTTGATGGTCTTGGAAGAACAGAAGACGCAGTAAAGATCTACCAACGCTTAGAGCAAGAAGGAACTCCAGAAAGTATCGCCGGTGCTCGATATGCCATTGCACAAACGCAAAAAAAACAGAAAAATCAAGGAGGATTTCTACTGAGTGTAAGAAGCCTCATTGAAAAAGCAGTATCCTTGAGAGATAAGATAGGGTATGATCCGCTCGCTACTGTAATGCTCCGAGAAAGAATAACAAAGGCAGAAAAAAAAAGAGACCGAAATCTGACGCTTGATGCACACCTCGATCTTGCCTATGAATATATGGCTCAAGGGTACACGCATGATGCCGACGCAACAATGGAAGAAACTGCACGACGGTATCCAACTCCAGAAGTACGATTGCTCCATGTGGTGTATCGTGAAACACGAGGAGATCGCTCCCTGCATGCAGGGGAAGAAAAACGAAGAGCATTAGTTGATGTTCTCAAAGAAGGGGGAAAACGCGAAGCATTTCAGCAACAAGGCGAGCATCGAAATGAAGTATTGTTCTACAAACCCGAACAAAGCGTCTTTCTTGCAGGAACACTGGTGTACAAACGAAACACTGATCCAACAGGATTAGAAACTGAAGAAAGAAACTTGAGATTTTTAAGAACTCGTTTGGGAAATCGTGTGGTGCGGGTTCTGGATGTATTTGCTGATAGGGGATTGCATTATCTTGCACTGCTTTATGCAGGCGACAAAACTCTTGCAGATAGCGCACCGAAACTAGGACAAGACCAGGGGCAAGAAAATGAAAGAAAGGGGTATGTTGAACAAGTAAGGGAATGTCTTGACCTTCTCGTTGAGATTCAGTATGTTATGGAAGTTAATATTGATACCATTGCTCTTGACCCGGTTGGGCAACGGGAAGAATGCTATTTTACAAGTCGTTTGCGAGACGTTTTTTTCGGACAACTGAAACAACATGGAATACAAGTGGATGCTGATGCAGAAAAAGCAATCATGCGTGCACATACCTGTATCAATGATGAACTCAGAGCCTTGCCACGCGATCAGCTTGCATTTTACACCGACGCAAACCCCGGCAATTGGTTTATTGATGAACAAGGAAACATCACTCGTGGAGATCTTGAAAGCAATCGGTTGCTCCCTGTTTATTTTGATTTGTTGCTCCTTTTTGATTTCCTCGGAGAAACGCTCAGTCAAAGAGACCGAGGAGAACTTGAACTCCATTACTTAAAGGCACGGGCACAGCGGTTTGGAACATCGATTGATCATCGAGCATTTGGCCGCATGAAGCGAATTGCAGGATATCATAAACATCTCGAACAGGCAGGATACAAAGCAAGAGATGCGGAATGGAGTAGGAGATCAGGAAAAGACCCGCAAGAACATTATACCGTCGCATACTGCCATCTTAAGAGGGCAGGACATTGTCTCGATCAGATGGATTATTATTGTGATGTTCCGCGCCAGCACCACACACTCTTGAGTGATGCACGGTTTGCACTTGCAGGAATGTTGATAAATAGGTAGTAAAAAGAAAAGATTATAAACAAAATAGGAATTCTTGATCGTATGGATCAAAATCAGTTGAAGAAAGCAATGGTTGATACACTCGCCCAACAAAATGGCCTTCTTTTTGCAGAGCCTGCAATCGTCCATCGAATAACCTACAGCGGAAGAGATATTCTTGCCAAAAACAGCAGGTTTGAAAAAGGATATGTTGATGAACGCGGCTATGTTCCGGTTGAATGGTGGATTATGTCCATGACGCAGGCTGGAAATGCTGTGAAAAAAGCAGGCGAAGGTATCACGAGAATCCAGCTCAGTGATGGCGCGAGTCTCTTATTAACGCAGGCACGCGAACTTTGTGAACAAGAACTGTTTGGAAATTTTGCACAGCATTGGCCCTTAACTAAGATCCTTGATATTGGCGGAGCAAAAGTCAAAACGAGTTTTGGCACTGAAGAAGTTCCTCCGATCCCGCCCCATGTACACTTCGGCGAAATTGTCGGCGGAAAAGCAACGAAAGTCGGAAAAAAAGAAGCATACTTTCTTCCTCCGCTTGATGTGGCTCCTTACAACAAAGAGATGGGGAAAGTAATCACACGATTGGGATTAAAACCCACTGCAACAAAAGAGCAATTTCTCAACGCATTAAAGAACTTTGGAAAAGACGACGTCATGTACACACTCCTGAACGAATATGAAGCGCAAACGTATGACTGCTGGACCATTCAGCCGGGTATCGTGCATGCTCCTGGCCCGTGGTTGACCTTTGAAATCCAAAAACCCCAAGATGATTATAATTTATGCGGCTGGAAACTCGGCATGCGTCTTGCGGAAAAAGAGCATGCAAAAGAACACCACGAACAATGCTTGCGTGGCCTCAAGGATGAACAAGCAGTGTTGCAGGAAGTGGTTGATTGGCAGGCGAGCACCGATGCTCATTTTAAACAGCATCATTACCATGAAGCAAAAGTCCTTGAACAAGGAGACTGGGGAAGACGCCTGCAGATTTTCTTTGACGGGTTTTATGGGGAAGCTTTAGAGGTTAAACCCAAAAAGATGTACACCCGACCAGCGGATGAGAAACCCTATGCAGGCATGGTGTGGTCAGGAACAGGAGAACTGAATGATCAAGAGGTTGACTGCGAGAATAAGCTGCGGAAAGAATTCCTGGTGACGCCGAATACCCTGTTGTTTGTGAATAACATGAAGAGCAATCATCCTCTGCTGATTTATACGGTTTTTCCGATTGAGGAATAATGCGTTCTCGGAATTTATTTCTAAAAGAAGTAGTTAGTGGAACGATTTCGTTCAAAAAAACACAACATTTATATATTATTCATGATTATTGAATGGTTATTCACTTATATTGAAAATGATACCGAAGAACACAACAAAGGTGATAAGATACTTATTAAGAAATCCCAATGAATGGGGTTATAATATTAATCAGATCGCTAAGCTGAATAAGATGAGTGTGGGTAGCGCATTTAAGATTCTCAAAAAACTTGAAAAAGATGACATTGCTGTAAAAACGGAAATCAGCAATGCGTCTCATTATAAACTGAATTTTGATAATCCCGAAACCATAAAATTATGCGAACTTTTTCTTTTAACAGAAAAACGAAGCATCAAAGGGTATGCAAAGGTGTATGCTGATGAAATCATAAAGTTTAAAGATGCTGAGATGATTATTCTGTTTGGTTCTATTCTTAAAGGAAAAGAATGTAATGATGTTGATGTACTCTTTATAACTCATCAAACTAGAAAAGTAAATAATTTTTGTTTAGAAATATCCCAAGTCAGAATCAAACCGGTTGTTCCATTAATTATGGAGAAAAAAGATTTAATAAAAGCAATGAAACAAAGGAAAGAAGCTATCTTAGACATGATGAAAGAGGGTATGGTACTGAGAGGCGAATCCCTTTTTGTTGATGTCATAAAAAATGTCAATGCATAAGCAAAAATTGGATTGGTGTTTGGCAAAAGAGACGAGGATGAAGAAGGTTAAACCGAATGATAAGTTGTCAGAGGAACACATCAATAAAGCAAAGCATAATCTTCGTGCAGCAGATTATAATATCAAAGGTGGTTTTAGTGATTGGGGTGTTTCGCAATCTTATTATGCGATGTACCATGCTTTGCTTGCAGTACTTTTCAAGCTGGGTTATGAATCTAAAAATCACAAATGCACCATCAATGCTGTTGAATATTTCATAGAAGAAAGAAAGATCCGTCTGGATCTGAAAGATATTGCATTTATTAGAACAACTGAGCAGATGACTTCCAAAGATGCAAAATCACTCAGGGAAGAATTTCAATATGGAACAGAAACATCAGTTAACGAGAAACTTTTAAGAGAGTTGTTAGAGCATGCAAAGAGCGTCGTTGAAAAGGTTGAAATTGCGTTGAGTGGGCTGTAAGCCTATTTTTTAGCAATCATCCACATTACATCAAAGTATGCTTTAAATGATTGAGCAATAGATTTTCCTCTGATGAGGATGATGAGCGGTTCTTCCTCTAATAAATCTAGATAAACAACGGCGCCATGACGAGCGTAACCGTTGCCAGCAGTTTAATCAAAACGTGAATACTTGGTCCAGCAGTGTCTTTTGCTGGGTCTCCCACTGTATCTCCAACAACTGCCGCTTTGTGAGCGAAACTGCCTTTTCCGCCGAAGACTCCGGTTTCAATGTATTTCTTTGCATTGTCCCAAGCACCGCCGGCGTTATTCAAGACTGTAGCAAGAAGCACACCTGCAATGGTTCCCACCATCAGCAATGCTGCAACTGCTTCTGCACCGAGAAGAACTCCCACCACAACAGGGAAACCTACTGCAAGGATTCCGGGAAGGATCATGGTCTTCAATGCCCCTCGTGTCGTGATATCAACACAAGCTGCGTAATCAGGTTTCACCTTTCCTTTCATGATGCCTTTGTTCTTGAATTGTCTTCGCACTTCTTCAATCACATAGCCGGCTGTTTTTCCCACAGCACGGATGGCAAGTGCACTGAAAACAAAGACGAGCATGGCACCCAGCATTCCCCCAATAAAGACTTCAATTTTTGCGATATCAACAACACCAAATGCTTTTCCTGTTAAGTTAGCAACTTCATCAAGGTATGCGGAAAACAAGAGGAATGCGGCAAGTGCTGCACTGCCAATGGCGTATCCTTTAGTAAGTGCTTTGGTAGTATTTCCGACAGCATCGAGGCGATCGGTTTTTTTACGGATTGCTGCAGGAGCTTTGGACATTTCAACAATACCACCTGCGTTGTCGGTGATAGGCCCAAAGGTATCCATGGCAAGAATGTACGCTGCACTCGCAAGCATACCCATCGTGGCAACAGCGGTGCCGTAGAGACCGCCGTGTTCAACACCTGACATTAAACCAAAGAGGTATGATAAAAATAAAGCCGCTGAAATGACGAGCACAGGCATTCCTGTACATTCAAGTCCAACCGCAAGTCCAGTGATAATGTTCGTTGCCGGCCCCGTTTTAGAGGCTTCAGCAATTTCCCGCACCGGTCGATATTTGTATTCGGTGTAATATTGTGTGATGTACACAAACAGAATGCTCATGACAATACCCACTACGCCTGCGTAGAAGAACCAAATATTTCCGAGCATGATATCCGTAGCAAAGTAAAATCCAAGGGTTGCGAGGATTGCAGTGATATAATATCCACGGTTCAATGCTTTCATAGGATCTTCATCTTCCCGAGCACGGACACACATGATGCCGATCATACTTGCAAGCAAGCCAAAAGCTCGCGCAACCAGAGGGAATAAAACCCCATTCATTCCAAAAACAGGAAAGAGTGCAACTCCTAAAATCATCGCTCCAATATTTTCTGCTGCAGTGGATTCAAACAAGTCAGCTCCACGGCCAGCACAGTCTCCTACATTATCTCCCACCAAGTCAGCGATAACTGCAGGGTTTCGCGGGTCATCTTCAGGAATGCCTGCTTCAACTTTTCCAACTAAATCAGCCCCTACATCAGCTGCTTTGGTATAAATTCCACCGCCGAGCTGGGCAAAGAGTGCAACGAAACTTGCACCAAATCCAAAACCAACGAGCATAAACGGTGTGGTCTGAGGATTAGCGCCAAAGAGATAGAATAAACCCGCAACGCCAATTAAAGAAAGAGCAACAACAATCACACCAGAAACTGCACCGCCCCGCATAGCAACTTTTAATGCTTCAGCAGTAGAGGTTCGTGCAGCTGATGCAGTTCGGATATTGGCGCGGACAGAAATGTACATTCCGATAAGTCCTGAGAGTGCGGAACATACTGCTCCCACAACAAAGGCAAAGGCAGTTTTAATCGCATAGTCCCATTTTCCGAGAAAAGCATAGACTCCAAAAATTAAAACAGCAACGACAACAGCAAGGATTGCAATGGTTTTATATTGTCGTTTGAGAAATGCATTGGCGCCTTCACGAATGGCATTGGCAATATTTTGCATGGCAGGTGTTCCGGTATCGCGTTTGAGAACATCCCAAGCAAGATATGCAGCAAAAAGAAGCGCTACCAAACTGATGATGAAAACGTACAATAACATGTCAATGCACCCCACAAATATTTGATTAAATGTACTGGTTATTTGATTAAATGTACTGTTTAAATGTGATGGTGCGGAGAGAACGCAAGTGTTTTATAAATGTTTCGAAGATACCCACTCAAGGTTTTTTTCCAACGCCTTTTCTCCACTCGATCACAACAATCTTTATATAGCATGAGCCTGTCCCAAAGACGATTGGTATGACTAATTCATACCTCTCTTTTAAGGTATCAAAGGGACGTATAAAGGGTATAGGAAATGGACCAGAAA
>Ga0209541_10015690_pt1 | contig 11280 bp, 16 predicted proteins | sample RifCSPlowO2_01_FD_184027 | JGI IMG/M metagenome (GOLD analysis project Ga0209541, IMG submission 184027) | Groundwater microbial communities from Rifle, Colorado - Rifle CSP2_plank lowO2_0.1 (SPAdes) (version 2) | ecosystem: Environmental > Aquatic > Deep subsurface > Groundwater | place...
AAAACACTCGGCTAATCTTTTCTGAATTCGGAAGTCGCAAGCGGAGGAGGAGGGATTTGGGGAGGAATCCTCCGCTTGCTCCGCTGTTTTCTTTTGGCGAATTTCGGGCGGGTTTTGATTAAATTGGAAACTATGAAAAACTTGCATCAAAAATCTTCTTTGCAAGAATCACCCGATGATTTAATAATTCATTAGTCTTAAGATACTCAAAAACTTGAGTGATATTTGGAAATGTGTATTTTCCAACTAATATCCATCTTGTAGCTTCATATAGGGCCTTTTGACTCAACTCCAACATTTCAGCAGACGGAAAATTGTCGCCGCCTTGCCCAATTTCTAAAAGTAATTTCTGTATCGCTCCTCGGGTATTTTCTCTGATTGTTTCGTATTGTGGTTCTAATATGCTTTTTATAACATCCAAACTTTCCTTAGGGTCTCTTCGAAATGAGATTAAAATATTTTTAAGTTCTTGGTCAATTTTCAATTTTTCTAATATTTGTTCTTCACCAACTTTGGCGAGATAAAGCAAAATTGAATCAAAATAAACTTCCGGTGAGATTTTTCTTATAAGTTTATCATTAATATTCTCTAATTTACTTACATCAAATTTGCCACTATTTTTGTGTATTTTATTATAATCAAAATCTCCTATAAACTTTTCCAATGAAGGATACATTTCTTCTGGGTTACCATATCCAGAAGAGATCATATAGGAAATAAGAGCATGTGGCACGATACCTTGTTTTATAAAATCATCAAATTTTACAGCACCCTTAAGCATTTTACCCTCAGCATCTAAAAGCATTGGCGTATGAAGATATTTTTTAGGTTCGAGGTCGAGCGACACTCTTACCATTTCTTGAAATTCAGCAATCGAAAGTTTGTCTTGTCCTCGTACGACATGAGTAACTCCAAAAGTTTTGTCATCAACAACCGAAGCAAGATGATACAAAGCACTTTTATCGGATCTCATCAAAGGGAAAAATTTTTGACCTCTTCTTAAATTTTCTTCCAGTTTGAATTTGATCTTACCTTTAAGTAGGTCGTCTATCTCTAAGGTGTCCTCATATTGATCTATAAACTTTTTAATATCAAATAAAACGAGTCCAGATTCCTTATCAATAAAAGCAACATGTTTGTCAAATAGTTCTTCGAGGTATCCCCGATAGATTTCTTGACGTTCTGATTGAAAGACAGACTGCCCTATCTCTTTTTCTGCGTTATGTGGCGTAATATCAAAACGAAACCCTAAAGTATCAGTAAAAAATCGAAATATATCCTCAGCTTTTTCTTTTGTATGCTTCTCCTTATCAGTGTCATCAACGCGAAAAATAATTTTTGAGTCTTTACCTTTTTCCGCTTCGCCTTTCGCGAACGCGTAATTATAAAGATGCGATCTTATCGGACCAATTTTCTTATTTGATTCCGTTGGGGACATACCAGCTCTGAATACAAGCTTCTCTTTCTCTTCCTGTTTAGGATTATCTTCTTGGGGAATAGGCAAGTTTTCAATAGGATTTTTTTCCATAAAATTTGATTAAAAAATCATAGTTATATATTCGTCATTTTCTATCGGAAAAACCGGATATTTTTTTTCAACTGATAGTAAGATAGCTCTTTTATTTTTTTCGGTAGAAAAATGGCAAATTGTCTTAATTGGCAAAACCCCTAATCCAGCTTCTACTTTTTCACGATCATTTGAGAAATAAAACTTTGATAAAAAATTTGTTCCCGCTGAAACGCCGATAATTATTTTATTCGTACTGGGAATTGTATTTTTTTTAAAGAGTTTTTTTAGATTAAGTTCACTACCACCACTAAAAAACAAAATGTCGGCATTGCATAATTGGTTTTTTAATGTTTTTGGATTCGGGATTGCAGTGGATATTGACAATCTATTTTTTTTAAAGACTTTTGAGAAAATAGAATTTTGATATTTTTGTACAGTTTTTTCCCAATCAATTTCATCTTTTGCAAATGGTATAAATAAAACCCTTGCTGTCTCAATTTGTTTAAATGTCAACCAACTTTCGATTTCAGCAGCAAGCTTGTCTTTAGTATGCCCAGTATAACAACCGCCACCGATTAATATATAAATATTTTTGTTTGGAGATTTGATATTCATAATATTATGATTTTAGCATCTTTTCGATTAAATTGATAATTTGTACTTGCCCAATTTCTTTATTTAGGAGAATGTTTTTGTTAGACAGGATGTTATGTTTAAATTTTGTGATACCCACCAGAAAATCACGCAATGCCCTAAAATGTATTTTAGGGCGGGCAATCCCAAATCCATTATCCTCAATAATCTTCGCGTTATATTTTTGCTCATATGTTTGTAGCGGTATGGTATATATCGGCTTATTTAGAAACATCATTTCCGAAATAAACATATGACCTGCAGTACATATAGCAGAACCTACTGAACGCAACACATTAAGGAACTCTCCGTCACCATGAAAATAAATCTTGATGTTTTTTGGTAATTGTTGTTTTGTTTTCGCAAAATCAGATTCTCTAGATACAAACAAGTGAAAAAAGTGTTTTGGAAATTTTGCCAAAATATTAAGTACCTCGCTAGCATTCTGAACAAAAGAGTTGTATGGCGATAAATACACAAGCACTTGATCAGGTAGACCTTGTTCTGTTGTTTTTAGTTTGGCGACATCATTGCGAATAACGGGAGGCATGATTGTAATTTTAAAATCACCGTATGTGATTTTATTATTTGGTGGCTGAAAAAAAGAACATGCAATTCTCGTGTTAGCTTTTGGAAAAAATAAATTTAGTCTTGCCCTTTCCTCTACAAAACTGAGATTATCTAACTGGTCCGGATAACCATCATAAAAATACTTGCTTTGCTGATCAATGGTAATAAGCGGAACATTCAGTGAGTATGAATATTGTGCAGATATTGGTTCGTAATCAGAAACGACTAAATCAGGTTTTCCGGCAAAAAATTCATAAGTTTCTTCCATCGTTGCAAAATTTTGCGAAATAAAATTATTTTTCTTATTAAATGGCTCACTTGAAGTTTTTTGGTAATTAACACCAACCTTGCTACCATGTATCCACGGGACAACAACAAGAAAAATTTTGACATTGCTATTTTTTACAAAAAAATTCTTATAAAATGGATAGCTTTCTCCAAAGGCAAAAATTGCGATCTTGGATGTTTTTGCAAAATGTGAAATAATTGGTAGTTGTCTATAAATATGACCTCTGCCTATTCCACATACACCAAAAATTAGTTTATTATTTTTCATAATGTTTTCCGATCGTCTTACTTATAAAATCGAGCGATCCATTTAGGCTATAAACATCTAGAGAAATTAGAGATTTTTTGAGCGAGGATAATATTTTTTTCTTTATTTCGGTGGTTATGGGTGTCCCGTCATACAAATCTTTACCATTAAAAAGAACAATGCCTGAATTAATATAATCAAGAAAGAACGGATACAAAGCGACTATAGATTCAAAATTGTTTAGACTTACACACTCCTTAACGGCTGGATTCAACCTTACAAAATATACACGACTTATTTTTACCTTATTTTTTGAAGCAGAATATTTATCTGGCAGTTTACACGCAAACCTATTCACAAAGTTAGCAGTTTGTCCGACTACCGCCTTTAGCTTGTCACGGTCACTGTCTTTACGGGTGATTGTTGTTGTGCCCGCGATAGCCTCTAAATAAAAATTCTTTTTAAATCTCACGATAGTTTTATTGCTTGAAAACGTTTTAAATCTGTAATTATGTAAAAGATCAAGCATCACCGTAGTTTTGCCGACTCCAGTATGCCCAAGTAATAGTGACCACTGATTTTCCTTCCCGACACAAACCGAGTGAATTGTATAATAACCCTTTTTTAACAACGCATGATGACTAATGCTATATATCAGGTGAAAAAAATACACTGGAATTTCTTTTGACCAGTCATCGCGAATGATGATGTGATTATCTTCGTATGAAATTTTTTGATATTTACTAGGATAATAACTAATAATTAAGTCTGGGTTATTCGTAATGTTTTTTCGTGCTATTCCCATAATTTGAATGCCTGGCACATAAGCTCGTAAAAGTAGCTCCTCTCTTTCTCTAAACGAAGCATCTCCATTTAGGTTAATTGAGATTACAAAGTTTGATGGAAAAGAAAAATATAGTGTAGTTGTTTTGCTGGTCATATATTATTTTCAATTTCTAGAACATCGCCGACATTTAAGTTAAGGACTTTTTTAGCGGAACCTAAATTAACAGCTATTTCAAGAGTATCATTACTTCCTTTGTAGCAAAGTAGTTCTCCTTCACTAACCTCACTAAAAGTTTTAACAAATCTAATGGTATTAGAGTTGCCCTTAATTCGAATTTTAAGGAAACCTAAACTGGCCGTATCTACTGGTAGATTAGTCTTTATATTACCAAAGCCATCAATATATAAAACAACAAATACACCATTTTCTAATAATGAGATGCGAGCAATATTTTCTTTGTTACTTAAATCAAGAAAAGATCTGTTTCCTTTTGCTAATTCTATTGCGGCTGGTGTCAGAATGTCCCTTCCGTGAAATGTATTTGAATGTGAAACAACAAAATTATCTCTAATTTTATAAACTTGATCTTCTGCCTTTAAATTCTTTGAGATGTAGTGAAATATTCCATTATTAGGTCCCACAAACTTATATAATTCTGTGTCTATACAAATCAACTCTCGGTTGCTCCCCACGCCGGGATCAACAACACAAATAAAAATAGTATCTTTGGGGAAATATTTATAAACTTTTTGAATTACAAAGGCGGCACTTAGAATAGAAAAATGATCTATGCTGTGCTCAATATCAATTATTTTTGCATCAGGGTGATGACATAAAATAAGTGCTTTCATCGAAGCAACCGAAAAATCAAATCCGAAATCAGTAATTATTGCAAAAATTGGAATTTTGTTCATAAATTTATTTCATTAAATTATCAACACTAACACCCAAACCCGTAGCAATTTTCATCACTGTTTGAATTGATGGCTTTGTTATGACATTTGATTCAATTTTGGTCAGCGTTGTATAGGGAATATCGCACTTTCTCGCAAGAGCGTCCTGTGTCAGTCCTTGCTTTGCTCGAAAGACTTTTATTTTATCCCCAATTTGTCTATTGTTCTTACTTTCCATAGTATGATAGTATCAGTATGAGCGTTGAAACTAACCCTCACAACTATACTAACATGAATAACACATTTTCTCAATTTCTGCCCGCCCGAAATTCGCCAAAAGAAAACAGCGGAGCAAGCGGAGGATTCCTCCCCAAATCCCTCCTCCTCCGCTTGCGACTTCCGAATTCAGAAAAGATTAGCCGAGTGTTTTGCGAAATCCTTTCCCCAAAAAATAGTTTTCGCAAAACCGAGTCCGCATTAGTCCCGCCACCCGCCCGAATACTTGGAGGGCAGAACCCCAAAAAGAAAAATGTCCTTTCCTTTTTCAGAAAAAATCAGTCGCGCGTAAATCCGAAATGCAAGGAACATTTTTCTTTTTGGGGTTGCCGAGTGAAGCGAGGCAGTGGCGGAACGATACGAGCGTACGATTTAGTTTCAAGCCACCACGCGCTCCGCGCGTGCGACATCATTTGTTTTGGAAATAGGTTCTAACTTGGTACAATAAAGACACATGAGATTTAGCTCTAGGAATATTCAAGAAATAATTAAAATCTTATAAAGGCAAATCAAATGCCAGAAATCCTGGGCCGGTGAAGAGTAGTGAAAGTAATATTATACCTGCTAGTGCGTATGAAACTATTTTTTCCTGTGATAAAGCACCTGTTTTTCTGGTTGTATAAAAATCAAAAATGATTACGATAAACGCCAAGATGGCCGTGATTTGGGTGTAAAGACCCATAACTAAAAGCGCTCCAACTATGGCATACACAGCTGACGACCCTTTGTAGTGTTTACCTAATCTTTCACGCCCAATAGAAAATATGAAAACACCGCAAGCAAGGCGAAGTAAAAACGGAGCCAAAAGTCCAAATGAAAGCAATTCTGGAAATGTAGAAAGGGGATGCATTCTCATATTGTAATACAATATGAGAAAATTTTCAATTTCTGTCCAAATAATCATTTTCAAAAAAATTTTTGAAAATGATTATTTGGACAATAAAACAGTCAATTTTCATTTAGAAACTATGCTATAGTTCCAAAATGAAAACAAGAAAAGAAATAGCCGTTTTGCTTCACAATATTCGCAGTACACATAACGTTGGCTCTATTTTCCGCACGGCGGACGCTCTTGGTATTTCCAAAATCTATATATCTGGATACACTCCTACTCCCTTGGATAAATTTAACAGACCACGGAAGGATATTGCAAAAACCGCCCTCGGTGCAGAAAAAACGATTGGCTGGGTGTATGGTAAAACTCCAGAAGAAATAATAAGCAAACTTAAGAAAGAAAAATTTGAAGTTGTTGCTTTAGAGCAGGGGGAAAATTCTGTTGATTATAAAAAAGTAAAAGTATCCAAAAAAGTTTTATTTATTGTTGGCAATGAAGTTGATGGAATTGAGAAAAGAATTTTAAAATTATGCGATGTTGTCGCCGAAGTTCCAATGAATGGCAAAAAAGAGTCACTCAATGTTTCCGTTGCTTTTGGTGTAGCTCTCTTCCGCATTTTAAACATCTGATTATGGATAATATAAAATAATGCGGTCGTTGCATTTCGTAGTATGTCAAATTATGCATACATTTTTTATATCCAAAATTTTGGTTTAATACGTGATGGAGTCCACTATTTTCCCCAAATTATCATATAAGACGATATTTTCGCGATTCATTTTCCAGAGAGAGGCGTTTCGCCTCAAGTACACTCGCCATTCGTGTTGGTAGAAGTCGCTATCTCCTTTGTGTGTGTTTATGCACGAGCCGTAGTTTATTTTTGTAGAAATAAAGGTTGTGCATTCGTGGCTCCAGTTTGCTGGTAAGGTATTTGTTTCTATCCTACAGCTTGGGAATGAATCTATATAATCAAAACAAGCATCGTTTATTACTCTGTTCGGTATACTGGAGAGGTCTTCATTGCGAGGCAGAGGGCAATTGCTGTTTATATATGGCACAAAATTTTGAAATTGTTCGAGGTAGCCGGAACATTTATTCAGTTTAAAACTTGCCCCATTTGGCGAGATGCCGGTGACCAAATACATGGTATCGCCATTTTCCAAATAAATGCCCTCTTCGCTGTTTAACATACCAGTGAAGAAAAGATATGTGGCTTTGGGAATAGTAACGCTTGCTCCGCTCGAGGTGCTTTTGACTGTCCAGCCGGTAAGGTAGATTTGTTCAGGAACCTGCCCCTTCATCTGTATGGTGATATATTCTTGGGATGGGTCGGTAGAGCGATTTACATAGCCAATAGAAACTTTTTCACTAAATACGGATTTATTTTTTTCTGTTTCCAGATTTTTAATTTGACGCTCTACTTCCTTTATTTTTTCTTCTATTTGAGACTTTTGTGGTTGCTTAATTGGGTCACCTGGATAAAAAAGTCCGCGATGAGGGTTTTTTACTCCGCCAAATGCGGCAATAGCTATAATAATAAGTATCCCGATAATCGCCAAATAATGATCGCGTTCCATAACATTATATTAGCATATTTTAGTTGATTTACTTTTGATGTATATTGCAGAAATGTCCACTTCTACCACTGATAACTTTTCGCACAATCGTTCCTTGGCAATTCTTCTTTAGGCATTTTTCTTTAGCTCGCTTGTAAACTTTGTGAGCGTTTTGGAAATTTCCACGCTCCCCGTATATATTGCGATAATCAGACATGGAGTCTCCGCCCATTTTTATAGATTTTGTCAAAATTTCCTGTATTCCTTTGCATATCTTTTTTATTTCTGTATCGCTTAGTGTTACTACTTTACGTTCAGGATTGACTCCAGCTTCCCACAAAACTTCATCGGAATAAATATTGCCAATGCCAGAGACAGTACTTTGGTCCATAAGAACAGTTTTTATCTTGCCATTTGGTTTTAATTTTAGTTGTTTCTCAAATGTTTTCAAGGACAAGTTGTCTAGGGGTTCTGGACCAAGATATGATAGGTCGATTATTTCATTTCGTTTACTTGTTTCAAATAGAATCACTTTTGCAAACTTGCGCATATCAGAGAAGGCCAGATGCTTGCCGTTTGAAAGTATAAAAATGAGGTGAATGAATTGATTAAATGAATCCTGTAAGAGCCCCTTCTCTACCGGCACCCATTTTTCTTGTTTTTGTTTAGAAATTGGAAATTGGAAATTAGAAATTCTTTTGTACTTTCCATACAACAGATGCCCCGTCATTTTCATGTGTATTAAAACTGTCTTACCTCCCGAAAGATGAATCAATACATTTTTCCCTCGCCTTTCCGCATTTTTTACTTTTTCTCCTGTAATTTCTTTCTTGAAGTACTCAAAATATTTTCTACTTTTTATGTTATCAGTGCGTTTGTTTGCCGTGCGAACATAGTAATCTGACCATACATCTCGTATGGAAAGTTTCGGCAAGACTTCGTTTAGACCTTTTACAGTTGTTGTTACCTCGGGAAGTTCAGGCATAATAAGAAATGTAAAGTGTAAATATCAAAATGTAAAATTGAACTTAAATTTTTTATTTTTCATTATTATTTTGCACTTTGATATTTACATTTTTAATTATTCATGACAGTAACTTCAAGGCTTTTTTCACTTTCTCTCCAGTGTCAGAAATATCCGAAACTTTCTTTAATGCTTCGCGCGCTTCACGTTCACTATAGCCAAGGGATTTTAGTGCTTCCAGAGCATCAACATCTCCGGAAATAAATTCTCCGCCTGAAACATCGACAAATTTATCTTTCAGTTCCAAAACGATTTTCTCGGCGCTTTTTTTGCCAACCCCGGAAACTTTTGTGAGGTGAGTGACATCGCCTGTGGCGATGGCTTTTCGGAGATTTCGCAAACTGGCCACAGTCATAATGGCCATGGCGGACTTCGGTCCTATGCCAGAGACAGTGATGAGGAGTTCAAAGAAATTCAGTTCTTCTCTGGTAGTAAATCCGTACAAATCCAAAGCGTTTTCCCGTACAGCAAGATGCGTCCAGAACTCTGTCGTAGCTACCGTCTTGTCTTTATTGCCTCCACTTCGTTTCGGCGGGATAGGCTCCAGGACTGCTGTGTTTGTGTATATTTTGTACCCAATTCCACCAACATCTAAGATAACTGACTTTAAGTCATTTTGGATTATTGTGCCTTTGAGATAGCTTATCATGACCCTATAATACTCTATTTACAAAGTTCGGACTATAGTATAGTATCTCCCTATGCCAATAACAACATCAGCTAAAAAAGCTCTCCGCTCCTCGAAACACAAGAGGGGATTTAATATTGTAAAAAAGGAGCTTATAAACAAAGCCATAAGGCAAGTTAAAAAGCTCATTTCTGAAAAGAAATTTAAGGAAGCAAAAGATTTTTTCCCTCAAGTTCAGAAAATTTTGGACAAGTCCGTCAAAACAGGATTACTAAAGAAAAACACCGCTTCTCGTAAAAAATCTCGCATCAGCGCAATGATTAAAAAAGCAGCCTAATCAAAAACCGCCGGAAGGCGATTTTTGATTTATTGCGCTCTCGTCTGGAGTCGAACCAGAATTTTTCCCTTCGCAGGGGAATGTCCTATCCATTGAACGACGAAAGCTAAGGGGACACTTACACATGAGGTAATCCTCAGGGGCATAATCAACTTATCACAAAATTTTTAGAATCCAAAGTAAATGAGGAACTTCTCCAATAGCGGTTCAGTATGCTCTTCTTCCTGCAAATGTTTGAAAAGAATCAATTTTACTTCTTCGGGCTCTATGTCGTTTATCAGGATAACGATGTAAGGCATGAGAATTTTTTTTGATTTCAACAGGACTTTTGGATGTGCTTGCCCTGTTTCAACCCAGAATGAATCAAGATTTGCATAGGAGTAGCGGGTTTTGTCCACAGTTACTCCATTCTCGTCTACTTCTACATTTATAATCTTTGGGTGTCGCGATGCAAAAAGAGAAAGAGTAAAAGAAGAGACAATAATCAGAATGGCGAAAATTATATTATTTAAAATAATAGCAATAAGACTGATTGATATGGTGACAATTGCCACAATCCAATACCAATCGGCGGTTTTTTGACGATATAGATATTCGGGCGCCTGCCAGGTTAATTTTTCCGTTGTCATTAGGCTATTCTAACACACTTGTTTGGGGAACTTCCCGAGGTTCTTTGGGTAAAATAGCAGAGGCGATTGTTATGGCACAGCTGATAAGGGCCAGATTTTTTTATAATGTACTGACCTTCAAGGGTTGGCACGAATATGACTGTCCACATGCTGGGGATGATAAATAGTGGTAGAGCTACCATAATCATATGGAGGAAAAAGAGTCCTAGAGCCAGACGTTCTTTGCCAGGGACAAGAAAAAGTATGCCGATAAGCATTTCAAAAAGCCCAAAGAAAACAATAAATATTCCAAAAGATAAAAATGGCACATACGCTAGAGTTTTGCCAAAAAGACTCTCCACCATTTCACTGGCCGGGCTTTGTCCCACTACTTTCAAAAGTCCAAACCAAAAATAAATGACGAACAAGGCAAGACGAGAAAAAAATACAGATGCTTGTTTTATATTCATGTGTATAATAGTATCATTAATTATTTATTAACAAAAGTGGAATGAATAAAATTATAACAATCGTTGTTCTTTTAATTGTAATCGGTGCTGGGATTTTTCTGTATAACGACAGGAAAACAAATCAAGATAGTAGAACAATAACGACAGACATTGAGACTGTTAGGCTTGAAAATATTGTCCCTTCCTCTGCAATGTCGCCGACAGTCAAGGAATTCACTGTTGTCGGAACGAATTTTTCCTACGAGCCAAAAATTATAACCGTCAAAAAAGGCGATACGGTCAAAATTATTTTTAAAGACAACGAGGGTTTCCATGACCTGAAAATATCTGGATACGATGTGATAACAGAGCGTATAAATGCCGGTTCCGAGAGCTCGGTGCAGTTTGTTGCCGATAAAACCGGCAATTTTGAATATTTCTGCACTGTCGGTAACCACCGCGCCCAGGGCATGAAAGGGACGCTTGTGGTGACAGAATAAAAATTAAAACTGCCAGTCAATTCGCTGCAATGCGGTGTTTGCTGGACAAAGTTCGAATGTATTTCGAGCAAAATCCAAATGATGAAAGCTAAGTGGTGACTCTGACAATGAATTCCGTCACAGTCCAGCATCCGCTCCG
>Ga0209541_10015692_pt1 | contig 11280 bp, 15 predicted proteins | sample RifCSPlowO2_01_FD_184027 | JGI IMG/M metagenome (GOLD analysis project Ga0209541, IMG submission 184027) | Groundwater microbial communities from Rifle, Colorado - Rifle CSP2_plank lowO2_0.1 (SPAdes) (version 2) | ecosystem: Environmental > Aquatic > Deep subsurface > Groundwater | place...
GTGCGGAACATGTTGTCTATTCCGCCTGTGTGTATGTCGAATGTCTTGCCGAGGTATTTCATGCTCATTGCGCTGCATTCTATGTGCCATCCGGGCCTGCCTTTTCCGAGCTCTGTCTCCCAGAACACGCTGCCGTCTTCCTTGCTCCAGGATTTCCATAGCGCGAAGTCAGCTAGCCCCTGCTTGTCGTACTCGTCTTGCTTCACCCTTGCTCCCGCTTTGAGGTTCTTTGTCTCTATGTTGGCCAGTTTCCCATAGCTCTTGAACTTCTTTATGTTGAAGTATATTGAGCCGTCTTCGCTCTTGTAGGCGTATCCTTTCTTTAGCAGCTGCTTGATCAGCACAACCATTTCTTTTATGTGTGCTGTCGCTTCGGGGTTTATCTCTGCCTTGTCTATGTTGAGCGCTGCCGTGTCTTCCTCGAATGCCTTCTTGTACCTTGCTGTGAACTCATTTAGCGGCATGCCTTGCTCTTGCGAGCCTTTTATGGTCTTGTCATCCACGTCTGTGCGGTTCATGACCTGCTTGACTTTGTACCCTTTGTATTTCAGGTATCTTTTGAGAAGGTCCTCGAATATGTATGCCCTGAAGTTGCCTATGTGCGCGTAGTTGTATACTGTCGGCCCGCAGGTGTACATCCCCGCATTTCCGGCCTTTATCGGTTTGAATGCCTCCAGTTTCCTCGTCAGCGTGTTGTATAGCTTCAGCATACCCGGTAGGGTAGCATCATTCAGTTTTTATAGCTTTTGGAAATTTAAAAAAAGAATAAGGGAAGCTGGTCTTACTTTTCTATATTTATTATTATCGACTTCTCTGCGTCTACAGTATCCGGTGCTGTGACTGTGCAGACAGCCACCCCAAGGGAGGAGGCCTTGTCTACCTGGATTAAGATATCCAACTCTTTTGCCTTTCCTGATGGGACTTCATACGGCCCTGCTGTTGTTTTTAGTGTGTTCGCAAATATGCACTGGACTTTTGGTTTTGTTTTGCTCTCGCCTTCTGCAAGTGCTATCTGGAATCTCACGTTTGAAGCGTCAGTGTCTTCCAGGTTGGAGAATCTCATTTTTGCCTTGCCTGACTTTCCTGGATTTAGGCTGAATGTTTCTGGCGAGACTGATAGGTCCTCTGAGGTTCCCTCGTATATGTCCGATATTGCTGATTCTGCCTGGCCGAATGCGCTTTGCGTTAGCCCGCCTATACCTTTCTCTCCCATCATTCCTCTGATCCATACCAGCGCGAGGCTCAGCAGTGTTATTCCTATGACTACGATTATGATTGTGTTCATTCCTAACTCTATTGCCCCTTTTTTAGAATTTCTTCGATTTCTTCGCATTCGGGTATTACCTCTCATCCAAGAACACAGAGTTTGAAAACTTATAAATGTTTCTATGATGGGGTTGCGAGGATTTGAACCCCGGCTACAAGGCCCCGAACCTTGTGTCATACCAAGTTTGACCACAACCCCTGTTAGAATGGGTCGAGGGGGATTTGAACCCCCGACACCACGGTCTTCAGCCGTGTGCTCTCCCAGGCTGAGCTACCGACCCTTCATATTTCTAAAAATATTTGTGATTATTTAAAACTTTTGTCCTCATGGAGTGTTATCGCAACGTTTAAATACTTTCTGCTCCAATAAATTCCCCATGAGCCTTGACGGGAACATTGTAAAAGCTGTGAAGCAGCTCAGGCATCCCGTGCTTTTTGTTCCCGATATTGCACTTTTCTTGACCACGATGGTTATCGGTGTCGGCCTGTTCAAGTTTTCCGGGCTGGGCCAGGTGATAAGTTCCGTGGCATTGGCAGAGAACTTCCAGGCGGATTTGTTCCGTGGAATGCTGACTGATAGGTGGCTGTCGCTGGTCCTTGGTACTCTCGTGTTCTTTGTCGCTACGTTCATAGTGGGGGTCGGCGCTGACGTGCTTAGGTTCAACATGGTCAGGGATTTGATGGGCGGGAAGCAGCCGCGCCTGTTGCATGCGTGGAGAGCCGGGAAGGGCATGTTCTGGAATGTGGTCGGCCTTAAGGTTCTTGTTTATTTGCTGAGCCTGCTTGTGCTGCTTGCCATAGTGTTGTTAGGCTTGTTGCTGTTCTTGATTATAGGGGACGTTAACTCGCCGGTGTTATGGTCGATCCTGGTGCTGTTCGGGCTTGTTGCGCTTGTGTTCTTGCGCGTGTTCCTGCTGTTCCGTTACCCAATCTTCTTCTTGGAGAAGCGCTATGCTCCTTGGAATGTTATTTTGGACTCATTCGGTTTTGCTAGGCTGAATCTTGGCTATGTTTTCTTGGTTATGCTCGTGCTTGTCGTTGTTATGGTGGCTTTTGGTGTCGTGACTTCGCCTGTGTCCTTCAGTCTTGATTACCTGCAGGGTAAGCTTGTCGCTGGCAGCATTCTTTTCATCCTGTTTAATTACCTGTCTAACTTTTTGAAGGCGGTTGTCAACGTTGTTTATACATTGTGGATGCACCTGTTTGTCTTCAACTGCTACCTTGAGAAGAGGGGCAGGCGTTAGCTACCTGCTTTTCTTTACTCCAGCTCTTCTGCAGTATCCCCTTATTGCGCATCTGCTGCACCAGGGCGATATTGGCGCGCATACGTTCTGTCCCCATGTAACCAGCAGGTCATTGTAGATTATCCAGTATTTTTCCGGCAGCTTCTTCCTTAGCGCGAACTCTGTTTGCTCCGGCGTCTTTGTCCTGACGTAGCCAAGGCGGTTGCTTATCCTGTGCACGTGCGTGTCCACGCATATCCCAAGCTTGTTGTATCCGAGGGTTAGTACCAGGTTTGCGGTTTTCCTGCCTACGCCTTTCAGCTTCAGCAGCTCGTCTATTTCGTCAGGCACCTTTGAGCCGTATTGCGCAATCAGTGTCCTGCTTATATCCCTTATCCTTTTCGCCTTTGTCTTGTAGAATCCTGCAGGGTATATCAGTTCCGCTATCCTGGATTCCTTCATCTCTGCCATCCTCTCCGGCGTGCCTGCTTCAAGGAACAGCTTTCTTGAGGATTCCCTTGTTACTCTGTCTTTTGTCCTCAGCGAGATGATGCAGGATATAAGCACCTTGTACGGGTCGCTTGTCTTTTCTTTTACTTCGGTGACTATTGGCGTTGTGTACCTCTTTGTCTCCTTCTTTAGGATTCTTATGATGCTGTCTATGGCAGCCATCCTTACATCTGCACTTTCTGCAGATCCCTTGCGCATTCCGCGTTCTTGAATATCTTTGCCGCCTGTTCTTTCAAGGGCTCTACGTTGCTGTACCTCTGGCTGAAGTGAGTTAAGAATAGTCTCTTTGCTTTTGCCTTCTTTGCTATCTTCGCTGCCTGCGCCGCGGTGAGATGCGTGTATTCTTTTGCCTTGTCTGCGGATTCCTCTCCGAATGTCGACTCCATTACGAGCACGTCTGAGTCATTGATGAATTCTATGAGCCTGTCTTCTAGCTGCGCGTTCATCCCTGTGTCCAGGACTATTGACAGTTTTCTTCCTTTTTTTGTTATTGTGGCGTCTTTTGCTTTTATTGCCTTGCCTTCCCATTTTATGTTCTTGCCCTGCTGCAACTCTTTTAGTATCGGATGCTTCTTCAGCCCGAATTTGCTCAGGTATTCCATGTTGAGTTTCAGCTTGTCTTTCTCCTGGAAGCAGTATGCCAGTGTCGGCGCTGTATGCATAAGCTTCATTGCCTTTATTGTGTACTCTGGTGTTTCGTCTGCTATGCCTTCTTCGACTTCTTTTATCTGCATGCTTATCTTCTCTTCGCACAGGAATGCCTTGAGTATCTTCTCCATGAAGGCTTGTGTCCCCTTTGGGCCGTAGATTCTTAGTGTCTTGTTGTATTCTGACGCGCCCAGCGTCTGCACCAGTCCTGGTATGCCTAGCACGTGGTCGCCGTGCCAGTGCGTTATGAACATCTTTGTTATCTTTCCGGGGCTTATCTTAGCCAGCCTTATCTGCCTCTGGGTGCCTTCGCCGCAGTCGAAGAGCATTGCTTCCCCTTTGTAGAGCAGCATCATGGCTGTGTGGTTCCTGTCCTTTGTGGGAATCATTGCCGACGTGCCCAGGAATGTTAGTTCCATCATGCTCCTTAATGAAAAGGGAAAAGTATTTATTAGTTTGGGTTTTTTAGTATGTTATGGAATACAAGATATGCGCTAACCTGATGCACGGCAACGTTGTCGCCGAAATGTGCAACCTTGCTAGCGAGATGTACGAGAAGAGCCGCTATGGCGAGCTGAAGGGCAAGAAGTACGTATATTCCCTGCTTGAGGCGCTTTACCTGCTTGGAAGGGAGAAGATGGATGTGTGCCTGGGTAAGAAGCTGCTTGATTTTGATGGCCTGTTGAAGAAGGCTAGGAAGGTCGAGCCTAATGTGTGGGTGCGTTATTGCGTTTTCAAGGATCTGCGTGACAGGGGCTACATAGTCAAGACTGCCTTGAAGTTCGGCGCTGACTTCCGCGTGTATGACCGCGGCGTGAAGCCGGGCGATGACCATGCCCGATGGATAGTCTATCCTGTTTACGAGACAGGGACTCTCACATGGTATGACTTCTCAGCCAAGAACAGGGTCGCACATAGCACAAAGAAGAACCTGCTTATGGCCGTAGTGGACGATGAAGGCGATGTGACCTACTATGAGATTAGTTGGGTAAGGCCTTAGAGATTTTGTCTTTTCCGGAGGAATCACTGTTTTTTCTTAGTTAAATTATTAAGATCAGCATCTCTTATTAAGTAATATAAAAAAGTATATAAATAAGTATACCTATAAGTATACTAAATATGGCAGCGAATGAGAATCAGCAAATTATCGATAAGGCCGACTGTTCATTATTTAGATTACCATTCGGATGTAAAATGGGACTTGGTTATCCATACAATAATGTCACCAACCAAAGTCTTAGTTGATAGGAGATACGGCAAAGATAGGATGACTTATATTAAAAAAACTAAGAATTGCATAATAAAGGTGCATACTAAGAATGATGAACTCGAGGGGATTATATGGGTGATAAATGCTTTTGGTGGAGAGAATGAAATGTCCAAATTGTAAAAAGGAGATGGAGAAAACAATATTCGATGTAGGATACGATATTGATGTAGAGTCTATGCACTGCAAGAACTGCGGTTTTAATGTCACAGAAAGCAGTAAGTTAGATGAAGCTCTTTCTGCGCTGAAGAAAAGGATGGCAAAAGATGTAAAGATTGTAAGTATCGGAGAAGGTCTGGGTGTGAGGATACCTAACGATATTGTAAAATACTACAACCTAAAAAAGGGGAAGGTATTGTCCATGATTGCTGATGAAAATGGACTGAAGCTAGTTCTTTAATGACTAGAAAGGATTTCCGAAGGTTATTACGGCGAGTGTGGCATGGATGATGACCGAGGCAAAGAGTGCCCACCAATAATAGCAGTGCAGGCTGTAGAGTTTCTGGTACCACTTGTATTTGAACAGCCTGTTTGTTAGCTTATGGAATCCCATGCACCTGCATGTGAAGCTGATCAGCAGGATTGACAGGACGTTTGTCGTTCCTAGTATGAAGACTGTCTTCTGGGCCAAAAGTGTGCTTACCATTCTATTTCCTCTTTCTTACAAACAGGGAGCACCAGCATTCCCCTACTTCGCTCCAGCATTTCTGTGACTTGAAGTTGCATGGGCAGATTAGCGCGATGTCTTTCTCCTTGTTTCCTGTTGTGATCCTGCATGGGCAGTATTTCAGCCCGTGTTTTTTCTCGTTGTAGAGCACTCCTAGGGCAAGTTTCTTGACTTTCTCCATGTTGGGGTTTAGGACAAACCTGTCTTTTCCTGTCTGCTTGGCAGTGTAGTCCTCCCAAAGATTGATTAGGTTCCTGACTTCCTTTTTTGTCATCTCTTCAGCCATGCCTTCAGTTCTTTGTATGGCTTTTCCCCGCAGAAGGCGATTTTCTTCTGTTCGTCAATGAAAAGCGGTACGCCGAGCTCCCCGCCGCATGCTTCTCTGGCTAGCTCTTCGAACTCCCTCATTTTTTTGGCATTTTTGCTGTTGTGCCATACTTCCAGCTTGGCAACTTTCACTTTCTCTTCTTTGCTTAGCCTGTCGGCTAATGGAAGCATGACGTGGCAGTGCGGGCATTCCTTGCCGTAGAACATGGTTATCTTTTTCATATTAGCGTGTTAAGGACTGTTTCAAATTCCTTCTTGTTTATCTCAACGTAAACGTCTACCGTATGGCATGTGGGGCATTCTTTAGGTGGTTTTGTCCCTAGATGGAGGTCGCTGCATACGCTGCATCTCCATAGTTTCTTGCCAGCCAGCTTGGCCAGGGCTTCTTTGGCGTATTTTTTATCGGCCGGAACGAAGTTCTTTGGGGCATTTACTCCGAAGTGCACATCCCCATTTTTGTTTTTGAATAATTTCTTCTTCATCTTCTGGTTTACAGCGATATTTTTGATGTTTATAATTTTATTGCTTGCCATAAACTGCGTAATGCCATGGCTTTCTGGCAAGGTTTGTGCTGTCTATGTACACATGCTTGATCCTTGTGTGTTCTTCCAGTGAGTACATGCTCAGGTCCTTGCCGAAACCGCTCTGCTTGTAGCCTCCGTGCGGCATTTCAGAGACAAGCACTCCGTGCTCGTTTATCCAGACTGTGCCGAATTTGAGTTTCCTTGAGATGTCCATGCAGCTGTTTATGTCCCTTCCCCAGACTGATGCTGCCAGGCCGTAGATTGTGTCATTGGACTTTTCGATTGCTTCGTCGGTTTTCTTGTACTTTGAGATGCTCAGGACAGGCCCGAATATTTCTTCCTGGCATATCCTGTGGTGCTGTTTGACATTGGTGAATATTGTCGGTTCAAGGTAGAAGCCTTTCTTCATGTTTGGCCTTTTTCCGCCCAGGATGATTTTTGCCCCCTGTTTTTTCCCGGAATCAACGTACATTTCTACCTGCTCTCTCTGTTTTGAGGATATCAGGGGACCCATGTCGGTGCTTTCGCTGAGTGGGTTTCCGATTTTTATCTTCTTTGCTTCGTTCACTACCATCCTGGCAAACCTGTCATGGAGTTTCTCAGGGACATACACTCTTGTGACAGCGGTGCAGTCCTGCCCGGTGTTCCAGAATGCTCCTGCGACTGCGCCCTTTGCCGCTGCATCCAAATTAGCATCGCTTAAGACGATTAATGGCGCCTTGCCGCCTAGTTCAAGCTGGACTTTCTTGAGATTGTTTGATGCATATTGCATTATTCTCTTCCCTGTCTCGGTGTTTCCAGTCATTGTTATCATGTCTACGCCGCTATTTTCAGCTATCTCCCTTCCGACAGTGTCTCCAGGCCCTGTCACGACATTGAATACCCCCTTTGGTATGCCTGCTTTCTCTGTGAGCTTTGCGAACTCTATCAGTGTCAAGGGCGTGTAAGAAGCTGGTTTGATGACCATTGCGTTCCCTGCGGCCAGGGCTGGTGCGATCTTCCATATTGCGATGTACAGCGGGTAATTCCATGGGACGATGGATCCTACAACGCCTATTGGCTCCCTTCTCAGGAAGCTCATGCCTAGCGGCTTATGCTCGTTGTTGGCGGCGTGGTAGTCGGCATATTCTGCCGCTGGTTTTCCTTCAAGTGTTCTTGAGGCTCCGGCAAAGAATCTAAGGTTGTCTATTATGAACGGGAAGTCGGAGTCTCTTGCGTATTTTATTGTCTTTCCGGTGTTCATTGACTCAAGCCTGGCTAGCCTGGGCAGGTTCTGCTCGACAAGGTCTGCAAGCTTGAGCAGGTACGTGGCTCTTTCGGCAGGTGTTGTGTACTGCCATCTCTCAAAGGCTTTTTTGGCGGATTCTACGGCATATTTGACATCTTGCCTGTTGCCTAGTGGCGCTTTTGCTATCGTTTGCTCGTTTGCAGGGTTAACGACGTTATAGGTCTCTTTGGATGAGGAGCTTACGAATTTGCCGTTGATGTACATCAGGTATTTGTCAGCCATTTTAGCAGGTTACGATCTTGTCCTCTGTTATGTGCCTGTATGCGGAATAGGAAGCGGCAACAGCCTCCGCCACGCCGGTTATTGCCTGTTTGAACTCGCTGTCTGTGACGTCCCCTGCCGCGTATAGGCCCTTTATGTTTGTCTGTGAGCTTTTGTTTATGATTATCTCTTTTTTTTCATTGAGCCCGGCTCCTATTTTTCCTGCCATTTCTGATCGCGGCTCTGCGCCTATGCTTATGAAGACCCCGTCAAGCTTGAATTTCTTGCTTCCCTTGTATGGCCTGTCTAATATCACTCCTGTTACAGTCTTGTCTCCCTTGATTTCTTTTACATTGGTGTTGTTTATTATCTCTATCTTTCCCTTCCTCGCCAGGTCTTTGACCCTCTGGAAGTTTATTGGCTCCGGCCTTATTTTCTCCCCCCTGTAGATTATGTAGACCTTCTTTGCCCATTGCGTCAGGAGCATTGCCTCCTTTGCAGCGGAGTCTGAGCCGCCGACAACTCCGACTGTCTTGCCTTTGAGGAACGGGCCGTCGCATAGGGCGCAGCTGTGCACGCCTTTTTTCTCGAACTCTTTCTCCCCTGGGACGTTTAGTTTGCGGTCTCTTGTGCCTGTGGCAATGATGACTGTCTTGCCGCTGTATTCCCTGCCTTCATCGGTTTCAGCAAAGAAGCATCCGCCCATTTTTTTTATGCTGGCTACTCTTTCCTGTTTCATCTTGACGAAATTCTTGTAGTCCATGGCATGGTTTCTTAGTTTCTCTGTGAGCTCTGTTCCGGTGGTTCTTATGAATCCTGGGTAGTTCTCGACGACATTCGTCAGGTTTATCTTCCCCCCTGCATTGTCTCCGAGGAGTAATGTCTTCAGGTTGAACCTTCCGGAGTACATTGCTGCCGCGTATCCGGCGCATCCGCTGCCTATTATTATTACGTCGTACTCCCCTTTCTTGGCTTTTTGTTTTCTTTGTTTCATATCGCCTTGTTGTCCATGTACAGCTTGAACCCGTGCCTCTTAAGTTCCTCGAAGAATTCAAGTGGCGGGACAGCAGCTTCCGGTGCGGCAACTCCCTTGCCTTTGATGACTTCCCTGTCTAGCAGTTCAGCCATTATCGCGATGGTCATTCCTGTATTGACGTTGCTTCCAGCGAATTCCCATCCCTTCAGTGTTTTGCCAAGGCAGTCCATCTCTATCCTTATCTTTTTTTTATTCCGTTCGCCGTCAACCTTGACCCAGATGTCCTCGAATTCTTTGTAGCCATCTGGCATCTTGATTTTTTTAAGCACTTTTTTTGTGAAATCGATAGGCCTTACCTTTGCTTTATTTACCTCTATGGGCTCTTTTGAGGCGAATCCTAGCCTGATTAGGGTGTTTATGGTGTTGTGAGAGTGTTCCGGGAACCCTGCCTTGTAGTGTATGTTCCTTAGGCCTTTGTTTTTGAAGTATTTGTAGAATGTGAAGACCTCTGAGTGGACGATGCAGTATGTGTTCTGCCTGCCTATACCTTTGAAATGGGTTATGCCTTCCGCTGAGCAGGCCTGCGCTTTTTTGAATTTACCGTCTTTCAGTATTGTCGGCGGGGTTGTTAGCTCGTACACTATGCTCTCTATGGAATATGGGACGACAAAGCTTTTCATGTTGGATTTCCATGCGAAGCCGAGTTCAATGTGCTCTACAGAGTCAAGTTTGCTCACGGCGTATGCGGCCATGACATTGGATATCCCCGGCGTGGAGCCGCAGCCGAGCAGCGCGAAAAGGTTTCTTTTCTTGAATTCCCTGTCCAGTTTGTACTGCCTGATTGTCATTTCGTGCAAGCCCCCTAGGTCAAGGTAGTTTAGGCCGGCGGTCAGGCATGCTTTCATTGCGTTTATGTTCATTGTGAACTCAGCGCAGTTGAGTGCGATTTTTGCTCCGGATTTCCTGAGTGTTGCGGCTGTTCTCCCTATGTCGTTGAGGTCTGTGTATGCAAATCTGGCTTTCTTGTTCTTGATCAGGCTGGCGATGCTGGAAGGGTTCCTTCCGCACAGCAGGACAGAGTGCCCATTCTCAATCAGGTATTTGGATGCTATCCTCCCTTCGTCTCCTGTTGCCCCTAAGACTGCAAAATCCAAGCTATCACCTCTGCTTATTCTTCTGGTATTTGCGTATATAAATATTTCTTTTGCCCAATTCTCCAATGAACTCTTCAATCGGGATGATTTCTTCTGGCGGGAAGACTCCTCTTTTGGTTATCTTCCTGTCCGCTATCATTTTTGCGGTTATTGACGGTGGCACGCCTGTGTCTTTGTCAATCAGTTCATTTTCTGCCTTGACATGGGCGTCGGCTATGATCTCTGTTTGTTTGCTGTCTTTTTTGCCGCGGACAATGACTCTTATTATCTCGTATCCCCTTGAGATTCTAGGCAAAGCTTTTGGGAGCCTTTTCAGTATCTCTGTTGTTATCTCAATGTCCTTTGTCTCCTTGCCCATTGTCTTGTCATTGGAAGTTAAGCCCAGGTCTCTTAGCGTCTTTATCTTGTTGAAGAAGTCATCGTCAAACGCTATCTTGAAGGTTACATTTTCTGCCTTGAGCGTGTAAGGCAATGTTGCTATCTCCGAATGGATGGTGTACTGCGGTTTTTGTAGGCCTACAGGGTTTGGAAATTTGTATTTTTCCCTTCCTGACATTGGTTCGATGAACTTCGCTTTCCCATTTATGAACACTGCTGGTTTCCAGGAGAACTCCTCAAGGAGTGTTTGTACGGAATATGTGTTGGACAGTGGAGACTCCCGCTTGTATGTGGAGAAATCCTTTGAGCCTAGCCTTATGTCTATGCTGTCAACTTTGTCTAGGTCTTTTGAGGCGTGCTTGGCCAGCACGTTTGTTATCCCTGGGGCGGCTCCCATCCCTATAACTGCAGTCAAGCCCTTCCTTTCAAAGTTTTTGTGCAGTTTTAATTGCTCCTTGGTGTAATGGTATAGGCCTCCTAGGTCTATGTAATGGGAGTTTGTCTTTAGGCATGCTTTCATGACGTTGATGTTGAATTCGTGGTGCACTGCATGGATCACTATGCCTGCTCTACCGATGGCTCTTGTCAATGATTCGATGTTTCCGACATCGGCGTATGCCGCCTTCACTCTCTTTGCTTTGTATGGTCTTGCTAGTCTCTTTGCCTCGTTTATGTTCCTTCCCGCGACTATTATCTCGTCGTCCTTTCCTGTTGTTTCGAACAGATCTTTTACGATGATCTTTCCCATCGCCCCATATCCGCCTAAGATTAGGTATCTCATCATGGATATACCAGGGATCGGCAATATAAAAATCTGCTGTCATGCTTCCTCACCGAAAGTTATATATTGT
>Ga0209541_10015693_pt1 | contig 11280 bp, 7 predicted proteins | sample RifCSPlowO2_01_FD_184027 | JGI IMG/M metagenome (GOLD analysis project Ga0209541, IMG submission 184027) | Groundwater microbial communities from Rifle, Colorado - Rifle CSP2_plank lowO2_0.1 (SPAdes) (version 2) | ecosystem: Environmental > Aquatic > Deep subsurface > Groundwater | place: Rifle...
GTATTGGTTCCTGAGCTTGGCATAAGGAGCAGCAGCGGTCCTTTCAGGCTTGCATCAGGAGACAAAACAACCCGCCTGCTGAGGATTGACGTGCCTGAGGATGCGGTTGAGGATGTGCATATGCTGCGCCTTTCCATAACCAGCAACAAGCTTAAGCGGTCTGTCCACAGGCCTTTTGTTGTTTCAGGCAGCTGCTGACATTCTGTTTCTATTCTAGAGTAGCGTCGCTTGCAAAAAATTTATATAATGGGCATCCTTTGTTTTTTTCCTGAAATGGCTTTGTCAAGGTTTTTTGTTGCTGTGCTGGTTGCTTTTGTAGTCCTGTTTTCACTGTCAGCAGGCGCTGCCGCTGAGAAGGTTGTCAAGATTAAGCGGGTCTCGCAGGAAGGCGGTTCCGGGGCTGCAGTCGTGAGCATCGGCCTTGAGGGGCTTGCTGGCATTACAGACTCAAGGATTGCGGTGTCTGTTCATGAGCAGGGCGTGAGGCGCGGCAGCAGGGTTGATTTTTCCAGGGATAATAAAAAAACCATGCGCATTGGTATTCCCGTCTCACCCGTTATGGACACTTACATTAGGGTTGTATTTAGCAGCGACGAGGGCAGGCGCGTCAGGCACATCCCATTAATAGCCACTAATTAGTAGCTAGCTAAATTAACTACTTTTATATGCTAAAATAGCGAAATGTTTATATAGAAGCCGCAGTTATCATCGTGAACATCTGCGCGTATTTCACGCTGAAAATTTGCAAAACACATGTTGGGGTGGTTTTAAGATGAAGATGTTGAAAGGATTGTTTTTGTCGGTTGTCATGGTTCTTTTGGGAGTTCTTTTTGCCGTGTCGGCGCTTGCCGACAAGGTGCCGGTTTCAATAAGTGCTGTTGAGGTTGACGGTTTTGAGTTAAGTGCATCCGATGTCAATGTAAGGGACCTTGAGCGGGGTGAGGAGTTCACGCTTAAGGTCAACATCAAGGCGCTTGCCAACGCAAAGGACGTTGAGATAAGAGCGTTCGTTACAGGATTTGAGTTCTCCTCAACTGAGGACATAAGCGATGAGGTGACGCCTTTTGACGTCGAGCAGAATGTCAGCTATGTCAAGACGCTCAAGATGAAGCTGCCTGAGAGGGCGGATGAGGACAAATACAGGATAAGAGTCATAGTCGCAGGCAGGGACAATGATGAGCTTGTCCAGAATTACAGGATAAAGGTAACCCCGACCGACCACGAGGTTGTCATAAGGGACTTCAGCGTCAACCCTGAGGAAGGCATAATGGCCGGAAGGGCCGTGCTTGCCACAGTGAGGGTGAAGAACATAGGCGACAGCAGGGAGAATGACGTCAAGGTAAGGGTTAGCATACCTGATCTCGGCGTTACAGCATCCCCTGATTTCATTGATGAGCTTGATTCGGAGGAGTCGGCAACGTCCGAGGAGTTCTTCCTCAGGATTGACCAGTGCACAAAGCCCGGTACTTACGATGTCAAGGCAGAAGTGACTTTTGAGGAGGGTGACAAGACAGTGGTTGCCAAGAAGCAGATAACTGTCGTGAAGGGCCAATGCGAGCCGGCTGCAGTCCAGTCGTCTGTTTCGGCTGGCGGGGTCAAGATTGCCTACAGCTCAGAGCCGCAGAGCGTTGAGCAGGGAGGCGCTGCCGTTGCATACCCTGTTACGATTGTCAATGAGGGCAACTCCGCGAGGAGCTACAGCGTTTCTGTTTCAGGCGCTGACTGGGCAATCGTCAGGATGAGCCCTGGCAACGTTGTCAACGTCAAGCCCGGTGACAGCCAGACCGTGTATGTTTTCGTTTCAGCCAGCCGCAGCGCGGCTATAGGCGCTCAGGGCTTCGTGCTCAGGATAAAGGACCAGTCAGGCGAGACAGTAAAGGAACTGCCAATGTCTGCCAGCGTTGTTGCTTCCTCAACCAGTGGAGCGGCAGGCGTTGCAGGGATGGTTCAGCTTCTCCAGCTTGGCCTGATAGCCCTGATTGTGGTGCTTGTCGTTGTCGGCGTTGTGGTTGCCTTCAGGAGGGTGAAGGGGCCTGGCGGCGAGGGCGAGGGAACCCAGACTTACTACTAAGGTTCTCTTTTTCTTCTTTTTTTTAGCAAATCTTTAAATAATAGAACCTATTCTAAAGTAGTGACTTGTTTGGGGAAAGAGTGTTGGGTGGTTTTTGATGCCTAAAAATGACGCTGCTGTCATGTTCGTGGTCATGTTGTTCCTTTTCCTGGCATCTTTCCCGTTCGTTGTTATCGTGGCTTTGCATTCAGGGATTCTTCCTTCAATCAAGCTGAGCGTTGGGCTTGAAGGGCTTGCGCTTGCTGCCATTGTCCCGCTTCTTGCCATTCCGGTAGTTGCTGTTGCCGTGCTGCTTACAGTTGCAGTTTTCAGGAGGATTCCCCGGCATGTCAGGAAGCCCGGGTTCTACCACTGGGAAAAAGGTGTTTTCGCCCCGGAAAGGGAGGCGCTTCCAGAGCCGGTCCGGCCTGTGAATAATATTGGTGTTTCTTCTAATCCCCGGCTTAATCGTTTTTCAGTTGCCGCCATAATTATTGTGCTGCTTGCAGCTGCTGCCCTGCTGGTTCTCTTCACTCCCGCAGTCAGGGAGAGGCTTGCCGGTTTTGACTTTGGGTTTGCAGGGAAGAATGCAACTTCAGAAGTCGTGAAGCCGGCAGTCCCGTCTGCCAATGTGGAAGGTGAGGCCGGCGCATCCCATGTTAACCTTACCGGGTTTTTCATCGGCGTGAAAAACGTGGCATACTGGCCTGTTGGCGCTGTAAGGGCGCTTGGCGGCGGCATCAGGAAGGCAATTGCCGGCGTTTACTCCAGCGTAACTCACAAGGTGAAAGGCGTTCCCCCAGAGGCTTGGCGCATTGCGGTTATCGGGATTGTTGTCCTTCTGGCAGGCGCTGCGTTTTTTAACTCTTACAGGTCAGGCCAGCTTTTTGGGCTTCGCGGATGGGTTTCGGATATTGCTGCCGCAATCTGGAGAAACAGGTTCCGTGTTGCCCTGCTTATGGTCGCTGCCGCTGTTGTCGCTTCTGCAATCGCAGTTTTCATCTTCCGGAAGCGGTTGCTCTCATGGTTTGGCGGATTTGGGGCAGGTCCTGCCGGCGTGGTTTCTTCAGTGAGGGACTTTGTTTCAGCATACCGGCTTTACCTGCTGATTGGCATTTTTGCGCTCCTTGCCGTCATAGCGCTTCTTTTCGTGCTTGAAAAAAAGGGACAGGGCAAGGGTTAGCGGCCGCCTGTCACGCTTATTAGCGTGTATGCAATCCCGGCAACGAACATGGCCGCAAGGATGGCATTGGCAATCCTTGGGCAGCTTATCCTGTATTCCGGCTTTTGCCAGCGCATTTTTCGTGCCTTCAGGTGCATGACCGCCAGCAGCGCGCCTTCCACTCCGCCGGCTACCGCCCCTGCGATTCCCAGCGTTGCGATGAAATTCCTGGCGCCGAGCAGGAACGCCATTATTGGCAGCGCGCAGGTAAGAATCCATGCGGATTTCTTGCCGAGCCCGTAGTCGTACATGTACATCTCTTTCAGGGCCAGCCCGAGAGCTATGAATGACGTGCTCATCACTAGTACGGCAAAAAGGTTTGCAAGGATGGCTGCGGTTCCTCCAAGCGCTTCGCCGATTCCCTGCGTTGCAACCTGCTGGGTTGATGTTCCGCTTGTTCCAACTATGGCTATCGTGAACAGGGAATACAGCACGATTGGAATCAGCCCCCCGGTTATTATTGCCATCCTTAGGAGCTTCCTTCCCCTGCCGCCCAGTTCCTCCTTCATTTCCGGGACAGCTACAGCCCCGAGGAATGCAAAAAGAACAACGCCGTATGGCAGGAAGATGTTTTTCGGGTCAACAGGGGTGAAGTTCCCCTGGCTGAACCTGTCGGATGATGTTGCTGCCGCTACTAGGGCAATCATGATGGTGATTGCCAGGAATGATAGGAACAGTTCTGATTTCTCAACAGCCTTCAGCCCAAAGTAAACTATTAATGAGGCGGCAGCAAAGAATGCCATGCTGCCTGCCGTCTGGCTTATGCCTGGCAGCATGGAGCTTATGGACATTCCAACGCCGATTATGTACGCCAGCAGCGCACCATATATGCCTGCAACCATGGTTGCTGTCATGAGGCGCTTTCCTGTTTTTCCAAGGAGTCTTCCAGCATAGCCCGTAAGCTGGTGGTTGCCCTTCGTTCTCAGGGCAATCTCGCCAAGCATGAGGTTGACAAGCATCATCGCAGCGCCTATTATGATGATGTGCAGCAGGCCGGCAGCAAGTCCCGCTTTCGCAGCAACATACGGTATGCCCAGCACCCCTGCCCCGATTGTTGTTCCGGTAAGAGTGGCAACTGCCTCAAAAAACCTCTTTTGCATGCAATCCGGATGCACTCAGCTAAACATTTAAATATATCGGTGGTGAGGCCGGGTAAGCAAGGGGACGTAGTATAAACTATCCGTAACATTTAACTGGTACGGATGGGTATAACCCGGCATTATGGGGGCCTCCAGTGATTGGAGAACTGAGCCGCAAGGCGATGATTGACCCATAGTAGAAAGCCTCGGATCAGGGTTCAAATCCCTGCGTCCCCATTTCTTTCATGTGATTGCATTCAGGCCAGGTCCAATCAAAAAGCTTAATAACCGGCGCCCCAAAGCCTTTTTTGATATTCCATGCCTGTGAAGAACGCAACGCGGAAGACACTGATTGCGTCAAGCTCCAGGGTTGCCGATTCTGTGTTCGGGCGCGCCATTGGGCTGATGTTTTCAAGGCCGACAAAGACTGCCATGATTCTGGAGTTTTCCCGGGATTCGCCAATAAGCCTGCACACGTTCTTCGTTTTTTTCCCGATAGACATAATCCTCGTTGACAGTCGCATGCGCGTTGTTGAGATGCATGTGCGCATGCGGCCATTCACGACTTTTGTAGCCCGGAAGGTGGCAAGGCTCGTCATTGAGCTTCCCGCTGGCACGATAGCGACCAGCAGGACGAGGGTTGGGGACAGGATTGAGCTCCTCCGGGTCGTTGAAAAAAGGACGGGTAATGGCCGGCGCATCACGGTCTGCCGGGCATGATGCATCATAGGTTATCACATCCCTTTCCACTTTTGAGGGGTCACAATAATTTAAATATAGACGCTCTTCGCACGGTGGCATAGCATTCGCTGGGGTTCGGGAGAGCGTGAATGTGCCTGGTGGTGGTTCAAGGGCGTTTCCAAAAAGTTTAAATACAACCTAACCAAGAGTATGATTCATATTCCAAGCCATATCGCTATGGCATCATTGAATAAAAAATTGAGGTGTTGAGGCTTGTCATTTAGTGTGGGTTCATTATTTTCACAAAAAAAAGGTTCCATCCAGAGCTTCGCCATGCTGGCCGTCGTTGCCGGACTGCTGGCCATGATTCTGGTAAGCGGCACAAGCGGCCCTTCGGGCGCGCAGGTGACAACACCATTATGGGTGCAGGTTTCAGCTGTGAATGCCACAGTCAACATCTCTGTGACCAACATTGCAGGCAGCACTATCGCCATTAAAAGGATAGACATTACCCGGCCCGGGGGCGTTGCCAACCACGAATGCGGTGGGCTCCTGCCGGATGGGTGGACTTGCACAAGGCCTGGTGCCACTCCGACTGTTGTGCAGTTTTCAACAACCGGTGCAGGGATAGCTGCCGGTGCATCTGCGTCTTTGCAAATTAACATAACCCCGCCTGCCGGCGGTGGAAACCAGTCCTTTGTTGTGGACAGCTTTGAGAGCGCTGGCGGTGCCAACGCCAACACATCCAACATGAATGTCAATGTTTCAGTTGACAACGACTTCCCGTATGTCACTCTCGTGAACGTTTCAGATGGCACCAATGTCGTGAGCGGGGCTGCCATAAGCAACCGTTCCATCTTCCTGAGCAACACATCGGCAGGTTTGGTCTTTGTCATCAACGCGTCCGACAATGCATCTGGTATGGGCACCGGCAACGTGACACTATATTATAACTTGAGCACGCTTGGCACCGGCAACCTTAACCCGCTGCTCATTGACTACCGGAACGCTTCACTTGTCAATGTCTCTGTCATCACAGCCACTAACGGCAGCTTTGGCCAGACAAACCTTTACAATGTTTCCCTCAACCTTAGGGGAATGGCAGCGATTAACGGCACCAAAATTGGCTTCATTATAGTTGCGAATGACTCTGTTGGGAACGCCAACGTGAGCAACTCCTCCATCTCTGTGCCGGTTTCAACATACATCTACAACTTTACAATTGATTCAGTCGGCCCCCAGTTCGTTGATGTTGAAGTGAGCAACGGCTCGCAGATAAGGAATATTACCGGTGACGGCAGCCCGAATGGCCTGCGCCAGGCAGTGAACTTCACCGGGACATCCTTCGGCAGCGGCGTTGAGTATTTTGTCAACAGCAGCGTCTTCCTCAACGTGACCGTGCTTGTGAGGGATGACGGCGGCGCGGGAACAGTAAAAGTTGAGTTGATGAACCGGAGCGGCGCATTCATGGAGATGGCGTTGCTGGTCGGCACTAATGGCAGCACAGGTCAGACAAGCTGGGTGCTTAACGGCTCGCAGTCAGGCGCCAACATATCCGGAGGGAACTACAACATCACCGACCTTGTCAAGGCATTTGGAGGCGATGGGAAGTACAACCTGACCTTCAGGGCAACCGACAACGTGAGCAACCAGAACTTCACTTACAATTTCACGGTTGAGGTTGATGACAGCCCGCCGACCGCCTCGGTCTCTTCCAACATTTCCATAAACGCCACAAACCTGTTGTCGGCCAGCAACGCTTCGCTGGGCAACGCCACGCTCAACGCCACGGCATTCGTCTTGAGGGTTGAAACGAGCAACAATATCAACAACGTGAGCGCCAACATCAGCGTAAGGAGCGAGGCAGGTGGCGTGTTTAACATGAGTTACGAGGGCGGCACGCCTTCAGGCACTTCAAGGTGGAATCTCACCATTGCCAACGGCACTACGGCAAACCTGAGCCAGTTCTGCGCTGGCAACCTTGCCGGTGACGGCACCAGTTGCAGCTTCCGATTCAACTTTTCCGACTCCATGGGAAGGTATAATGACACCATAAACCTGACTGTGTACATTGACTCAATAACGCCGGCTGTCACGAACATCAGCCTTTCCCCGCTCAGGATAAACCTCTCAACCATCGCCTTGATTAACGTTTCAGTCAACGACACTATCGGCCCCATCAGGAATGCCAGCTTCCGGTTGAGGATTGCCAGTGGCATTGACGAGGGCGGGTACAGTGACACCCAGGTGAACATAACAGTCAACAAGTATGTAACAAACGTTACCAACTGGATTCCGATGAGCCTGGGCACCGGCAGCAATGCCCCGATTGGCACAAACGGCACATGGAACTTCACGCTCAACCTTACCGCGCTCAATTTCACCGACGGCAACTACTCCATCGAGTTCAACGTTACCGACAGTGCCGGCCGCCAGAACGTCACGGTTTCAGTGGCCAACATTTACTTTGACTCCACCAGGCCATATAATATAAGCATACTCTCGCCTGCTTCCAACTCGTTCCACAGGTCAAACGTGACCTTCAGCGGCAGGTCCGCTGTCAACATCAGTGCAGTTGCCAATGAGAGCAGCCACCAAATCACTGGCGGCAACCAGTCCGGCCTGCTCAACGTGAGCTTCCGCCTGGAAAACAATACCCACGCCTGGCCTTGGGTTGAAGTGAACACATGGACGGTTTTCACCTCGCTTGCCAATGGCGGATTTTTCAGCCCGAGCCCTGTCAATTTTACCGACTGGGGCGGCCAGGCAATCAACGCGACCAACGGCAACTTCACCATCCGGCTGAATGTTACTGACACTGCCGGCAACCAGAACACCACGGTAATCATTAACCTGACAATTGACAACACCGTGCCTTTCGGTATCAGCATTGGCTTCCCAGGCAACAACCAGAACCAGAGCGCCAACTTCACGCTCAACGTTTCAGTGCTCAATGAGTCAAACATCAACACCGTGCAGTTCAGGTGGGAAAACGGCTCTTATGTTGATGCCAACAGCATTGGCGGGAATGTGAGCGACTGGATTAACATGAACAGCATTGAAAGCCAGAACAATTCAAGGTGGAATGCTACATTCAACCTGACTGAGGGAACAGCCGCTGACGGTAACTATTCAATCGTCCTTAATGTTACAGACAAGGCAGGCAACAGCAACACTTCAACGTTCAACAACATAAACAGTTCAGCATTCATACAGCTCCTGCTTGACAGGAGCAGGCCCGAGGCCGTTGCTGTCGGGAGCTTGGCCAACAGCCAGCAGACAGACGACTTCGTAATCAACATGACCACAAGGGATAACAGGACGTGGAGCCAGCTCATCGGTCTCATCAACTCAACCAACATAAACGCGACAGCGTTCAGGCTTGAGAACAGGACGCACAACCTCAGCTACCAGAACCTGACCTTCCTGACCACGAACCTGGCACTGACGAATGACTCAAACGCTACCAATGCAACCTTTGAGTTCACCTCTGTTGCCAACGGCAACTATGACATAAGGTTCTGGGTCAACGACACTGCCGGCAACCAGAACACGAGCGTGCTCATAACGAACATCACCCTTGACAACATTCCCGCAACCCTGACATTTTCAGTCAACAACGTCACGCCAGCCATCACCGGGGGCGGCGGCATTGTCGGCAACGTCAGCTTTAATGTTTCCGTGGCAGAGAACCTCCCGATTAACATAAGCATCACGAACACCACTGTGGCGCAGGCAAACACCTATGGCGTCTTTTACAGGATTGAGAACTCAACCCACAATTCAAGCTGGATGCCAATGAGCACGGACAGCTTCAACCAGACAAGCGTGAACAACAACTCGCAACAGGCCCACCTGGCAGTGTTCAACGCCACCAACAACACAGGCGCACTGGCTGACGGCGATTACAGGATAAGGATAAACGTTACTGACAAGGCTAACAACCAGAACACCAGCACGTTCATAGGCATCACAGTCCAGAATGGCGGGAGCAAGGTCCGCGCAGTGAACCTGACCTTCCAGGGCGGCCTGTGGAACGGTTTTGCAAACAGCAGCACAGACAGCTACACGTTCCTGCTGAACACCACAACCAATGCCACATGCAGGTACTCGCTTGACACCGATGTCACATACTACGATGACATGACGAGCACAATGTCCAACAACGTGAGCAGGGAGCACACCCTGAGCTTGGGTCCGAGGCAGGATGCCGGCGCAGCAGGCCACACACTTTATTATGCGTGCAAGGATGTTTCAGGGAACTTCACTTCATCCGAAGGCGCTAGGAGTTCCTTCACGTTTGGCATTGACACGAGAAGCAGGTATAATGTGACTGTGCCTGGCAAGACTGACAACAAGTGGCCGAACTACCTGCAGGCCGCATCGGCAGGCAGCGCGAACGGCTGGAGCAGCTTCACGCTTTCCACGCTGGCCTTGTCAGACACGACCTTGAACTCCACGGCAGGCGGCTACAACACCACCAACGTGCTTGCATCCATGCTCCAGGGAACAGCCACCGGTAACTTCACGAGGATATACGCTTACAATGCGAGCACCGACACCTGGCAGAGCTTCAGGGTGGGGCAAATCGGCAACCTGTTCATCAACTTCAGCGACGAGTCAGAATACTGGATTAACGTCACCACAGCAGAAAGGATAGAAGTAAGGTAAGGGGCCGGTTGCCTGATAAAATTTATATAGCTGGTGTTGGCAGGTCGCTTCTGTTTTTGGCACGCGGGGGAATGAGGGAATGAAGCAAACACGAAGCTTGGCATCAAGAGCAATTGCAGTGTGGCTGTTTGCATTCGCTTTACTCCTTTCATCTGTTGCATTTGCGGCCAGTTCGGCAAACCTCAACACCTTTCTTGGTAACGTGACAATAAGTGGAAGCTTTGCCAAGGGTGGCTCTGTTGTTGACGCTTTCATAGGAAGCGCCTCTTCTCCTATCCGGAGCTACACTGTCGGTTCTGCCAACGTACTCCCGGCCAATTTCACAGTTGATCTGCCCTGCAATGCTGGCAGTACAGTCTTCCTGAAGGTATGGGGCATCAATGCTACAACGCAGGCATGTGTCAACCAGAATGTCAACTTTACCAACCTTTCCGTCTCCCTTGTTGCCACTGACGGAGCCTGCAGCTACTCAAACGGCTGCTCAAGCGGGATTTGCTGCTCAGGCACGGCTCAGGTTAACTCTTCAACTTCAAGCGGTACGTGCAAGTCCACATGCGCAGCTGCTTCCACAGACACCGGAGGAGGCGGCAGCGGTAGCAGTAGCGGTGGCGGCGGTGGCGGCGCTGCGGGTGGAAAGGCAGCGACTGAGGCACCGACTTCTGAGACTGTTGATATCGTGAAGGGCTCGTTGCCAGACTCTTTCAAGGAGGCCGCTGCATCAGGCAATGTTGATTACACGACTGTTGCAGCCCCTGAGACAAAGGCGGTTCCTTCTGCTCCCGAATCTGTCGCTTCTGCTGTTGAGAATGTTGAGTCATTTGTGAAGACAGAAGAGGCAAAGCAGGAGTTGAGCAGCATCCAGCAGGCGGTTTCTTCCGGAGGGGCTGCCAGCGTGCAGTCGTCAGGAGGTTCTGTTTCCAAGACTATTGAGGTTGTCAAGGCAACCAACAAGGTCTCAAAGGCTGAGGTGGTTGTTTCAGTCGTCAAGCTGTCGGTTTCCGCTCCCTCCAGCAAGGACCTCAAGAATGTTGAGGTTGTTGAGGTCATTCCCAAGCTGGCAGCAAGTAATGTTAACCAGGTCACTTTCAAGGGCGAGCAGCCGGCAGTGCTTGAGGCAGACCCTGTCGTGAAGTGGTTCTTCCCGCAAATCAGCAAGGGCCAGACGAAGGACCTTAGCTATACAATTAATAAGGATATTCGCAATGTGGGCACAAGTACTGTTGCTGTCCAGGGCAGGGCTGACGCAACTCCTCCTGTTGTTGCCCCTCCTGCCCCTCCTGCTGCAACCGCGACAGGGGGCGGCGAGGTCGCTGCTGGCGAGGTTAAGAAGCCGACGCCTGTTGGCAGTTTCGCTATTGTTGCTGTCGTGGCTGTGCTGGCTGTTGGAGGCTGGCTTTTCCTCAAGGGCAGGAAAAGGCCGATGAGGTAATTTTTATATACTCCTGCTGCTTGTTTTTCTCAGGTGCATGGTCCGATTGGATGGAAAGGTAGCGTTTCGCCTGTTGGCGCTTTTTGTCGTTGCGGGGATGGTCGCGTCAGTTTTCAGCCTGCTTTTGCTCGCTGCCTCGGCTTCTGAT